>Ga0209518_1002692_pt1 | contig 16184 bp, 19 predicted proteins | sample RifGroB1_FD_183993 | JGI IMG/M metagenome (GOLD analysis project Ga0209518, IMG submission 183993) | Groundwater microbial communities from Rifle, Colorado, USA - Groundwater B1 (SPAdes) (version 2) | ecosystem: Environmental > Aquatic > Deep subsurface > Groundwater | place: Rifle, Colorado...
AGATCATAACTATGGCCGAAGAAATTGTATAAACATATGAATCCCGTTAGAAAATTAACAGACATGAAATCCTATAATTCTAAAATTGAAGCATTGGTAAAATCCTTTAGTCGAGGCGGTGTAATTAAAATTTTCTAAACGGGATGAACCTCAAGAAAGGAGACCAAATTAAAATGTTGAGCGGAAAAGATCGCGGGAAGACCGGCTTGGTTCTTTCGGCGCGGGAAGGAAAAGTTGTAGTCGAGGGATTGAACCTCGTAAAGAAAAGGAAACGTCCGACCCAGCAGGGCAAGACCGGCGAAACCGTTCTTTTGCCGCGCGCCGTGGATGCATCCAATGCCGCTCTTGTTTGTAAGAACTGCAAGAAGGCGACCCGCGTTGGTTTCCGCTCCGAAGGTTCCTTAAAGATCCGCTATTGTAAGAAATGCGAAGCCCCAAACTAGAATCATGAAAGAACTTAATCCAAAAACTTTATTAGAGAAAATTGTGGTCAATGTTGGAGTTGGAAAACTTTCCCAGCAAGCTAATTTTGACGACAAAATTTTGCCGGAAATAAAAAAAGAAATTTCCGAGATAACCGGCCAGAAGCCGAGGGAGACTCGCGCCAAGAAATCTATCGCCGGCTTTAAGCTAAGGGAGGGCCAGGTGGTCGGAGTGGTTGTAACCCTCCGGGGCCAGAAAATGGTTGATTTTTTTGAGCGTATGAATAGAATAGTATTACCTCGTGTTCATGATTTTAAGGGCCTTTCCGTAGGTACCGTGGATGAACGGGGAACTTTGCATGTTGGTTTCAGGGAGCAGGGAGTTTTCCCGGAACTCAATCCGGAAGAGTCTCACTTCAGCTTCTCCTTCGGTGTGAACATTGTTCCGAAGTCATACAAGCGCGAGGAGATGATTGAGACCTACAAACAGCTTGGTGTTCCGTTCATGAAAGGAGAAGAAGCCAAGGCAAAGGGCAAGGGGCGCAAGCGAAGGAAATCCAATAAAAAATAATGGCAAAAACTTCCGTAGTCGCAAGAAGCAAAAAGACGCCGAAATACTCCACTCGCATTGTGAGGCGTTGTTTTCGCTGCGGCAGGAAGAGGGGATATATGCGCGCTTTCGGAATCTGCAGGATCTGCTTCCGCGAACTTGCGACCGCAGGCTACATCCCGGGCGTTAAAAAATCTTCCTGGTAAATAATATGTATTACGACTTACTTCCAAAAATTAAAAACGCCGCCAGAGCCAGAAAAGAGTTTATTCAAACTTCTTATTCGAACATGGATTTGGCTCTTGCAAAAATACTGGTTTCCGCCGGCTATCTTAGGAGTGCGCACAAAAAAGAAGTAGGCAAGAAGCAGTTTTTGGAAGTTAAGGTTTCCTATAAAGGTAAAGAGCCGAACTTCACCGATTTCAAACTAATTTCCAAGCCCGGCCGCAGAATCTATAAAGGATATCAGGAGCTCATGCCCATCAAGCAGGGTTATGGAATTTCCATACTTTCCACTTCTAAAGGAGTTATGACCAACCGGGAAGCCCGCAAAGAAAAAGTCGGCGGTGAATATCTTTGCGAAATTTGGTAAAAATATGTCTAGACTAGCTAAAAAACCGATTAAATTACTTGAAGGGGTCACCGTCCGCGAAGAAGACGGCAGGCTTATTTTTAAGGGCCCGAAGGGCGAACACTCCGTGAAGGTTCCGGTTTTTGTGAAAGCCGAAATTTTGGATGACGCAGTACAGATAACGACTACCGGCAACAGTAAACAAGCCTTGGCCAATACCGGCACCACCGCTTCCCTCGTTAAGAATGCAATTCTTGGCGTGAAAGAAGGGTTTCAAAAAGTGCTGGAGATCGAAGGAGTCGGCTACAAAGCCGCGATGGAAGGGACTACAATTGTTCTTTCTTTGGGTTTTGTTAATCCGATAAAGATTGCCGCTCCGGCCGGGATCACCATAACCGTTGAGAAAAACCAGATAAAAGTTACCGGTGTTGATAAGGGAATGGTCGGCGAAATTGCCGCAACTATTCGCGCGCAGAAGAAGCCGGAGCCGTATAAAGGCAAGGGTATTCATTATCAAGGAGAGGTAATAGTGCGCAAAGTCGGCAAGAAAGCCGGTGCCGCTGCCGCATAAACCAACATGAAACAGAAACTACTTTATGAAAGAAAAGAAAGGAGAGCCAAGCGCACCCGCGCCAAGCTTCACGGAACCCAAGCGATTCCGCGCCTTTCGGTTTTTAGGAGCAACAAATTTATTTATGCCCAGCTTATCGACGATGAGGCAATGAAGACCTTGGCTTCGGTTTCCTCAAGAGATCTTCTGAAGGGCAAAAAAGCAAAAATTGATGCCGCAAAACTTGTTGGCGACGAGATTGCTAAAAAGGCCAAGGAATTGAAGCTTGCCGGAGTTATTTTCGATCGTGGCGCTTACAGATATCATGGACGCGTTAAGGCTCTAGCCGAGGCCGCAAGAGAAGCAGGATTAAAGATATAATATGATGTTCAATAACAACAATCGCGGACGGGGACCCGGCAGAGGGCCGCGCGAACAATATAAAGACGAGTTCAACGAAAAGGTTTTGGATATGCGCCGCGTAACCCGCGTGGTTAAGGGCGGTAAGCGTTTTCGCTTCCGCGCGACCGTAGTAATCGGCGACGGCAAGGGCCGAGTTGGCGTGGGTATCGGCAAGGGCGCCGACTTCCAGCAGTCTGTGATGAAGGGAAAGGCGGATGCCAAGAAATCTCTTTTGTTTGTTAAGCTCAAAGATGGTCGCACCATCGCTCATGAAGCTTTCGCGAAATACGGCGCAGCCGAAGTGATTATCAAGCCGGCCAAGATCGGCCACGGGCTTAAGGCCGGAGGAGCCGTTCGCGTTGTTTTGGGTCTTGCCGGGATTAAGGATGCGACCGCGAAATGTCTTTCGAGAACTCCAAACAAGCTCACCAACGCTTTGGCCACTATCGAAGCTCTTAAAAAGGTTCGTCTAGTAAAACCGCAGAAAGCGGAAACTTCCACCAACTAACATGCAGCTTCACGAATTTACAAAATCTGTAGGACAAAGAAAACGCCCCCAGCGCATAGGTCGCGGAGGCAAGAGAGGAGTTACTTCCGGCCGCGGACAAAAGGGTCAGAAGTCCCGTTCCGGTCACGTCATTCGTCCGGCCGAGCGCGATCTTATTCAGCGCCTGCCGAAACTTCGCGGTTTTGCGAACAAGCCGACGAGCGATAAAGTTGTAACTTTCAATCTTTCCGCAATCGAATCCAAATTCAAAAAGTTTGCGGCCGGAAATAATAGCGTGCTTATCAATATTGCCGCCCTGAAAGAAGCTAGGCTTGTCGTCAAGAATTTCCGCGGCGTGGCGAAGCTTTTGTCCAGGGGAGAACTTACGATTCCCATCACCGTAAAAGGGCTTAAAGTTTCCGCCTCCGCAAAGGCTAAGATCGAAAAAGCCGGCGGTAAGGTAGAATAAATAGTATGAATCCCGTACGAAAATTTAACGGGCGCAATTCTTTCAAAGTTGTAAGTCTAATTGGGCTAAACTATAATTCAGCAGATAAATAATCACACTAATTTTCTAACGGGATGAACAAATTCCTCGAGCTTTTCAGAGTAAAAGACTTGCGCAACAAGATCCTTATTGTTTTGGGTCTTCTTGTCGCGTTTCGGGTTCTGGCCTCAATTCCGATACCGGGTGTAGATCCTGAGCGTCTTGCGCAGTTTTTGGCTTCGAGCCAGCTTTTCGGTTTTTTTAATCTCTTCTCCGGAGGCGGTTTGACGAACCTTTCGCTTGCGATGCTTGGTGTTGGTCCTTATATCACGGCGACCATTATCATGCAGCTTTTGACCATCATCTTCCCGAAGATGAAGCAGTTGTACTACGAAGAAGGTGCTCGCGGTCAGGCGAAGTTCAACCAATATTCCCGCATCCTAACCATTCCCTTGGCGGTGCTTCAAGGTTTCGGTTTCTTGAATCTTTTGATTTCCCAGGGCGCGATCGCGCGGCCGAGTCCGCTCGGAATGCTTACGAATATTCTGGCGATTACCGCCGGTTCTATGCTTGCGCTTTGGTTCGGTGAACTCATAAGTGAGCAGAAAGTCGGCAATGGAATCTCTTTGATTATCTTGGCTGGTATTGTGAGCCAGTTGCCGACCGACTTCAGACTTCTGGTCGCGTCTTACACTCCGGCGATGCTCCCGACCTATATTGGCTTTGCGATAATCGCGGTCGGCATAATCGCGGCGGTTGTTTATCTGAATGAAGGAGAGAGAAAGATTCCTATTGCGTATGCTCGGCGTATTCGCGGAAATAAAATGTACGGCGGCTCTTCAAGCTATCTGCCTTTGAAGGTTAACCAAGCCGGAATGATACCGCTTATCTTCGCGGTTTCTGTTTTGCTTTTCCCGCAGTTTTTCGCGCAGATAATTTCGGTATTCTCCGCCGATTTTGGGCTTAAACTGCATACGGCAATCAGCACCTTCCTAGCCAATCAATTCTGGTACGGACTTTTATATTTCATTTTGGTTGTGGCCTTCACTTTCTTCTATTCCGCCATTACTTTCAATCCGGAAGAAGTTGCCAAGAACTTGCAGCGCGGTGGAGGGTTTGTGACCGGTATTCGTCCGGGTGAAGCTACCGCTTCTTTTTTCAAGCGGATACTTTCCAGAGTGAATCTTTCCGGTGCGGTATTTTTGGGACTTATTGCTGTGTTGCCGATACTCGTACAGACGGTAACCAAGGTTTCCGCGCTTCAGATAAGCGGTACTTCGCTTTTGATAACCGTTGCGGTGGTATTGGAAACCATGAGACAGGTGAATTCGCAGTTGACGATTCGCGGATACGAGGGCTTGGAATAACAACTTTTGTCGGGGATCAAAGTCGGCTCACTCCTGCGGTGAGCCGCTTTTGAATCTCCGTATTTTGAGTCCGACCAAAAGTCGGACGCCAAGCTCAAAATGCGTCCGATGCCTCCCCGACAAAAGGTTATTCCGCGCTGGGGTGGGTGCCTCAAGAAATGATTATCGCGACATCGTGACAAAGGGTTATACTTTTTATTCTCGCCCGGGGGATTGGGAATAAAAAAAGCGCCCCGATGGGGCGCTTAGCGTTTCCGTTTCTAAAAGGTGCGTTTGGTCATGAAGATGTGCTCGGCATCTTCCGGACGGCTTCCCATGAGAACCCGCGCGTTTGCGAAGATGGGACGGCGTTCAATCAGCGCGGGACGAATCTTCGGATCTTCCGGACGCGTGCCGGCATAGACCTGGACGTATCGTCCTTCGAGCCTACCGAACCGCGCAAGCTTCCTCTTCGCCCAGGCCAGGAGCTTCTTCTTGATCTCTTGCGCGTCGTGTGCAGTCAAGATTGTATCGTAGATGATTGGCGCGATGCTTTCTTTCTCGATTCTGGATACGATGAGCGTTGCCGCCCACGGTTCTTTGGCCATCGCTGCCTCCTTTCAATATCCGAATGCTTCCCTGATGCTAGTCCCGGCCGGGGGAAGTGTCAATTTTTTATATGCTCGGTTTTGGTTTAGAATAAAGGCATGAAAAAAGTGATAATTCTTTATGCCTGCCCTCCGAAGCTTTTAGCGAAGGAGGGGGCCGGACTTAAAATAAATCAATAAAATATATTTTATGAAGAAAGTCATAATACTTTATGGGCCCCCGGGAAGTGGAAAGGGGACGCAGGCGAACCTTTTGGCCAATAAATTTGATGTAGTTCATTTTGATACCGGCAAATTTTTGGAAGCAATGGTGCATGCGCCGGAAAATCAAAAAAACCCGACTATAAAACGGGAACGTAAGCTGTTCGATTCCGGGATATTGATGACCCCGAGTTTCGTTTTAAGAATGGTAAAAGAAGAGGCCGGACATATTCACGAAGCGGATTACGGAATAGTTTTTAGCGGCTCTCCCCGAACCATGTATGAGGCGGAGGGCTTAATGCCGCTTCTTATTAAGCTTTATGGAAAGAAAAATATTCATGTTTTTGTTCTCGAGGCTTCCGCGGAACTCTCTATCAAGCGAAATAGCAGCCGGCTCATGTGTAAGTTTTGCGGCTATGGACTTTTGTCCGCTTATTATCCGACCAAGAATCCTAAATATTGTCCGGTTTGCGGCGGGCCGTTTTACAAGAGAACCCTGGATAACCCGGCGACGATTAGGGTTAGGTTAAAAGAATATGCGGAGCGAACCGAACCCATATTCGGGTTTATGAAAAGACTGGGCATAAAAGTTGTAAAACTTGACGCCAGGCCTGCACCGTATAAAGTGTTTGAGAAAATAGCGAAAGCGGTTAAATGATATTAATCAAAACTGAAGAGGAAATAAAAATAATGGCGGAAGCGGGGAAACGCCTGGCCCTGGTGGTTAGGGCTCTTAAGGCTATGGCAAAAGTTGGTGTTACAACCAACGAGATAGATCGGGAGGCAAAGCGCCTCATAGAAGCGTCCGGCTCGGTCCCCGCCTTTTTGAATTACCGCCCGAGTGGTGCGGGCAGACCATATCCGGCGACTATTTGCGCTTCGATAAACTCCGGCGTGGTTCACGGACTTCCTTCGGACTACAAGTTAAAGAGCGGCGATCTTTTAAAATTGGATCTCGGGCTAATATACGAAAAATTTTATTCCGATATGGCTATCACGATTCCGATAGGGAAAGTATCCAAAGAGGATCAAGAGCTGATTTCCGTGACCCGCGAAGCGTTGGAGAAGGGAATTGCTGCTGTACAACCCGGAAACACTCTGGGAGATATAGGCTACGCGATCGGAAGTTTTGTAAAAAAGAACGGTTTTTCCGTGGTGGACGGACTAACCGGACACGGCATCGGCAGGAAACTTCACGAAGACCCGTACGTCTTTAACGAGGGGCTTCCCGGTGAATGGGATGTTTTAAAGCCCGGAATGGTACTGGCCCTAGAGCCCATGGTTTGCGCCGGGAAGCCGAGGGCGAAACAACTTGAGGATGATAGCTTTGTGACTGCCGACGGCTCCAACGCGGCCCATTTTGAGCACACAATCGCTATAACAGAAAAAGGGCATCGGATACTTACCCAGGCCTAGAGCATTCTTGCCCCATTAAAAATCGCCCGCGTTTTTGATTTGGCGGGCGATATTTCTAACGGGGTTGACAGTAATTTAATCGGCACGCATACTGCGGGCAGAAGTTATCCCGAAAGGGAGGATGAGGAGGTACGCAATGGCTGGCTGGTTCGCCTTCGCACTTTTGTGGGTAATGGGGATGGTGCCTTCGGCGTCGGCATACGATGAGATGTTCTCACCCGGAGCTAAAAAAGGGTTCAAGATCCTAATGCTCATCATTTGGCCATTCCTTGTTCTTGTTGGACTCGGTTGGGTTGGCGTGTGTTTAGTATCGGATGGATGGTTTGTGCTAAAGGCACATCTATCCAAGGCAAAGACAAGTTGATAGGCACCAAGCCCCTTCGGGGGCTTTTTCTTATGCTATAATTAAAGACACGGAACCGAGAGAAAAAGCCCAATTTTTCTACATTCTTGGTTTTACTTTCTAAATTCTATTTCAATGGCTCGCCCCTATCTTTCCATAATTATTCCCGCCTATAACGAGGCAAAGCGTTTGCCGCTCACGCTTATCGACATCGATAAGCATTTGGCAAAAGTGGATTATGCCTACGAGATTTTGGTGGTGAACGACGGTTCCAAAGACAATACTGCCGAGGTTGCGCAAAAGATGAGCGCGAATATTAAAAACTTGAAAGTTGTAGACAATCACGTGAACCGCGGCAAGGGCGCCGTGGTCAGGGACGGGATGCTTATCGCGCAAGGCAATTATCGCTTGTTTATGGATGCGGATAACGCTACGACTGTCGATCATTTCGACAAAATGATCGAGCATTTTAGAGCGGGAGCGGATGTGGTTATCGGAAGTCGCGCGGTAAAAGGCGCGAAGCTTGATCCGCCGGAACCGATTTATCGGCAAATTCCGGGCAAGATGGGAAATTTGTTTATTCAAGCTTTATTGCTTCCCGGAATTTGGGACACGCAATGCGGATTTAAGGCTTTTAGCGACCGGGCGGCCGAAGAGATATTCAGCATGATGAAAATAACCGGTTGGGGATTTGATGTTGAGTGTCTGGCGCTGGCCAAAGAGCTGGGCTATAAGATTCAGGAAATTCCCGTGCATTGGGTGAACGCCGAAGGTTCTCACATCGGAATTTCCGCTTACTTGAAAGTTCTCATCGAAACCCTTAAGATTCGCCTATGGCTTTGGGGAAGGAAATATCCCCTGAAGGCAAAAATATAAACCCAAATTTCCAATATCTAATTTCTAAAGAATTCAATTGGACATTAGTAATTAGACATTAAATTAATATGACCTACTACCTTACCCCGGAGAGACTCGAAGAATTGAAGAAAGAACTGGAAATTTTGAAAGGACAGAAAAGAAGCGAGGTTTCGGAGCGCTTGCTTCGAGCCAAAGAATTCGGCGATCTTTCCGAAAACTCCGAGTACGTTGAAGCGCGTGAAGAGCAATCCCGCGTGGAAACCCGCATTTATGAATTGGAAGACATGATGAAGCATGTTTCTCTGATCAAAAAAGGTGATGGAGGCGTGGAGGCGCGCATCGGCTCCACCTTAACCGTTGAAAAAGACGGAGCGGAAAAGACTTTCACTATTGTCGGTTCCGAGGAATCCAAGCCGGAAGAAAATAAAATTTCTAACGAGTCTCCTTTGGGCGCGGCTTTCTTGGGCAAAAAAGTGGGGGACAGCGCCGTTGTTTCCACTCCGAATGGCCAGGCTACCTACAAAATAACCCGCGTTGAATAGCGGCTGACATAATTATGATCGATGCTCTTCGCGAGGAACGATTAAAGAAGCTTGCCCGCGTGAAGGATGCTGGGCTTTTGGCATATCCGGCAGATTGTAAACGAACCCACACGTTGGGGGAGGTTAGAAAGGATTTCGCGAAATTGTCTAAGGCCAAGAAGAAAGTGTCCCTTGCCGGGCGTATTTGGAGTATTCGCGATCAGGGAAACATAATTTTTTTGGATATAAGCGATGAGTCAGGCCATATGCAGGGCGTGCTTATCAAAAAGAACGTTAAAGATTTTCCGCTTTGGAAAAATTCTTTGGATCGGGGAGATTTTATTCAGATCTCCGGGATTCTTTTTAAAACCAAAAAAGGCGAGGAGAGCGTAGAAATAAAAGAGGTGAGGCTTTTGAGTAAAGCGCTTTTGCCGATACCGTCCGAATGGTATGGCGTGGAGGATGATGAGCTGCGTTTGCGCCGCAGATATCTTGAGATACTTACCGATAAAACCGTTTCGGACATGTTCCGGAAGAAGGCCGCTTTTTGGGCAGCTTTCCGGGAAACATTTTTAAATGACGGTTTTTTGGAGGTGGAAACCCCGATCTTCGAATCTGTTCCCGGAGGCGCGGAAGCGGAGCCTTTTAAAACGCATCTTAATGCACTGGACATTGATCTTTATCTTCGTATCTCTTTGGAACTTCCGCTCAAGAAGCTCATAGTCGCAGGCTATGAAAAAGTTTTTGAGATCGGGCGCATCTTTCGAAACGAAGGAATAGACAAGGAGCATCTTCAGGACTATACCCAGCTGGAATTCTACTGGGCTTTTCATGAGTACGAAGACCTGATGAAGTTTATTGAAAAAACCTACAAGTTTGTTATCAAAAAAACCACCGGCGGTTTGAAGACTGTTTACGAAGGGAAGAAAATGGACTGGGGCAAGAAATGGAAAAAAGTGGATTACGTGGAATCTTTCAAGAAAGCTGCCAAGCTCGATCCGCTTTCCGCCTCGGAGGAAGAGCTGCGCAAAAAAGCTATTGAACTTAAGCTGAATCCCGAGCGCCATATGGGCAAGGGCAGGCTTATCGATCTTATTTTTAAAAAAACAGTGCGGCCGACGCTTTTTGACCCGTGCTTCCTTGTAGATCCTCCGGTAGAAATAGAACCTTTAGCTAAGCGGCACAGGAAAGATCCGCGTCGTGTGGAGAGGTTTCAGGTTTTGGCTGCGGGAACCGAGCTTGGCAAGGGTTTTTCTGAGCTTAACGACCCGATAGATCAAAGGGCCCGTTTTGAGGAACAAATGGGGCTAAGAGAGGCGGGGGACATGGAAGCCCAAATGTTGGATGAGGAATTTATAACCGCCTTGGAATATGGCATGCCACCGACTGCCGGTTTTGGAATCTCGGAAAGACTTTTCGCGGTTTTGATGGACAAACCGATTCGGGAGATATTATTTTTCCCGCTTATGAGGCCCAGGAGGGACTCATAAGCGTCCTCCGTAGCCTCGTGCGAAGGAGGGCTTTTTAAATTGTCGAACAGGTCTCAAAAATAAATAGCCCTGGACTTTTTTTACAGATTGTGTTAGATTTACCAATAGTAGGGAGGTGATAGCCATGTCCGCAGTCGTAGTCGCACTCGTTCTTGTGTTCACCGTCGGCGCTTTCATGTATCTGGTTGTCCGCGGTGCGGACAAACAGAGTCGCGACGACGACTCTCATTCGTTCGCGGCCGGGTAACCGGCCGCTTTTAATTTTTACGCGTCCAATATTTTTGCCCGTTCTACAATAAGCGACGGCTCGCCATTCCGGTGATTTACTTTGCCCTCCACAATAATCACATTATTCTCGTTCCAAATGTCCTGTGTTTTCTGAAGGGTGTTGTTGAATACCACGAGCTCTATTTGATAAGGAGATAGATCTTCGAGTGTTACAAAAAGCATCGGCTGGCCGTTTTTTGTAATTATTTTATGTGATTTGGAAATGATTCCCGCGGTGCGATAAATAAGGTTGGCATTCTGCGCGCCGCGTATTTCTTCGATGGTTCTCGCCTTAACTTCTTTAATTTTTGTTTCAAAACGCGCGAGCGGGTGTTCGGAAAGATAGAAACCCAGCAATTCTTTTTCCCAAGCCAATTTTTGACCGACTTCCGCCGGCGGGACCGGTTTAAGTTTTAACCCCTGGATGCTTGCGGCCGGCAGGTCTCCGAAGAGGGAGTTCTGCGCACCCTGTGTGCCTTTTCTGGCGGCCTGGGCAAAGCGCAAAATTTCGTCCATGTTTTCCAATATCTGATTGCGTTCCATGCCCATAGAATCAAACACTCCGCCCTTGGTCAGACTTTCCAGTGATTTTTTATTTAGATCCTTATGATTCACGCGAGATAAGAAATCAGCGAAATCTTTAAACGGTCCGCGGCTCCCGCGCTCCTCGATTATTGCTTCGGAGATTGCCTGACCCACGTTTTTAATCGCCAAAAGACCAAAGCGTATTTTCGCGCCCTCCGGTGAAAATCTGGTGAAACTTTTATTCACGTCCGGCGGGAGAACATCCACGTTGGATTGTTTGGCTTCGTTAATCAGGAAAGAGATGCGCTCCGTGTCTCCGCTGTCGGCGTTTAAAAGGCTCGCCATAAACTCCTCGGGGTAGTGCGCCTTAAGATATGCGGTTCGATAACCGATCATCGCGTAACAGGCCGCGTGGCTCTTGTTAAAGCCGTAACGGGCGAATGGCGGGAATAGTTCCCAGATGGCCTTGGCGGAGCGCTCATCTATGCCATTCGTGAGCATTCCGCTTACGAGTTTTACCTGCTGCTCGTCCAAGAGCGATTTAATTTTTTTACCGATGGCTTTGCGAAGAGTGTCGGCCTCGGCCAGGGAATAACCTGCAAGGTCGCGCGCAATGCGCATCATTTGCTCCTGATACACCCCGATACCGTGAGTATTTTTTAATATCGGTTCGAGCTTAGGATGGAGATAAGTTATTTTTTCCTGTCCGTTTTTGCGCTTGATAAAAGTCGGAATAAGTTCCATCGGACCCGGGCGATAAAGGGCGACCAGAGCGATCAAGTCTTCCAGAACGGTTGGCTTTATTTCTTTCATGTAGCGGCGCATGCCGGAGGATTCGAATTGAAAAACACCGGTAGTGTCTCCTCTCTGGAGCAACTCGTAGGTGGCTAAGTCATCCAACGGGATTTCGGCGATTTTTACGTCTTTATCTTGCAGTTCACGTACTAAGCGCAAAGTATCTTCAATAATGGTGAGGTTTTTAAGTCCCAAAAAATCGATCTTCAAAAGACCGAGGTCTTCGATGCCGTGCATTTCTATCTGGGTAATGATGATGTCTTTGTCTTGCGGGGCGAATTGCAGGGGCACCCGTTCCACGAGCGGGTCTCTGGAGATAACCGTACCGCATGCGTGAACCGACGCATGGCGAACTACGCCTTCAAGGTGAAGCGCCGTGTCGATCAATTCTTTGGCCTGGGCGTTGGAGTTATAGAGAGTTTTTAAATCTTCAACTTCATCCAAGCATTTTTGGAGCCAACCTTCCTTCATGCCTTGGGTGGGATTGAAGGGGATAAGCTTCGCCACCTGGTCGCAGAAGGAGTAGGCGACGCCCATTGCGCGTCCGGCATCGCGGATGGCCGCGCGGGCCGCCATGGTTCCGAAGGTGATAATTTGCGCCACGTGATCTTCTCCGTATTTCGCCCGCGCGTAAGCCAAGACTTCATCTCGGCGGGTGTCGGCAAAGTCTATATCTATATCCGGCATCTGGATGCGTTCCGGATTTAAGAATCTTTCAAAAAGCAGGTCGTAAACCAGCGGGTCGATATCGGTGATATTCAAGACATAAGAAACAATGCTGCCCGCAGCGGAACCTCTTCCGGGACCTACGGATATGCCGTGGTTTTTGGCCCAGTTGATAAGGTCTTGGACAATAAGAAAATAATCCGCAAAGCCGGTTTTTTCGATAACCCCGAATTCATATTCCACCCTTTCCCTTACAATTTGCGTCAATTTATCACCCGGATAACGGTTTGGCAGGCGCTCCTCTATGAGCTCGCGTAAATATTCATTCGCGGTCTTACCTTCCGGTTTTGGAAAATTCGGGAGAAGTGTTTTCCCGAGTTCCAATTCCACGTTGCACATTTCCGCGATTTTCACGGTGTTTTCTATTGCCTCCGGAGCGAAAGCAAACTTCAATTCCATTTCTTCGGGGGAGGCGAGCGAAAAGTCATCCGCCTTTAAGGAAAGCCGGTCATCATCGGAGAGTTTATTGCCGGTCTGGATCGCCAGGAGGATATCGTGATAGTGTGCGTCTTCTTTTCGCGGATAGTGGGAATCCTGTGCGGCCACAAGCGGGATCCCCGTTTCTTTGGAGAGCTTTAAAATATCCGCCTCAATTTTTTCGGAATCATCAATATTGGGGTGCTTTTGTATCTCAATAAAATAATTTCCTTTTCCGAAAATCTCTTCGTGTTCTAGGGCCACCCTTTTCGCCTCTTCAAATTTTCCGGCAAGAAGCGCTTGGTCCACTTCGCCGCCAAGGCAGGCTGAAAGCGCGATGAGTCCTTCGTGATGCTCGCGGAGGATTTCTTTATCCATGCGAGGCTTATAGTAATAGCCTTCGAGGTTTGCGCGGGAAACGAGCTTGATGAGATTTTTCCAGCCAGTCAGGTCTTTGGCGAGGAGGATGAGGTGGTAGTATTTTTCGTCGTTAGCATCTCTATCCAAGCGGCTTTTTGGCGCGACATATGCTTCCACTCCAAGGATTGGTTTGACGCCCGCCTTTTTCGCTTTTTGGTAGAACTCCAGGGAACCGTACATGACCCCGTGATCGGTCAGGGCGACGGAATCCATTCCGGTTTCTTTTATTCTTTTGATAAGTTCGTCTATCTTCGTAAGTCCGTCGAGAAGGGAATAGTGGCTGTGTACGTGTAAGTGTGTAAATCGGCTCATGTTATTTATTGGCCGTCCCGACGCAGGTCGGGATCCAGCCTTTTTGCCTATTTGGGATTCGGCAGGCGTCCTTTTCGGCGATCTTTAGATACATACTACAGGATTTTGGGCTAACGCAAAAGTATTTACCAGCACCTAAAACGTTTAAGTGCGGGATTTACATAACCCCAGCATTTGGTTAGAATCCATGGGTAATTGCCGCCTTGGCTTAGTGGCAAAGCAATGGTTTTGTAAACCATGTACGCAGGTTCGATTCCTGCAGGCGGCTCAATGTTGGGCATAAATGAATACCACCTCGTGGGGTGGTATGTGGTATAATCGAAGCATGAAACAGTGCGCCTTTTGTAAAAATAATTTGTCAGAGCGTTCCCAAAACAAATTTTGTTCAATTAAGTGCCAGATGAGTTATCAGCACGAAAAGTGGGTGGGGCAATGGAAAGCAGGGGATATGGATGGAAATGTCGGAATAAGTGCGAGAAATATATCAGCCCACTTAAGGAGGTATCTTTTGAAGAAATTTGAAAATAAATGTTCAGCGTGTAACTGGCACAAGAAGCATCCAATAACCGGGGTTGTTCCGCTCGAAATTGATCACATAGATGGAAACTCCGAAAACAATAAGGAGGATAATTTGCGTTTGCTGTGCCCCAACTGTCATGCGCTTACCCCTTTTTATAAAAATCTGAATAAGGGTAGCGGGAGAAAGTGGAGAACGGATAAGTATATAAAAAATAAATAATATGATAATAAAAAAATCCGTCCGGCGATGAACGCTAGGACGGATTTTTTTATTTACATAGCCGGGGTTTCGGGTGCTGCCGGCGGGGTAACGTCTGCTGGCGGGGTCGCATCTTTCGCCTTGGCTATCATGGCCTCCTTCATCGCCTCCGGGGTCATGGTTTCAGCCATTTTTTTGACCTCCTCCGGGTGGGCGACTGCCGCGTGCTGTTCAAGCTTCATCGCAGCCTCTTCCGGGGTTTCGCCTTCGGCGACAAACGGACAGGTAACGCCCATATCCATACAAGAAATGGTTTTCATAGATTTTTATACTTTAAGGTTCCGACCTTTCGTTGCGACCTGATTTAGGTACGTCTTTATTTTAACCCATAAGGCGCAATACGGGCAAAGTCCGGCTATGGACTTTTCGGCCAAAATAAATACAATCAAAGAGTCCTTTTGAAAAGCTTGCACTTCGAAGCTTTAGCGCAGTAGTGCCAATGTAGCTCAGTTGGTAGAGCAACTCCATGGTGGGGCGCGTAACCCCTGCCCACTTTGTCGGTAACGGCAGAGCGAATCCCGAATAACGGTTAATAGCACTTAGGTGCCAAGACCGTGGCCCTAAGAACCCCTGGTTCGGGCCCGAACGACTGACAAGGGTGCGCCGATATGGCGCAAAGATACAGTCTAGCCCTCCTATAATTCATAAGTGGAGGTTAAAGCGAAGGAGTAGGTCGTCGGTTCAACTCCGACCATTGGCTCAGGTTTACAAATAAACGAATATAGTGTAGTCTTACCGAACTATGGCAAAGGTAAAGCGGTCCGAAAATCTGATAACCTTGAAGTGCGAAATCTGTAAAAACAGGGGATATTATACGTCCAAAAATAAGAAGAAAGTGGAGCGCAAGATCGAATTCAAGAAATATTGCGCCTGGTGCAGAAAGAGCACTAAGCACAAAGAAGGAAAAATCTCCGGCAAATAGGCCGGGGATTTTTTGTTTGTGCTCTTTCTGCACCAGGCGCTCAAAAGGGGGTCGGGGGAATACCTTTCCTCCCGACCCCACCTCTCAGTTCGATTCCCTAATGCCACGTAATTCAAACAGCATACCATAAAGGTATGCTGTTTGAATTAAGGCGGGGGCAGTAGGAATCGAACCCACGTATCTTCTTTTGGAGAGAAGTGTATTACCACTATACGATGCCCCCATAGGAGGGATTCTAACTAAAGGCGGGGAAATTTTAAAGTCCTGCTATAATTAACGTATGCAAACGGCACTTTGGTATGCGAGCCTAATAAAACCCTCCTGGGCGCCACCGGCCTGGCTTTTCGGCCCGGTTTGGACCTTTCTCTATATTCTGATCGGAATTTCTTTCGGCAGGGTTTTTCTGTTGGCGTGGAGGAAGAGGATCGGCAAGATTGTTGCTTTGCCGTTCGCGTTGAATCTTATCCTTAACCTCGCGTTTTCTCCGATACAATTTACCCTCCAAAATAATTTTCTCGCGGCCATAGATATCTTGCTCATTACGGCCACGCTCGTCTGGGGGATGGCGGCAATCTACAAGCATGAAAAGTGGCTTACCTATATTCAGATTCCGTACTTACTCTGGGTTTCGTTTGCGACCGTGCTTCAGCTGACCGTTACTTATTTAAACTGGTAAATTCTCATGCTAAAAAAAGTCTTGAAAATTATTACTCCCATTTTGATAGCAGGGGTCGGGATTTTTTTATTTCGCGGCCAGCTTGGGGATATCT
>Ga0209518_1002698_pt1 | contig 16154 bp, 8 predicted proteins | sample RifGroB1_FD_183993 | JGI IMG/M metagenome (GOLD analysis project Ga0209518, IMG submission 183993) | Groundwater microbial communities from Rifle, Colorado, USA - Groundwater B1 (SPAdes) (version 2) | ecosystem: Environmental > Aquatic > Deep subsurface > Groundwater | place: Rifle, Colorado...
CTGTAATTACCAGCCGCAACCGGTGTCCCGCTGACCTCTGCCGACTCCACCGAACCTCCGGCGTTGATGGCCTTCAGTATGAATCCATAAGTAGTCCCGTTAACAAGACCTGTCTGTGTGTGAGGCAGAGTGACCGTACTGTATGCACCGAAACTGCCGCCGGATACGCGGTATTTCAGCTCGTAGGAGGTCGCGCCGGTGCCGCCGGATGTCAGGGTGATGAGGCTTGTAGTATCATTAGGAGTGACAGTGATGACGACAGGTGCGGTAGGTGCCGCGAGTGTGGTAACGCTGAAGGTATCGCCCACCCCGCCTATCAGGACTACGACATTGCCAGTAGTTCCGGGGGTTGCGCTGGAAGTGCGCCTTACTTTAATCGTGTCTCCGTTAACAACTGTGGTATTGGCACTCGCCCAAGCCCCCGCATTCTTACTGTACTCACCGCCTGAGATAGATAAGTTTGTCGGTGCATTGATACCAGATACCGTTATGGTATTGGATTCAACTAAAGTGGATAACGGAACGTTGGTTTGATCTATAAAGGAGAATGCGTCAGGGGTAGTATCTCCCGCTGCGGCAGTCGTAACGGTAAACGTGTCGCTCACACCACCAATGGTAAGTGTGGTGCTCGCTGCTGTACTATTGCTTGCGGAACTTATGAGCCGTACTTTTACAACATCACCATTGCTTACGGTACCGGACACTGAAACGAAAACTCCGCCGTTAATATTATATTCACCATCTACTATCGAAATAGCAGCAGGGGAATTGATACCAGCAACTGTTATTGCTGCGGACTCCGTAACAGTGCTTAACGCTACACCTGTTTGGTCAACAAAGGTGAAAGCGTTAGGGCTTGTGTCAGGCGCTACTGTGGTTGTAGTAGTTGTAGGTACCGCAGTAGTTGTTGTGGCAGCAACAGTTGTAGTAGTCGGAGCTACTGTAGTTGTAGCTGCTAAAGTAGTTGTAGTAGGACTAGCCGTTGTAGTAGGAGCACTGGTGGTCGTAGCTGCTAAAGTAGTTGTAGTAGCCGCTACTGTAGTGGTTGTAGTCGCAGCAGCCGTAGTAGTTGCTGAAACAGTAGTCGTAGGACTAGCCGTTGTAGTAGGTACAGCTGTTGTAGTCGCTGCAACTGTCGTAGTGGGCGCTGAAGTAGTTGTAGGCACACTAGTAGTTGTAGCTTCTAAAGTTGTAGTAGGACTTGCTGTAGTTGTACCTAACAAATCAGTCCTAATAACGAACGTGTAGCCCTGCGCAAACAATGCATCTTCTTGTACCTGCGTAGAAGCCTCCCCTACGAGTATCCCGGACTGACCAATCCTAGCGTCCAATTTCCGAATTACTTCCTGGGTTAAATGAAAGGCAAACTCGCTGTCACCTGCATGTATTTCTGCAAGCCCCAAGTTAGGAGTCCAGTCTGTAGTTAGTTGGTAAGAAGAGCCAGCTACAGAAATTCCAGCGTAGTTGGGGCTAATTTTAATTTGGGTATCACTATCCACAGAGATAATACCATAAATAGCAGCTACCCCGTAAACTTTAAAAGTATCCCCAACACTAACCTTACTGAGCCAAGAAGTTCCCACCCCAGTCACTATATTTGTACCTTGAGTTACAGATGCTGTGCCAACCTGATACTGTGCCATACAAGTCTCCTAACAATTTTATACTAAAACAAATAAATCATTTCACACTATTATATACACTCTAGGCATAATAAATATTACTTTGGCAAGTACATTTAATACTAGACCCACCTAATTGCTTCTACTCCCTCTATTGTCTGTGCTTCTTCTATTTGCATTTTAAGGGTTCTAGCCTTTTGATGTATAGCATTACCTCTCATAGCCATAGTTATAGGTATCTGAACCATCTGAGATTTATCCATAGTTATTGTAGAGCTATCCTGACAAGTCCACTCTATAGAAAACTCTGGAACAACTTGAGCAGCTTGTACGGCTATACTAATTCTTCGGATAGCTGCTGAGTCTGAGTCGAACCTTTTGCCTAGATAATCAAAGCCAGAGAGTTCTTCTGCGTCTCTGGCTTTTTTGATTTCTGACCATTTTTTAAATTTAACTTCTTCTAGAGTTAGCGGTACAGCCTCTGGCTGTGTGGGCTCTAATGTGACAGGTTCCCCGTTAATAATATGAGTGGACTCTAGAGGACAGTTTAGAAAAAATTCTTCCTCATTCCCCACCTGAATATCTATTATTTCAGGCGGGGAATCTACCATACGAAGGATTATACCAGTAGATCGGTTGTACACTGCGAAATTCATAAGTTACCTCTTTACCGCTAGAATTGTTATACCCCTACGCCTGATCCGAGCAGAAGCCGCCCCCAGTGCGTACTTGGCTCTATACTGGAGTTTATATGTAAAAGTTCCGGCACCTGGGGTATCTTTTATCAAAAATATTCCAGTTTTACTCCAGCCTGCTTCAGTAGCATACCCAGTCTCGGACATCTGCACTAAGGTTACTGCCCATGTGCCTACTTCAGTTTCTTCCCCGCCCGTAATGGCCGTTGCCCCCCTAAGAACTCTTACATACACAGATTGATCCCAATACCCGCCATTAACTCCCTGCTTTATATCCCCATCAGCTACTACACTAACCATTACGGGAGTTCCAGCTTCCAGCGTTATACTTGCTTCAAGTCCTGTGTCTGCCCAAGTGCTACTATTCGTTAATAATTCGCTAGCAGCGGAAGCGCCTACCGATATAGTAACTGCTTGCCCCTTGATCTGCAAGGTGTCTACATAAGCGTCTCCAGTGTATATCTTGTTACCATCTATAGTAGTCGTTCCGGGCCTTGTCCAGTCCGCTAAGGTAGTAGCTGCACTAGCCGCATTATCTCTTACCGTAGCCGCTAAGGTCCCGCCCACTTTAGCTACGTCACTGGCGTATACCATGTTGTCTGTGTCAGTTACTTGAACAGTCCCAAAAGAAGTTACGACAGACACATCCCAGCCAGCTTTCCAAGTATCTATATCATAGTTAGAATACCCTGCTATAAAGTTCTTTACAACTACTTTAGGGTGCGCCCAAGAAGAATTAGTCTCCCCAATCCAAACACACGCCTTAGTTCCATCATGCCCAAAGCGTATTGTATGGGATGCGCTGGACTGTCCTACGATAGAGGCTGAAGTGTTTACCCAATAACCTCCCGCAGAGGTGTACCCGCCCACTAACGCGGTAAAGTATTGGTTGGTAGTGTAATTATAAACATCTACGGAAAATTGAAGCATCGTACCAGACCACAATACCGGCAATGTTATCTTAATAGCTCCGGTTGCACTACCCGTAATACTATATGTCCCGCCTACAGGTCTTGCTATAGTGGTTAAATTATCTTCAGTGGAGTTTGCCATAGAAGCCGCTTTAACTGCTACTGCGTTTAGTAAAGCGGTCCTAGCGTCATAGTAAGCCTTCCAAGTTGCCCTAAAGGTTGACCCTACTATTGTTGTGGTGATACTGGCATTAGCGTCTGAAATCCAAGAGGGTATCCCGCTAGCCCAAGTTACTCCTGCATTTAAATAGTTAGCTAAGTTCTGAAAAGCAGTTGTGTAAGTAGCCTTTTCTGTAACCAACCCAAACGATGTAGCTTGTGTTTCTATCCCAGCTTTTTCAGCAGCTACTACCTCCCACTCCCTCCTAACCGTGTACTTTTCATTAGGCGTTAATTTACTATCTGAAGCTATATCAGAAACCAAACTATTAACAGTGTTTGCTGTATTTACCGCGTTGGTTGCGTTGGTTGCCGCCGTAGTAGCAGTACTAGCAGCCGTGTTTGCAGTACTATTTGCGGTGTCTGCCACAGTCTTTGCTTTAGTAGCTATGGCATTTAATAAGATAGTTCGGTTGTAATAATAGGTACTCCATTTTGACCTAAACGTTGCTCCTACAATAGTCGTGGTAGTTGGTATATTAACGTCAGTTATCCAAGAAGGAACTCCACTACTCCACGCTACGCCATTATTCAGGTAGTTTGCAAGAGCCTGGAAAGCATTTATGTAGTTACTCTTTTCAGTAGTTATTCCGAAGTTCTCTGCTTGAGTATTTATCCCACCCCACTCACTTGCAACAACATCCCACTCTAACCTTACAGACTGCTTTTCGGTAGCTGTTAGTTTACCGTCAGACGCTATTTCAGCGATTAGTGCGTTTGCTGCTTCGGCTTCATTTAGAGCAGCAGCAATGGACTCATTTATATCTTCTATGGATGGAGTCCACGCAGAGGCTTTATTACCTTCCTCAGCCATTACGCAACTGAAATCTACTTGCCCTGAAGTACTACCAGCAATAGAGATATAGGGACCATAAGTGTCTACATTAACCCCCCATCTAACTATGAACACATAACGTTGCCAAGAAGTATTGATTACTGGGTTAGCAACTACTTCTGTTTCTACAGGATTGACGTTCCAGCGAAGCGACATAGGAACAGCCGTGGCGATGTTATCAGTTCTACTATAGAAACTTATTGTGTATGTTGTGTTTGGCTGCCAGCCTGTATTTACGTAGTATTTTATTCCTTTTTGAGATGTGTTACTACTAAAGGACACCCTCAAAGCATTAGTTCCGTTTCTACCAGCACCAGTCACTAACACCAAAGAAGCTGCTTCTGGGCCATTATTGTAGAGTGCCCAAGGAGTCGTTCCAGAAGAAAAATCACTATTAGCCAGAATGTTTCTACCACCAACCACTATAGCATTATTATCTATTTCGATAGTATTTCCATTAGCGTCTTTAGGTGCTGAGGTAAAGTGAACGGTACCGTAGAAGTCACCGCCCTTAAGTTGGAAAGTTCCTGTCTTATCAAACTTCCAACCAGCCTGCCCAGCAACATAGTTAGTGCTCTGAATATAGTTGCCTATCTTAGCGTTATCTATATCTCCGTCTTTTATAGCAGCTTTAGCTATGTAAACAGTTCCTTGGTCAACTATGAAAGGAACTAAAGGCGTAGCTCCTGGACCTGCATCCACAATAGAAAATCTGTCAGCAAGAATTTCTACGTTGCTAGTTACTCCATCACTCCACAAGCCAATGCCAGCAATCTTACCGTTAGCATCTACCTTCAACATCATCTTAGCCTCTACCGCAGAGGTTATAGCCCCGTCGATTGCTGTAGTAGTTTCGACAGTAGTAGAGTAGTTGATTAATGCAGAAGCTGTGTTATTGTTCGCCGTAGCTACCGCACCAGAAGTAGCAGTGGCTATAGCTGAGTCTGTGTCAACTTTAGTATAGTAACTTGCTAAAGACGTAGCCAACGAATCAGTACTAACTAGAGAAGAGGTAGCCCCGGTTATTGCTGTAGCAGTTGCTGAGTCCGCTTCAGTTTTAGTGTAGTAACCGGAAAGCGCCGTGGCTAATGAATCGTTAGTGACCGACCCAGAAGAAGCACCAATTACTGCTTCAGCGATTGCAGTGTCAGCTTCTACCTTAGTGTAGTAGTAGTCTAACGCTGCGGCTCTGGCTTGTGCTTCCCCAGACACCGCAGCAGCTCTATCTAAAATCTCTTGGGCTAGTCTATCTAACAAACCAACTTCAGGAGAATCTATCAGGTCTATTCTACTGCTAAGTTCAGAGTGTAATTCACTTTCAGTAATCTGCCCCGAAATCATTTCTATAATATCTGGTATAGATCTTACTTCAACACTCTTTTCCTCTGAGTAGTTTAAACTTAGAAAATCAATGTTTTCAGGGTCTTCAAAACTATCGTAAGCAGCTACCTTAACATAGTACACCCCGTCATCTGAGGGGATAGTTACAGATGTATCAGGTCCAACGCTAACCACATTACTAGCAGAAGGTGTAAAACCACTCTCTAAAGATGCATTGATTACGTAACCTACCACGTCAAGGTCAGGTGCCGGATTAAATGTCACTACATAATTTTTTATTCCAGCTTCTAAGTTTATCATAAATTATCCTTAAGTTATTCTGGCAGGTACTGGGTTAGTCACTTGCAAGGTTTTTGGGGCAGACTCCCTTCCTAGCCTATCTACCGCAATTACAGTAATGCTGAAAGTTCTAACTGGCCTACCTGCGCCGTCTACATAATTTTGTTCGTACTTATAGTCGTAATGCTCGTCATAAACCTTAGTGCTATGTCTAACGGAACCATCAGCGTTTTTAATGGTTATCTGATATTCCTTCAACCAAGAATCCGCTGTGGCTGTTGCTAGTGCACTGTCGGTAGCTAGATCGTTGAGACTAAAGTCAACCACGGCAGGTTTCCGCCAAGTGAATTTAGCATCCTTCCCCGCAAACTCCGTAGTATTTCCCTGCCCAACTAACTGAAGACCATTAACACCCTTTATAAATTCCGCGTTGTCTATGTACGGAGTTATATAGAGCGTGTAGTAAGGAGTTAAGTCGGCATCGGCTAAAGCCTCTGCTATACTCTGCCTAGTTCCATCTGTGTAAACTGAGATACATATGAACTGGTATTCCCCTTCTACTGTTATCTCAGGAATAGTAACTACTCCAGTTTTGTCTATAGGAGTCTCAGCGTAAACTCCGTTAATCCCGTAGTAGACTATAACCCCTGCCCAACCCAACTGAACAGGCTTAGAGTAGTAAACCCTAGCGCCAGTCTTTAAGTTACCTGTAGAATCGACATATACAGTAGACTCTACAAACACGTTCTTAACTGACCTCTTAATGGTATCTAAGCTGCTGTAGTTAGGCATCACTATAATAGGCAGATCAGTAATATCGTCAGCATCTGTATAAATCTCATCTAAGTATTCTACACAAGTAACTTCTATAACTTCGTCTTTATCTCTCTTTAGTGAAACAATTTTAAAGGGCTTTACGGTGTTTGTAATATCCCCTACAATGTACAAATCATCCTTCGCTGGGGTATTTACAGGGATAGTATCCAAAGTAAATGTTCTACATAGTCCAGTATTACTTGGCGTAACCGCAACTATCTCTGGAGACTTACCTTTACAAACTAGCTGCATAGAGTATAAAATAGAGACATCAGAACTAATTTCTACATCATCGCTTACAGTTATTAACCTAGTCTCTGTATCATAACTTACAACCCTTCCGCCAAATCCCCATTGAGGAACGTCGTGCTGCACACCTATCACGTCCCCTACCGTAGATAGTAACCCATAGGTCGAGGTCTTAAAAGAAACTGAGGTAGTTAAAAGCTGACCAACCCTGAGAGCATATTTAGCAAGCGACTTGGCTTGGTCCTCTCCGGTAACGCCTATCAACTGCAAGGTCTTTTTGCTTTCTTCCTTTGTAATGTCTAACTGGTAATCTGGATCTTCAAGTATCAAAGTGTCCTGATCGTAATCCTTCTCTTTGTTGTTAAACTGTACTTCATAGACGTTGGGAAGTTGTTTGAAAGACATACCTGTTTCGACATACTCTTTGATGTTGCTCATGTTAAAGAGTTGGCTTATAGGTTTGGGTCTATCAATATCTATGAAGACTACCCCTTCTGTATAGTACAAGGTAGCTCTCATCGAAGCACAAATAATAGTTAACCATTCAATAGCTGTTTTAGATTGGTCTATTACTATGTTCAAGCTGAATCTAGGTCTCGCAGATTCGTAATCGTCGCTAAGAGGGTCAGTTATTATGGCACCTTCAGGGGTTATCCTTTCGTCACAGTACTGAGCCATCTGAAAGAAATTAGCCTTCATCAACCCTAGTTTAGAAGTCGAGATTTTAAAGTAGTTTTTTAGACCATACCTCTCGTTCATTATTAGATCGTATAGACACCAAACCGGATTGTCAGTCCATTCTTTATCTGCTTTGAATAGACCATTATAGGCATCTGACATGTACCTGCGAGTGCCGTTATAGAACTGTGGTAACTGAACCTTAGTACCTTGTATAATAGAGGTTATTGTAGGCAACCCACCGGATATAAACTCAGTCGCTTTAATACTCAACCCTAGAAGTGCTGTGTGGGGGTATATAAGCTGTTCTTGAATCTCTTCTATAACGTCTTTGACATATACATTATCTACCACTAAAAGGTTATCTGAGTTACTAGGAGTGACCCTAATAAGTTTTACATCGTATGCGCCATTTTCTCGTATAGGCACTACGAAGGTTTGCTCTGACTCAGATTTAGTCTTACCTCTGATACTGACTATAGTGTGCTTTTTTGTAATACCGTCTGGGTAGAATTCCGAGTAAGAATCTCCTTCAGTTAACTTCCAATATACTTTTATTTCTACTGTGGTGTCTAACAGCTCGCCCTTTTCGCTCTTATAGATTGCGGGGGCTGCTAAGTTTATTTTAAGAGCATCGACTGGGGTTGATGTGGATACTACTACTCCATCAGAGGTTGGGCCTATCTCAGCATCATCTACGTTAGTGACCAAGAGATTATACGAAAAAGAGTTCTTGATCCTATTAAAGTACTCCATAGATGAAGTAACGTCTGTGTTTAGTGCCCCTGAATTTCTTATAACGTACTTATCCACATAGCCGTCTAGCGTAAGAGTGGGGGTGCTAGGAACTGGGTGCCTGTCTGTCGGGTAGTAAGGGTACTCTATAAGCCCCTCGTAAGATACCGGACCAACTGCACCGTTATAGTATTGAGTACTCCATTTAGCAGTCACCACCTTGATTTTATACATCCCAGTTGTGGGGAATACTATAGTGGCTTTTACTGGATCTAAGTAAACATACTGTTTATCGTCCCACCCTCTTCTTGGAATAGGTATCGGGCCTACTTTGTTAATATAGTCTTCTGAACTTGACGCCTCTTTCCAATAAATATGAAATACTTCATCCCTTTGGTCCGGGTATGTGCCAACGAACGCGCCGATGTATACGTCTAAGCTAGTAGCGGCACTCTCTAAAGTGTACTCTCGCTCTAGATAAAGTCCTGGGGGATTTGGTAATAAATCAAATGTTCTGATCACAGGTACGACTGTACTAGTAGCATCATCGGACACAACAAGCTGGGAATCAGGTGCAGTTTGGAATTTGGTGCCTAGACGGTATAAAACTCCGATATCTGATTCGGGAAAAGTGCTAATACTTCTGTTGTTTATCTCTATAGATTTAGGCTCTATGTACTGGATTTCTCCTTCACACAAACCAACCTGAGTTCTTAGCCAGCTAGAGTTTCCAGTAGTGTTTACGCCTATAACATCATTGTAAGCATTAAGTATGTGCCCACCAACCCTATGAGTCCCGTAAACAATACCTATAGGGGTACCCAAAACAGTAGTATTTCTAATGCCTGAAAATGTGTAAGTAGAAGAGGTGTTGGTACCTGAGTCAAAAGTAGGCAAGGAAGGTTGGCCAGCCACCAACTCCCCGACCCCACCCAAAGCCAAAGATATGCCAAATCCGACTAGGTAGGGTTGCTGGTAAACTGCCCCAACCACAGCTATAATCACACCGGCTATAATCTTGCCCGCCCCATTCTCCCCATAAGGCACATCACAACCTACTTCAAGTACATCTCCAGAACTAACCTTCCGGTGTATTTCTTTTACATCTGTTATGTATTCTCCGTTTAATTTAAAAGAAGTTTTATCGGCTTCCTTGCCATTATCTGCTACCAAAAATACATGCAGTTGAGGATAATCATTTAAAAGACTCTCTAATACAGCGCGCAGAGAATCACCTTTGACCTCTATAGTTTCTTGAAAACTTGTATATTTAAAAAAGTACGGATCAAATTTAATTATCATTTTGATTATCCTTGTGCCTGAGTATGCAATGTACTTTGCCATACCACTGACCACTTTTGTAAGAATGCACGGCCGTGCCTACTTTAGTGGTATGTATAAAATACTCAGAATCTATTATTACGCCTAGGTGCTTAGGGATTCTGTGTTCAATTAAAACTACTACGTCACCGGTTCTAGGAGAGTCTGTTATTTTGTAGAAACCTTCAGACTCATAGCGGTCAAGTATCAGGTTATCTTTTAGATTAAACCAGTCCTCAACATAGTCAGCGTCTGGAAGGTCTATTCCAAATTCCTTAGAGTAAATGAGTTTGACCAGTCTGTAGCAATCGGCACCTTCTCCAATACCTGAGCCTCTAAACTTATATGGAATTTTCAAATACTCTAAGTAGTTCATGTTAGAAATTTATCCTTCTGGTTTGTGTAGGAATTCCTGGGAAGCCTCCGAACCTAGCCTCATTACCCTTTTGCCTACAGCTATCTAAGTCTTTAGTGCAGGTACTATCAGCCCCAGCGTACATACAAGTTTCTGGATCTTTGAATCTCCAATAGCACATGTGAGTGAACCTTCGTCTAGGAATTTTTATACTAAAGTCGCACACAGGGTCTAACTGAAATTGTATCGTCTGATCCGTAGCGGTGTAGCTGTCTATTATAAAGGAATCTTCCACGCAAGACAAAGGATCTGGAGACTCGCCAGAATCCAAGAAACGCTCAAAGACAGTTTTAACCTCTACACGAATTCCCCTTAACCCCTTGAACTGTTGTAAGTAAGCCTGAAAGGTTCTCTCTGGGTTTGCTACGACAAGACTTGCTTTACTTATCTCACCGGTTCCAGTCATCTCTATACCATTAAAAATGACTGGAAATTTTATGTAAGTAACTCCATCATAAATTACGTCTTCGTTAGCATCTACTATACTTACGTTAGTAGACTCTGGAGTCGTAGGAATATCCACAAAGGTAATTAGATGATAGAGTTGGCCTTGTTCTGTTTTAGTTGTTTCTTCTCTAAATAACGCGCTTAAGTCTCTAGCCATAAATAATCATCCTTTGTTACTATCAGAAATTTATAAGGAAATCTTTTAGCAGCTTCTAGGTCTGCCTCCGAAGGTTTGCAATCATATGGATGTGTGTGCCATATAGCAACCACTTTAGCGCCTGAATTTAAAAGACTAAACCAACTGAACTTATCAAACACAAATGCATCTTTAGTTCTAGACACATTCGCAATCTCAACCGTGGTTCCGTCCTCTAAAATTACCCCACACCTTTCGCTTACTAAATTTGATAGTGCTTGTAATTTTCTAAGTGATTCCTCAGAAAGCATTACAGAACCTCTTCTAGTTGCACGTCCAAGGAATACAGAGGAGTCTTGAAGTTATGTGCGAAACTCTTAGCAGCAAAGGCTTCCATTTTAAACCTCACAGTGAACTCTTCTTTGCTTACAGGGTCCGTCCATTTAAACGCTGAGTAAGAGCCTTTCCTAGCTATGTAAAAATCCTTCAAGGTTTTGTACTGAGTGTCTGTAAGAGCCTTGTAGGAGAAATCGAAGGTCTGTTTAAGCCTACCTTTGGGCCTGACTTCCTCAATCCCACTGTCAGATATAAATGAAATATTATTAGTCTTAATTCCATATGAAATAGGAAGCGAACAATTGGGCATAGGCTTTCCTGTGGTTGTGTCGGTAGTCGGGTATGTTTCCATTACTCTCTCCTGTATATGTCTTTCTACTCTATTATATACAAACTGGTTCCGTATTTTATTACTTGAGCAAAGAAAAACCCTACTAAATTTTTGTTTAGTAGGGTTTATTTAATTTAACCTAAAGCCATTTTTATAGTCTTTAACGTAGAACCCCTCTTTATGATATCTAAGTTGATTACGTTAATTATTTGAGCATCGGTGGTCTGAGGAATGTCATCAGGGTTTACTACGTTAACTATCTGGATAGTTCCATTTAAACCACCGCCAGAAGAACTTCCACTGTTATTAGAAGAACCGCCTACCAAACCGCCTGTAGCCATTTTTCTAATCTTGCCCATGTTAAGGTCATCCATGAAAGTAACTCCCAAGGATCTTACTACATCAGCCTTAACAACATACTCGTCAGGCATTGCCATGATAGGCACAGAGTCAATTCCTGGAGTACCGCCTACAATAAGCCCGCCAGACGCTTTCGGCGCGAAAAGGTTGGGCGAAGTGTTGAAAGCTGGCTGTGAGATTCCAGAAGGCGAATTAGCTGCTGCTCCCGTCTGACTTCCCCAAGAACTTGAGCCAAACAAACCCACCAACTGCTCCGCTGCCCAAACCACCATAAGTTTGATATAGTACTTCTGAAGTTGACCTGCAATGTCCTGCATCACTTCCCCTAAAGTTTGCCTGAAAGACTTCCAGCTCCACTCCAGTTTGGACAATTTGCTTATGGATTGGTCTAGCAAATCAACCATTCCGTTCAGACCTGTATTCACAACCCCCAAGCCTAATTCTTCAGAATTACTTTTTACATCGCCCATCCCAATAAGACCTTGAGAAGCGCCTTTCTTGAAGTTTGCTAAAGGCCCAGTCTCAGCTTCTTCTTTCCTTTTCCTTCTTATGGTTTCTTCCAGCTCTTTAATTTCTTCTAAAGATTCTGTTATGAGGATGTACCTGTTGAGCTGTTTGTCCAGAACTTCCTTATCTATGTCTGTCTTAATCATAGCAGCTTCTAAAGTTTCTATCTCAGTCTGGTAAGCTTTGGCTTTAGATTCTGTGTTAGCAATCTGTGCATCAAGTATTCCGAGTTCAGCTTCCCTTACTTCAGAAGAAGTTCTGGCTAATTCCTTTTCCAGCTCTAGCCTTTTGGTAGTGTTCTGGAGAATTTTGTCAGCGGCTTTAACGTCTTTGTCTGAAGTGTATAGCTTCTCTGCTACTTCTTTTTTGTTGAATTCTGGTATCTTCTTGTTACGAAGGTCGCTTCCATCACTAGCTAGGTAGCCCTTTTCTTCTGTCACCGCATCCATGCTTTCTTTAAAAGCATTAGGATTTTTCTTCATAAACTCTGCATACTTCTTGGCATTTAACTCCCCAACTTTTGTATCAGGGAATACGAAAGGATCTTTTTTAGTGGGGTCGTACTCAGCCCCGATAGCTGCTGCCCTGCTTATATTCTGCTCTTCCTTAAATGTCTTGAGAGTTTCTGTAGTAAGTCTCTTGATATACCACTGTACAGCTTGTTTCTTCTCTTCATAGGCTGCGGGATCGGTTTCTCCTTTAATATCTTCCATAGCAGCAGAGAGATTAGTTTCTAAGTCTCTGATAAGCATCTGCTGCATCAGCTTGGCATTTGCGTTATTAAACTTACGCTCAGCCTCTGCCATATCAATTCCGGTAGGCCCATTGTTGTAGGTAGGTCTTTCGGCAATGCCTGGAGTTGGGGTCTTCTTGGTGTTGGACTCAGGCATGACATACGGCTTTCCTTTTTTCATAGTACTGAAATTAAGGTCGTAAATGTCATAGGTAGCATTAGGGTCTGTAGGCACCCAACCAGAACCTGCGGCCAGTGCGGTAGAAGCCCTGTCCATGTTGTCTCGATTGTTCGGGTCTGCACTGAACTGCGCCTTCCTCTCTCCTCTCTTCTTATTAAAAATCTCCTGTATAGTCTCTTGATTAAGAACCTTATCGCCTGACCGTAAAGGGTACCCTCTCTTTTTAAGGGACGCTAATGCCTCGCTCTCCTGCTGGGCATATTCAGCCATATCCTCGTCATAACTATTACCTAAGCCGCCCCAAGTTTTTTTAGCCTTAGCTCTATTCAAAGCACCTATCGTAGAGTTGTACTTACTAAGATTCATATCAGACATTTTTTCCATCTGATCGTTAGCCTTCTTAATAGACTCTGCAAGTTGACCGTACTTAGTTACCGAGGTGTCTATAACGCCGTGGAGGGATGGAGTGGTTCTAACTAATTTCTCAAGTTCCTCTCTATGCTCTCTGGTAATCGTGTTATTGAGTTCTCCCGCCTGAGTAGCCTTCCCATACATATCTGTTATAACTTGGAAAGCCCTTTGCGTATCACTCATATCTTTAGTCAGCTTTCGGAACTCTCGGTTAGCCTTCTCAGTTTCCGGCGAGAGACTTCCGAATTTAGCTATCAAAGCAGTTAACGCTATCCCTGCTAATGAAAGCCAGATTGTTAGAGGATTACTTGCTGTGAAAGCTATTAAAGCAGCTCTACAGGTATATACAGCAGTACCTACGGCTAACAGTGCAGAAGCAACAGCCAACACCTTTCCTTCGGTGGTCATTAAGCCGCGAGTTAGATTAAGTAACGCTTGATACCCTACCCCAATTATTCCGTTAAACTCTGTAATAGAGCCTATCAACTGCACGAAGGTCTGACGCAAAATATTCATTTTAGCGCCTACGCCTTCCATAACTTTGCTATAAGCAACCAGAGAGGCATTCCCAAGAGATACGTTTCTTTCCATCTCTTTGAAATATTCAGCTCCCGCCGTAACTGCCGCAGAAACAGAACGCCCAGCAATCTGACCAAACCCCTTAAGCAAGTCCTGAACGGGTATTGCCTTGCCTCCGTCAGCAGTTTGTAGTGTCTTTATAATCTCACTAAACTTGTGCAGACGAGGGTTTAACTGATCTAACTCAAGGTTGTACGCTTTGGCTAAATCTTTAACGCCCTTGGTAGGAGCCATGAGGCGGGTAAGCAACTGACCTGTACCAGTACCGATAGTAGAAGCCTTAACACCCATCTGAGACATGGTTGCTATGATTGCCGTGGTTTCCTGTATCGAATAACCCGCCTGTTTAGCCATAGGAGCTAAATAGTTAAATACTGTGGAAAGTTCATTTACCTCTAGTTTAGCAGAGTTAAGACCAGCAGCCAACGTATTAGCAACTATAGAAGAATTTTTAGCTTCTACTTCCCAGACGTTAAGGGCTGTAGTCATAACACGAACAGCATTTTCGGCACTAGACCCAGTTCCTGTAGCGAACATTGCTGTCACTTTAGAGACTAACGGAACGTCTCTTTCACTAACACCCGACTGTGCCAACAGGTTCATCAGCTTCATAGTTTCCTGAAGATCCATTTTAGAGTTTCTTGCAATGGATTCAGCAGAAAGCCCGAAGCGTTTGATACCGGCCTCTGAAGCGTTAGATATACCAGCGGTGTCTGCTAAGGCTTGATTAAATTGCAGCAACTCGGACACAGCAGTTCTAACTTGATTGGATATAGCAAATAGTACGCCACGAATCGCATAGAACTCTACTAAGTGCTTTGTGACTTGTCCTATAGAAGTACCGAAGATAGTGAACAGGCTATTAGACCTATTGAGAAGTTGATTGTACTCTCGCATAGGAACTAGCTGACCATTCCACATAGCCATGCCTTGAGTACGTAAAGCTTTCATGTAATCTTCGTACATCTTAATTTTAGGAAGAAGTTTAGTATACTCCTCGTTTTCTTTAATGGCTTGGCCGTGAGCTACGTTAGGGTCCAGTACCGCAGTATTGCGAATGTAGCCTCCGTTTAAAGGGCGCATACCGCTGTTTCGGTAAGTACCCATAATAGCATCGCCTTCTTTAAGCATACGAGCTATAGAATCACGCTTATCTTTTTCTGTATTTTTAAGAATATCGGCATTTAGCTTGGCACGTTCAACTTCAGCTCTACGCCTAGTTTCCATCATAGCATCATGCTTGGTATACAGTCTAGCCTCTTCGTCTAGTCCATCTTTCTTAGCTTTAGCAGTCCTCTGAAGAATCTTTACAGTCTCATCTGCTGAACGTTCCTCGCCGCGCCGCCTAGCCTCAAGCATAGCATCGTGCTTAACATTTAATCTAGCTTCTTCATCTAAGTCTGCCTTCTTACCGGCAGCAGTTCTCCGAAGCATCTTTAAAGTAGTGTCGCCAAGTTCTTCTTCATACTTCCTACGAGTAGCCAACATAGCATCTTGCTTAGTATATAAGGCAGCTTCTTCTTTCAGAGCAGCTTTTCTATGAGCCTCGTTCATTCTCTGAGCTGCTGCAAATGCCGATTGCTGCTGCTGGAATGTGACAAATTGACTGCCAAGTTTTACTAGGTTTCCACTGTAGTTAGTAATCGTGCCGCTGCTTTGGGTAATTACCTTATTCAACTCGCCGTGATTCAGAGCAGTCTTCGTAATAGCCCCGCTAGTCTCTTTCAACACAGCGTTGTATTTAGCCACACCTTGCTCTACTAATTTAAACTGAGCGTTGGTTAGTTTAGAAAAATCTAGCGAAGTCTTTTCAGCTTTCTTGGTAGCTTCTTCTACAGCTTTGATTTGTTTAACCGCCGCATCAACATTTATAGACGCAAACGCTTTTTGGATATCGTCAATTATTTTTTTGAACCCTTCGTTCAGGGATACGTTTAGTTCTATACCTAACTGTTGCTTTGTATCTGGCATCTCAATCTCCGCTGTATAGGTAATTACCTAAAAAGAAATAGCGAACT
>Ga0209518_1002700_pt1 | contig 16148 bp, 18 predicted proteins | sample RifGroB1_FD_183993 | JGI IMG/M metagenome (GOLD analysis project Ga0209518, IMG submission 183993) | Groundwater microbial communities from Rifle, Colorado, USA - Groundwater B1 (SPAdes) (version 2) | ecosystem: Environmental > Aquatic > Deep subsurface > Groundwater | place: Rifle, Colorado...
TATCGGGAACCCGTGTAAAGAAATTCAGCGTCTTTGAGATTTTCTTCGGCCTGTTCCAGCCATGTTTTGGCCTCTTCCTTCATGGATTTAGTATACCACTGTTTGCAGGCCTGGATGGAAAGTATTCGAACCTATTACGCTCAAATCAGCCCCATTTGGTAGGATACACAGGTAAAAAATGCTATGATACCCCATAGTATTATTATGAAATGCGAATTAGAAGGGGGTAGTGAAAGAGAGTTGGCTCTTACCGGCCTTAAATTAGAACAGGCGCTAGGTTTTGTTGCTGAGTCAGTGGACAGACTTGGATTAAAGGCGATACTTAAAGGTGGTGCAGTTAGAGATATGGTTTGGAATCATGTCAACGGAACTGAATTTAAACCGAAGGATTTGGATATTTTTGTGTTTGGGAACATTCACCTGCTTCATGGTGACTTACAAAAGAAGGGTGCAATAACCATTGATAGAAAGCCAAGAAAAGGATCTGCCGTTTTTAAGTATAGGCTACCAGAGTTGCCAGAGGTTGAAGTGGAAGTTGGTTCAATGATAGCTGAGCCTTTGTCGTATGATGGCAGGGCCAGTTATTCGGAAATGTTGCGTCTAGACGCGTTCAGTTCTGATTTACGGGTGAACAGCATGTCCCTGCCCATTTCAGGCGGTAAGACGAAGTGGAATATTGGTGAGGTAAATGACCCCTTAGACGGCAAAAGAGATGTTAAAGAGAGATCTCTTCGGGTATCTAATGAGGATGACGTGTTTCCTGCAGATAGAATTTTGAGTGCTGTTCGTTTATCTGTGCAGCTTGACGCAGACTTGCCGGACTCCACTTTGGCTAAACTTGCCCGATCCAGCAACAAAATTTCGGGAGTGCCTTACCATAGAATAAGACCGGATGCAGAAAAGATTGTTAAATCTCAGAAATATGACCAAGCGGCTGAAATTCTTCATGGGCTGGGAGTAATAGACTCTTTATTTCAGGGGAGGATTATGGCTGCAGGAGAGTTATTTAAGAGGTGGTTTGGGGGAGACACCCCAGATTTTACAGTAATAATGTTGAAACCAGACGGTTTTGAGAAACAACTTCAAGTTAAGATGATCAAAGAGCTGAGAGAAATGGGGTTGGATCTGGCCGCAAGAAGAAGGCTTGTTTTAACACCGGCGAAAGTTTCTGAAATATATCCTGACATTAGGAATGATTGGCTTATTCCCAGAATCGTTTCCCATTTAATTTCTGGTCAGTGCGAAGCTCTACTACTGCTTGGCCAGGGTGCGCTACCAAAGGCAAGGGAGTATATCGGACAGACAACTTTAGGAGATAGACAACCAACTGGCATTAGGGGAAAATTTGCCGATGATTTTATAAGAAACATAGCACATTCACCTGATTGTATGATTGATCTGGAAAGAACAACCAAGGTCCTATTTCCTGAATTAGCCCTGCCGGCAAGGCCATAGTATGAAATCTGAAGTCACAATATTGATAGTTACCCATAATTCATTACCATTTCTTAAGGCCACAATAAACTCTATAAGGAAAGCTCAAACTAATGTTAAATATGAGATTTTGGTTGTAGATAATGGGTCTACCGGAGAAACTAGTGACTATTTAAAAAACGAAGGCATAGAATTTATCCGAAACGATAAGAATATCGGGTATATTGAAGCCCAGGGTCAAGCTTTTCGGAGGATTAGGTCTTCTTATCTTTGTTCATGTAATGACGATATCTTGGTCACCGATTTTTGGTTGGATATGTTGTTATCGAAGCTGAAAAGCGATAAAAAAATCAAAATTACGGCTCCGGTGAAATGGGGGTCAAGAACAGCTTATCCTTATGACAAAAATTTAAGCAGCAGGGAGGCTTGGGAGCAAGTAAAAAACGATAGGGCTCGCGATGTAGATCTTTACGGAATGGCGAGAAAGTTTACGAAAGGTAGGACACTTGAAGAATTCGGAGAAGATTTTAGGGTTACGAACAAATTGAAAGACGAGCTTATTGAATCTCCCCCTGATTTTGTTGCCGGTTTTTGTTTCCTAACTGATACAGCCGTATGGAGAAAACTGAACGGTTTTGTAGATCCCGATATGAGGGCTTATGGTACGGAGGATATCGAGCGGTGTTGGAGACTGGGACTTGCAGGGTATAAAGTTATCAGGACAGGAGATGTTTATGTCCATCATTTTGAGGGGGCGTCGGTAAGTAGAAATAGAATTGATACAAGTTCAATGCTGGTGAAAAACAACCGGATTCTTTTGAAAAAATATGGAGGGTTCCTATGGAGTTGGTTAGACTTAAAGCTAAGGAATAGATCGATGGAAGAGGTTGTTAGAGTGCATTGGGTAGTAGGGAAGTTATTACAAAACTCCCCAAAAGGGACTATTCCTGATAAAATAAACAAAGTTTGGAGAGAATATGCAAAAAATAATAGCTAAATGTGAAGAAATTTTAGATAAGGCTTTTAGAGAGTCTAATGAGTTGGCTGGTGGCGTCAATTATAGATATATTCACGGCGTTAGGACAATGAAAGCCTGTAAAAAAATATTGTTGACTCCCGAATTAAGGGAAAAGCGGGTAAGGAAGTTGGAACTTTTTGTGGCAGCCTTGTTCCATGACATTGGTAAGGTAGTACACATAGAGGCTGACGGAACACTCCAAGGGGATCGTTCTAATGATCCCGAGTCTCACGAAGAGATTGGGGCTAGGATAGTGGGGGACTATATAAAGGGAGTAATTCCTGACGAAGGAGTTCAGCTGGTGAGCGACATTATAAGGGAATCGCAAAACCCTAAACTTGCTTTAATAGAAACAAAAATCCTTAATGACGCGGATGTTTTGGACTCGATAGGGTTAATTAATGTTTGGAGGATGTTTACCTATTCTGGTAAGAAGGCTCGATCACTTGAGTATACTCTCAAATATTACAAAGATACGAGCGTGGATGCTAGTAGGAAAGAGAAACTGTATTTTTCATTAACGAAGAAGGTGGCAAGTGAGAGACGTCGGAGGTTGGAAAGATTTATACGAGAGTTCGAGAAGGAATACACTTATAACGACCTTTAATTTATGAGGCTGGCAATATTGTTATTCAATATGCCCGTCTCAAAGGCGAGTGGTAGTTGCAGGTTTGTTTGGCAAATTGCTGAGGAGCTTCAGAATAGAGGAATTGATGTTACTGTCATAGCAAATAAGGATGGTTCTAAATCTCCTCACAATTTTCGATTAATCGAGGTTGATACTCCTCCCTACGGAAGTTGGACCAATTGCTTATCTGACAAAATAAGTTTTGCCGATACACTTAATAAGTATTTAATCGCCTTATTGGAAGCTAATAATACATATCACTTTGATTTGTTACATGTTCAGCATTTATTATTTTCGACTCTAATTGCCTCCCTGTTTAAAGACCTTACCGGCATTAAATTTGTGGCTACTTGCCACGGGACAGAAACTCATGAGTCAGTTGGTCGTTCGGATATGGAGTATTTTTTCAAATATGCTAACGAAGCCGCATTAGTTACTTCCGCTAGTGAGGTAATTCTTGACGACATATTGAGACTCACTCGTTTTTCCAGGAATTCTATAGCTGTTACCTATCCGGGTGTTGATGTTAGTAAATTTAAGCCAGATTCAGGTAAGAGGAGTGTGGTTCGCTCGAATCTGGGTTTTTCTGAAAAGGATAAAATCTTACTCTTTGCGGGAAGGTTGGTAGCTGAAAAGGGTTTACTTTTAGTGCCGAAAATATTTAGTGAGGTTTATCAAAAAAATAACGAGGCTAGATTGCTGATTGTTGGCGAAGGTCCACAAAGAAAAGAAGCAGAGCAGGCATTGGCAAAGTTATACATTAATCAGAATCTATATAGATTTACTGGTTTAATTCCTCAAGACAAAATGACTGACTTTTACTCTGCTTCAGATATATTTTTGATGCCTTCTGTATGGAACGAGCCATTTGCAACTACTGCTCTTGAAGCTATGTCCAACGGTTGTCTGCCGGTTTTTAATGATATCGGAGGGATAGCTAAGATGCTAAAGAAAGAAGGTTTTAAAAAGTTAGTTTTGAGTCAAAATAAGGGCGACTTTTCCCAGAAAGTAATCGAACTACTGGCAGACGAAACAGGTTCATCAGCAATATGTAAAAAATTGGGCATTCTTATGAAAGATAAATTTACCTGGAAAAGCAGAGTTACACAATTTATTAATATTTATGAACAATCAATCAGTAAGTAAGCTACTTATTAAGTCATGCGGCGTGTCTGTTGTCTTAGAGACTTCTGATCACCAGGTAGTAGATTATTTTCTAAATGATCCACTACCCAGAAACCACATACCTTGTCTGAAAATTACTCTTGAAAGAGATGAAATAGAATCGGACTTTACGATAATGCATAATATTTCGGATGAACCTGGAAATGCCGCTATACAGCAGTTATCCTCCAAGTTAATTAAGCTAACAACTTCTAAAGTGCCCCCTGGTCAGTTTGTTTTTGCTCTGCTACCAATATTTGAAAGGTTGTATGAAGAAAAGGGTATGTTGGGATTACATGCGGCTTCTTTGAGACTGAATGGGTGGACGATTTTTATTGTTGGAGATACCAAGTGTGGTAAATCAACAAATTCAGCTAAACTTCATTTTGATTTAGGCGCTGAATTTATTTCCGATGAGAAGAGTATTGTGGATGTTAGACTGGGAGTCATTTCGGGCGGAACCGACATAATATCTTTGAGGAAAGATGCTGCTATGAGTGGCCACATCTCAGCTAACATTGACAGCCAGAGGCTAGAGAATAGTAAAAGTACGTCAAAATTGTATTACACTCCTAAACAGTTACCTGCCTACCCCGTTCGGATGAAGAAGATATTATATGTGTTTCCGCATTTTAGCAGTCTGGGTTTTTCCGCTGAGGAGATGAACGACTTTACTCTTTCCTATTTGATGTATGAGAACATAACTGCGAATATAAGGGCATGTTTGTCACTGTTTGTTTCCGATTCTTTACCGGTTCCTAGCCAGGATAATGAGAAGTTGGCAGGCAAAAGAGCAGAGATGATAAGAGATTTACTTGGGAATATTCCCCACAAAGCCATAGACGTAACTGGCGATTTGGGACATATATCTCAACAAATTGTGGAGGAGGTATCAAGGTAATGTATGTCCTGGGAATAAAAACGTCCGGTCACGATACGGCTGCAGCTATTGTTAATGGCGGCCGGGTAATAGCTGCTTGCGCCCAAGAAAGGTTCGATAGAAAGAAGCACAGTAAGGAGTACCCAAAAGAAGCGATTGATTTTTGTTTAGGACAAGCAGGCATAACGATTAAAGAGGTTGATTTGGTAGCTATTCCCTTCAACTATCCACTCGCATTGGCGATGTTAGTAGGTAAGTTTACCTTGGAATATTTTCCTGCATCTGTGAACGCGACGAAGACTTTATTTCCATACCTCTTAAGTAAATGGAGTGATGGTGAGTCGAGACTTCGATCCATGGGTTATTCTGGAAAGATAAAGTATATTGATCATCACCACGGACATGCAGCCTCAGCTTTTTTTCCATCTAATTTTGACTCCGCCGCTGTATTGACTATAGACGCAAGGGGAGAAAGCCCGAGCACCTGTGTTTATTTAGGAAAAGGTGGGGATTTGAAAAAAGTTGTTACTTTGGCTAGCTACCCCCACTCTTTGGGTTATTTATACACTTCGCTAACTGCTTATTTGGGGTTTGAGAGAAATTCGGGTGAGGGTAAGGTTATGGGGCTTGCACCTTATGGTGACTGGAGACCTTATAGGCAATATGCGGATATAGTGAAGCTACTTCCCGACGGAAAATTTAAACTGGACCTTTCATATTTTTCATTTCATCTTGGAGCAGGACTCGATGTATCTGAAAAATTTGAAAAGATTTTCGGGATAAGAAGGATCCCCGGTTCAGAAATAACGAAAAGGCATAAGAATATTGCTGCTTTCTTGCAACACATTACCGAGGAGACTGTTTTGCACTGTGCCGGGTACGCAATGGAGTCGACCGGTGAAAGAAGTCTGTGTTTGTCTGGCGGAGTTGCGCTTAATAGCGTTGCTAATGGGAGAGTGTTGAAGGAGTTTGGGCCATCTCAGTTATTTATCCAACCAGCTTCGACTGACGACGGCTCTGTGTTGGGGGCAGCTTTATTCGCTTTTTATTCTGGATATAATCGGAAGCCAGTTCATATCGATGATACCGTTTATCTTGGCCCTGAATATTCTGATGAGGAAATAGAGTTGTGTTTGAAAAAAAATAAACTCAGATACAAAAAATCGAAAAGCATAGAGAAAAGAGTGGCTAGAGAGGTAGCTGAAGGTAAGATTGTGGCTTGGTTTCAAGGGAGATCAGAGTTTGGACCAAGGGCGCTTGGTAATAGAAGCATATTGGTTGATCCGAGAGATCCAACTATGAAGGATAAACTTAATAGCCAAGTTAAGTTTAGGGAGTCTTTTAGACCTTTTGCCCCGTCGGTTTTAGAGGAGTCGGCGTCAGAGTATTTCGATTGTGACGAATCCTCCCCGTATATGCTCTTAACCTACAATGTTAAAAAGAAATATCAAAATGGGTTGCCTGCCATTACCCATGTTGACGGTACTGCCAGAATTCAGACAGTGTCTAGGAATCAAAACGATCGATATTGGAGGTTACTGAATGAGTTTGGGAAGCTAACGGGTATACCTGTATTACTGAATACGTCATTCAATATTAGGGGAGAACCGATTGTAAATACACCTCAAGAGGCTGTTAACTCGTTCTTGGGTTCAGGAATTGACGTGTTAGCTATCGGTGACTACGTCGTTAAGAAGTAGTTTTGTCTAACTGGGATTAGAGGGACTTAAACAGTTCGGAGAGGGAGACTTGGAGGGCTTTAGCTAGTTTGACTGGCGTATCGACACTTAAAGTTCGAACTTCCATTCAGCCATAGTTGGATTTGGAAGATTTTTGAGGCTAAATTTACCGAGCAGGGGTGGATGGAATCGGACCATCATTAGCGGTTTTGGAGACCGCCGACCTACCGTTGATCGACACCCCTAAGCTGGACTAATTTTAACAGATTTGGTAGGGTGGAGTTGATATGCCTGAAGGTGAGCCAATTGGAGTTGAACCAGTGCTGGTGAGGGACCCAGGGAGTCCGAGTGGGCCTAGGGAGAATGTTCCGGCGTGGCAGGATCGAAAGGGAAGGGTGTTTATCTTAGGTGAGGATGGTAAGCTGCACCAGGTTTTACCGGTGGGGTTGGGGCAAGTAATAATTTCGCAAGTGTTGGAAGCGATGTGGGAGCGGATGGATTTTACTACTTGAGCTTAGCGGTTTCTTTATGGTTTGTGTGCTTGAGACATAGTCTGCAATACTTTGATAGAGCAATCTTATCGGGAGTGTTGACCTTGTTTTTGGTCATGACATAGTTTTGGGTCTTGCAGGCGGTGCACACAAAAGCCATGAGTTGACGATTTCCTTTAGCCATATAGTTAGCGTCTAGAGACTAGTAATTAGCGTTCAGTTTAGCGTCTAGATGTCATGGAGTTTAACATTTTTAGCACTTCTTGTAAAAGGCTATTTGCTTCGACGCTTTCGTTTTCTTTTAATAATCCTGTCTCGGTGCAGATAGTAAGTTGAGTTTCTAATTCAAGAGCGGAACCGTAGGCGATACCGAGAAACTGTTGAAATTCGCCATGGGATTTGCGGCCGTATCCTTCAGCGATATTTGAGGCTATTGAAACAGCGGCTCGACGCATTTGACTGGTTAGTCCGAAAATTTCGCTTTTGGGTAGACGTTCGGTGAGTTTGAAGATGGCTTTAGCCAGAAGGATTGATTTTTGCCAGACAATGAGTTCCTTGTGGGATTTGAGGTACATACTGAACGCTAAACGCTGATTTCTAAACGCTATCTTAACAAAAATCGCCCGGCGATTACGAGGGGCGATTTTTGCGCTTGTGCTCAAAGTTACTGAGCAGGTTGGTCTGTAGGTGTCACTGGAGCGGCTGGGGCTGTAGGAGCAGCTGGCATGGCGCCGGCGGCATCGCTGACGGCAGCTTGAGCTGCAGCTACATCTACTGGTTTATTTTCGGTTGCGCATTGTTCACACACCCAGACGGTTTTGCCGTCGTTGGTGGTAACCGCGTGACAATTTGAACAGGTTACTGGTGTTTGATCCAATTAAATCACCTCACTCTCTAACTAAAGTATATCATTAACAAGTCAATGATATCTCTCGTTGAGCTCGTGATAGCATGGTAAAATAATTTCGCTGGCCAGGATGGTAGAGCGGTCAAATACACGACTCTGTAAAAGTCGCGCCTCACGGCTACGAAGGTTCGAATCCTTCTCCTGGCACCCAGCCCGGATAGTTCAACGGCAGAACGAATCCATGGTAAGGATTAGATTAGAGTTCGACTCTCTATCCGGGCTCATTAAATTCTGGTGTAATACACGGAGCGGCCGTGGCCGTGGGCAAACAGCAGACCCAGAGAGGCCATTTTGGACAGATCCCGGGAGGCGGTAATTTGAGAGATTTTTAAAAGCTTTTGCACCTGGCGGTTGGTGATGGAGGAGCCGGGGGCTTCCAGACGGGTGAGTAGGGTTTTTTGGCGGTCTGACAAGCTCCACAGTCCTTTAGGGGATTCGGTGGAGGGAGCTAGGACGGCCCGTTGGGTCAAGGCGTATTGGTATAACGCAGCTTGGGCATAAAAATCTACCCACTGGGTAATACTGGTAGAGGTGGCGTTGGTAGTTAGGAGCTGGGAGTAAGTATCGCGGTTTTTGAGCCAGAATTCGTCGATGCACACTAGTCCATGACAGTCGTAGCCGCGGCGGTGGAGATAAACCTGGGGGACGAGATAGCTATAGGGAGGAACGAAGGCCAGGTGGGCAATGGCGGCTTGCAAGATGGGATGCAACCCAGGGGAATCGAGGTATTCCAGAACTGGTGTTGTTCCTGCGGGTAGATCTGTAGTCCAGCTTTGGCGGATACGGTCTAGGGCTGCGCGGCGCCCTCCCCAAGCGGTTAAATAACCTTGGGTGGCTTTCCATTGCAGTTCCATGAGCCGGGCAGGGGGGAGGGGAGTAGTAAGAATCTCACTTCTGAAGTTGTCGATTTTTACCAGGCAGCTTTTTAATCCCGGAGAAAGATTAAAGGACAGGGAGATCATTAAAATAAGCGTATAACATAAAATGAGGCTAGTCAAGAGGCAAATGATAAGATTACGATAAGATTAAAAATGGGCGTTGACAACATATTAATAAAAGCTACATACTGAATATTAGAAAGCGAGGTGATAGTGCATGCTGTTACAGAGCATTGGAACAACTGAACTTCTAATAATTGCCGGCATACTGCTGGTGATGTTTGGGAGTTCTAAGCTGCCCCAATTGGCTAAAGGTATTTCCGATTCAGTTCGGGAATTCAAAAAAGCTTCTGCTGACTGAGGCGAATAGTATGGTAACTACTAAACACAAATCACTAATCGTAGTTACCTTGGTTGGTGCGGCTCTGATATCCGCTACGGGTGTCGGGGCCGCGGCCGGCTCTATTCAGTCATGCACCGTCAGCTCCAGCTGTACTGTAGGAGAATTTGTATATGATGATGAGTATACCCCCGTGACTGGAGGAACGTGCATTATTACTGCTCGTGATCCCAATGGGGTAGTATATATTGACCCAACTGCCATGACTTACACGTCTGATGGGTGGTTCTCGTATCAGTTTACGGCGCCAACCACAACGGGATATTACCGGGCCCAGGTGTGCTGTACTATCGGAACCGAATACATGTGTTTGGATAAAAGCTGGGAAGTGGTGGCGGCGGCGGCGTCCGTGCCGTCGGCGGGCGACATTGCCAGCGCGGTGTGGGGTTACTCCAGCCGGACGATGTCTGGTTTCGGGACACTGGCAGCCGACGTGTGGAACCGCATTCCTAGGACGTTGACGGCAGGTTCCGTTGAATCGGCAGATTTGACTAAAATTAAACAGACGGGAGATGCGAATCGACTGCTTTTAGAGCGATTAGTGAACAAACCCATTATCCAGAATTTTATTGAAGAAGATATCCCGGAAGTGGGGACCAAAATTGAAGAAACTAGAACGGTAGCCAATCAATTGTTTATGAGCGGGCAGTTTGTGGTGAGCAAAACTGGAGTAGTGTCTCTGAAGTGGGGGCAACTAACTGATAGTGAACTATCCAAAAGTATGGTAGAAATCGGAAAAACGCTGGGGGAAGAAACTGATTCAGTGGCCACTAATACTATGTTTGGGCAATTGGCCAGTTTGAAAGCGGCTTGGGGTTGGAAGGAACTGGACATTGCGTATGATCAGGCTAAGGCGGTCAAGCAGGCCATGGCGGACCGGAGATTCTCGGGGGTAAAATCTTTGACTAGCTTTGCAGCCGCGTTGGAAAAAGCGGTGGGAAGTGTTGTGGCCCGGGTGGATGAGGTAGAGAAATTGGCAGCGGTGTTGGAGGAGAAGCAAATAGAGGCAGATAAAATGCTGGCGGGTGGGGCTACCCAGACCCGGGTGGATCAATTGGTAAAAGCAGTTTTGGCGGTGAACAGACTGCCCAAAGTAGAACGGGCTTTGGCGCCTAGTTTTGCCGCGGATACATCGGAGAAGAGGTTGAAAAACCGGGTGTTGGCGGTTCGGGGGCTGATTGGAGCCAACAAAAAGTTTTTGGCCAAGGGGATGACCGGGTCGGTGGATTACACCTGGCTGGAAGTGGGCAGCATCGTCTTTAAATCGTTGGTGACCAATCCGTCGCTTTTGATTAGCCAGACGGTGGAGCTGAAGTACTATTTGCCAGAGGAGATTAAGAAGGAAGATATACTGCAGACAGACGCGGGGCTGGAGGTCAAATTTGACGCGGAAAAGAATCAATATTATGTAGAAGGGCAGTATCTTTTGAAGCCAGGAGAAAGCCGGACGCTGGCGGTGAGGACGACTGACATTTGGATAATTTCTCAAGAGATGGTGGACAGTGTGAGAAAACAGGCGGTGGAATTGGCCAGGCCCTTAGAAAAAACGGCCTATTTTGCCCAAAGCATTACTTTGAAAAGCGACATTGATGTGGCCTTGGACAAAGTCTTGGCTTTGCAAAAAACAGCCGTGACTCCGGAACAGAAGATCCGGGCTTACCGGGAGGCCCAGATTGAAATGAATGGAGCCGCAGACAAAATGGATAAGCTGAAAGACTTGGTGACCCAGGCCAGTGCTAGCACCAACCTGTTTGGTTTTGTGGGCGGATCGCAGACCATGGCCGTGTGGGGACTGATTATCATCTTAGTAGCTGGGTTTGTATTTCTGGCTATATACATGCGGACCTTAAACGGTGGTGGGGGTGAGGTAAAAATGGAAGAGCCAAAAGTATACCGGACGGGACAAGGAAAGATGGCAATAGCGGTTCTGGTCGGAGTGCTGACGGCCGGGATGACGGGGATGGTTTCCTGGAAAGTAAATTCAGGGCCGGCTCCTATGGTTTTGGGTGTAGGTGGGCCGGATATAGTCAGGGTGATAGTGCCTACTGGGGGAACGGTAAATGTGCTGTTGTCCACGTCTGTGAAGTCTGGAGTCGTGGCTAGACTAAATATGTCCACGGAGGCGATTAGGTTGGCCCAGGACGCCAAATGGGTGCAGGTGGCTGCGGAGGATCAATCATGGCAGGGCTGGGTAGCCCGCGAATTTGTGGTAGAATCAGGGGGAGAATGATACCTAAAAGATTACAAGGAGTGTTGTGGTCCAAAAGAGTGTCTAAATTGGATAAAAAGAGGGACGCGGCTTATATTGTGCATCAAGTGTTGGCTCATGGGGGATGGCAGGACTTGGGCTGGCTGATTCGAACCTATGGTCTAGGTAGAATTAAAAGGGTTTTTCTAGACAACCCCTTTAGGGGTTATAGGCCGGAGAAATTGAATTTTGCCGCGAGAATTCTATTGGGCTTAAAAGGTTTTGACGAGGGGAAATATGGTCAAACTCAACTTGGACGTTCTAGATAAACCTAGGCAAGATTTGTGGGAGAAGTTGGAAGTTTTTAAGCGGAGCGGGGTCTTGGGCGGAGGCACAGCGATTGCTCTGCAAATTGGGCATCGGGTGTCTTTGGATTTTGATATTTTCACTGAAGGTGGGATAAGCAGCCGGATGAGAAATAAAGCTTTGTCTGTTTTGGATAGGCCGGTGGTGGTGGAGATAGATAATCCAGAGCTGTTAACTTTGATGTCTAAGAGTGGTTTGAGGCTGACTATCCTGGAATATTCGTATTCGCCATTGTATCCAGTGATAAAAACTAAAGGATTACCCCTTTTTGATCTGGCGGATTTGGCTTCCAACAAGGCCTTTACGATTGGAAGAAGGGGTAAATGGCGGGACTATGTGGATTTGTATTTTTTATTGAAGGAGGGTCATGTGACTCTGGCACAAGTTGTTAGAGATGCGAGGAAAAGGTTTGGGGACGAATTTGCGCCTAGGCTGTTTTTGGAGCAATTGGCGTACACCAAAGACTTGGGGAAGATGGAGATTGATTTTCTGCGGGGGGCGGTCGGTTCGAAAGAAGCAACCGATTTTTTTGGAGGGGAAGTAAAAACCTATGTGCGGTCGCACCTTAAATGAAGAGGTTGTAAGCCCAATGAAGTAGGATGGCGGCGATGAGGGCCAGAGGAAAGAAGCGGCGGGGGAAGAGGCTCAAGATGAGAAAAGTGGAAGCGTGTAGGGGTACGGTGTAGACCAGACGCGAGAGGGCAGTGGGGGAGTTGAAAAGATAAAAAATGGCTTCAGAGAGAGCAAAAACAGCTCCGGACAGGAGGGCTATTTTGGCATTGGGTTTACCCCACCACACAAGTACGGCTTTGACCAATTCTTCGATTATGTGCGGGTAGGGTAGGACAAACTCGATGGGCCAGATCAAAAATGGGGCGATGGCCGCAAACAGGGGGAGAAGGTTACTTCTCATCGCTCTTGAAGGCCTTTTTGAACTCTTTGATGGATTCGCCGATACCTTTACCTAATTCGGGGAGCTTTTTTCCGCCAAAAAGAATCAACAACACGACGGCGATGATAATGAGTTCGGTGGTTCCAATACTTTTAAACACGCTGTCTCACCCCCTTTGATGGCTCTTTAACAAGAGCCGGTTCAATATTAACGTAAGCTCAAAGAGAATTACAAGAGGCAGAGTGAGGAGAACGTCGGACAATACGTCCGTGGGGGGAAGCATGATGGAAAAGATGAAGGAGGAGAGATAGGCCCAGGGACGCTGTTTGGCCAGCCAGGCGTATTTGACGGCCTTAAAATGCACCAGGGCGGTCAGAACCAGGGGGAACTGAAAAGCCAGGCCCATGAGCGAGGAAGTGGTGATAATGGCGGTAAGCAGAGCCGAAACGTCCAGGTAATTGCCGATGTTGAGTTTGGTGGCGCTGGCTTGGAAGAGGACGACTACGTATTTCATCATCAAAACGCCGAAAGCAAAACCGGCGGCAAAAAGCACCAGGGCTAGGGGGAGCATAAAGACGACTAAGCGATACTCTGGGTCTTTGAGGGCCGGCTTAAGAAAGGACAGGAGTTGCCAAATGACGAAGGGAATGGCGGAGACGAGGCCAATCAAGAGGGCAGAGGACATGGCCAGCTCCACGTATTGGAAAGGGGAAGTAAAAACGATATTGATGCCGTCTAGCTGCAGCATTTTGACCATGGCGGCCACGATGCGGTCGTAGTAAAAGAAGCCCAAGAAACCGGAGACAAGCATTACGGACACGGCTAAAAGCAGGCGCTTTCTGATCTCAAGAAGGTACGGGAAGTACTTGTTGATTGTATCCTCGGCGGTCATGAAATTAGTGTAGCACAAAAGCTTGATGTGGGAAGCATGCTGGCGAAAATTTCTGCTTGCTCGAGAGCGTCATCAAGGGCGTTGTGGGTGTGGGGAGTTTTTGGAGGGTAGAGGGAACGGATCTTCTTTTTGGTGGTTTCGCTCCAGGAAGATCTATGCTTGCCCATGAAATAAGCTTTGATATCTAGACCGCTGATGCCGAAAGGATTGCGGTTGAGGAATTTAATGAAATACCAATGGATGAACGACCAGTCAAATGTGGCATTGAATGCTACAAATACCGGCCGGTTGTCACCGGATACTTTGTTAATCCAGAGGCTAAATTGAGCCATAGCTTGCGCAGGTTCGGTACCGGTAGCCTTAAGTTTCTCAAGAGAGAATCCATTTACCTCAAGCGCTTGGTGTATGAAGTTGTGGTTGATGGGTTTCAATTCGACGTAAAAAGTTTGGGTGGGCTGATTTATTACACAGGCCCCGAAAGATAGGAGACTGTATTCCCCTGGAATTGGACCGGAGGTTTCCACGTCGACGGAGATGTAGAGCTCTGGGGTTGACATAAATGCGATTATATGCGGAAACAATTAAACGTAATTCGCCTTGATTACTCTTCTTTAGTGTCTTTGGCCCCTTTTTTAAATTCACCGATGGCTTCACCGATACCTTTAAAGAATTCGGGAATCTTTTTTCCGCCGAAGAAGATGAGCAGGAGTAAAACAACGACAATTAGTTCAGGAGCGGCAATATTTTTAAACATCTGGCTGGTCACCCCCCTCAATTTCTTTCTTGATTTTTTTGATTTCCTTGGAAGATTCGCCTAGGCCGCGGGCCAGCTCCTTGAGCTTCTGGGAGCCGAAGAAAATGACTAAAATAATCCCTATAATTATAAGCTCGCTGGCGCCGATATTGGAAAACATACAGTTTTATTTGTCTTTAGTGGCTTTTTTGAACTCTTTGACGGCTTCGCCCAAACCTTTGATGAATTCGGGGATTTTCCTGCCGCCAAAAAGAACTATCAGAATTAAGGCGATAATAATAATTTCTGGAGTACCGAGATTGCTAAGCATGGTCTTGTGAAGCACCCCCTTCCTCTGTGAGCTCTTTTTTGATCTTTTTGACTTCTTTGGCTGATTCACCCAAGCCTCGGGATAGTTCTTTGACCTTGGCGCCGCCGAAGAAGACGAGAAGTAGAACGCCGATGATGATGATTTCCGGAAGGCCGATGTTTTTAACAAAGTCGAACATTAGTTTTAGAATACACGCATTACTTAAGAGATGCAAGAGTGGCTTTGGTCTTGTGATAAAATTGATCGTATGATCGGTAACAGACCCTATTTTTTGTGGGATTACGACCTGACAGAGCGGGGGGTACGGGAGGTTTTGAGGGGAAGCAACCAAACAGATAAGATTTGGATGCTGTCAAGGATTTTGGAGAGTGCCCGTTTTGAGGACGTGTGGAAGTATATCTCATTGTCTGAAGTCAAATCAATGTTTCATTTGTTAAAACTTAAACCTGCCGTGCGCCGGGCTTGGGAGCACGCTTTGACTGTATGGCAATAGATTATCAGCTTCAAGACCAGTTTTTGGAGGAGTTTTTCTCTGGCCGTTTTGCCCAGGATTTCTACTTGACGGGTGGGACAGCCTTGGCCAGGTTTTACTTTCATCACCGGGAGAGTGAGGATTTGGATTTATTTACTCAAAATCAGGAGATAGATTTCGCCGCAGTCAATATTCATATGGAGGGAATAAATAGAAAGTTGGGCTTGAAAACAGTAAACCAAGTGGTAACTAATACATATTTACAGTTTATCGTAGAAAATGAGGCCGGACAGAGATTAAAAGTGGATTTGGTGAAAGATGTTCCAGTTCGGTTTGGCGATGTAGAAGCCCGGGGCAAAATTAGACTGGACTGTTTGGAAAACATCGGCTCAAACAAAGTGTTGGCAGTATTCGGTCGAACAGACCACAAAGATTTTGTTGATTTGTATTATATCCTTCAAGAAACCAGCTTAACGTTTGAATACTTGATAGGGTTAGCGAAGAAAAAGGACTTGGGGTTAAGCGAGTTTTATTTAGCCAACTCAATCGATCAGATTCAGGGTGTGGTACGAATGCCGGTACTGCTTAAACCCTTGAATACAAAGAAGTATCTAGCTTTTTATAAGGATTTGTCGAAAAAACTGCTGTTGAAAATAAAGCCAGGGAGCAAGTGAAGGATTATTTAGGAGATGCAAGAGTGGCTTTGACGGCTTGAAGGAAGACGTCAAAATCTTTGAGGTCATCGCGGATAATTTTGTACAGTTCTTCGGCTGTGACCTGGGCGTAGAAGTGGAC
>Ga0209518_1002701_pt1 | contig 16146 bp, 21 predicted proteins | sample RifGroB1_FD_183993 | JGI IMG/M metagenome (GOLD analysis project Ga0209518, IMG submission 183993) | Groundwater microbial communities from Rifle, Colorado, USA - Groundwater B1 (SPAdes) (version 2) | ecosystem: Environmental > Aquatic > Deep subsurface > Groundwater | place: Rifle, Colorado...
TATTTATGGTGGAGAGGGTGGCCAGCCCGAGGCTGACAAGGATTTCTGCTCACTCCGATTCGCAGCCGGGGCGCTACACACAGAACGCTGCGCTCGCTCGCGTTCTACTCGCGCCCTTCAAATCCCAACGCGAGTGAAGCAGTTCACTCGCTCCCAAAATCCAACAATGCAAAAATCCCCACTTTTGGGGTGAGGATTATTGCAATGGCGGAGAGGGTGGGATTTGAACCATAATTAGTCAAAATCGTAAACACCAATAAATACGGTATAAGATGCTAAGTGTAGCCGAGAAACCGATTCTCAATTGTTATCAGCTGTTATCAGTTTAAGTCACCTTTTATCACTTTATGGGCAACAGGCGGTCAACACTGGCCACTGGGAAGTGATAAGGGGGTAGTGCCACCCCACCGGGTGTATCTATATATATTTATATATGGGTAATTTCCCAGCAAATCAGGAATTAGCACTGGGAAGTGACAGATGGAAATTTATGATTCTGTTACTTAATAACTCCAACATACACTATGAACTCGCGAGCTGACGTTCAAGCTCAGTCGAAAGTGTACGCTTAAAATCTCTTATGATTAGCTGCTGATCAGTCGGCAATAACGCACCTAGCTCTTCATCAAAACGTATCTTATCAGCTAGTTCAATAATCTTTTCTTTTTCAGTCTGCAACCGAATTTTAAACTCACCTATTAATAAACCCTTACGCATAATAAAGTAGAGATCATAATAATCACGTACCTTATGACGCTCTAGAAGCGCACTAAATATCTTCTCTTCTACTATGTCTTTCTGTGGCAAGTGAAAAACATTATAAGTAGGTACAAAATCATTAGCAATAGTGGCTATCTCCCCTTGAATTTTCCGACCGTTCCTATTGGAAATATTAATCTCTATAGTAATAGGCGGGTAATCATAAATTTGAACATTAGCCTTACCTACATACCCCTCCTTTGTTTGGCCAAACTTGTCACCAAGAGAAACTTTTACACCCATTTGCTCAAACTCTACCAATACATCCTGAAACAAATTCTCTATTACACTCATTTGTTCGTGAGCAGCCACATTAAACAATGAAAAATCAAGGTCCTCTGAAAATCGTGGACTACCATAGACAATTCGTAAAGCAGTTCCTCCTTTGAACAAAAAATTTGACGATGCCTCCCGCTTGTAAAATTCAGTGAGAAACAAATGCTGAAAGTACTCTCGTACGGTATTAGGGTACTCACTAGTATGGTACTGAGTAGCAAGGGTTCGTAATGACTCTTGTAAAAGCATAGGTTAACGTAATGTAGTCTTAATTATTGCAAAAAGTTTGTTACTAGTAAACAAGCGGGCATACCGCAATGCTTTATCTGGATTTAATTTTTCTTTATTAAACCTACTAATGGGCTTAGCTCCTGCTCGCATACGCAGATAAGTGAGATCAACAAAAGCTTTCTCTGCGTCAGCTATATAAAAACTCAGACCTCCCTGCTTAACAATTTTGTAGCCAGTAAAAACGCTTGACTTCAAACGTCGATAAGAAAAGATTTTACCCTGAGCCTTAAACTTACGGTTCGCTTTTGGAGTAACTGATGTAATAGTATAAACAGTTTCTGGAATTACTCCATGATAGGAAAGTGCAAATTCTAGAGAAACGTACGATGGCTCATAAAGTCTATTAGCAATATATGTGCTTGGCAGAGAAACACCGGAGAGGCAATACATACCCTTGCGAAGCCGATCAACTAAACCCCGCTTCGTATACCTTTGCAAAGCCAGCGCGGCTGTTTGTTTGGTAACACCAAATACCCTCTGAACGTTAATAGCACCAAAAATAGGTACTTTACTCAATTTCCTATGAAAATCAACCCAGTTCACTAACTTAGCCATATTGATAGTTTAGTGAATTGAGCGAAATAAGTCAATAGAACCAACTATATAGAGGGGACAAATACTAAAAAACATAGGGTGAGATCCCCTAGGGGCCTCAAGGTAGATTCCATATATTGACTTTAAATAAGTAGTAGTTTTTATACCAATTTAGACAGAAGGACATTTCCCTGTTTACCTCCGATAATTAAGTATAATTGTGCAAGGCTATTTAAATGTAGCTCTGCTTCGGCGTCAGAAATTACATGATTATAGTGCGAGAGCATATAATCTTGATATCTAACTACTAATTGTTTTGAAAAATTCATGGCTTTAATTGACGAAGTATACTATTTAATATTTACGGAGTATTTACATTTTGGATAATTAGAACATCCGTAAAAGGGGTCAAATTTACCGCTCCTTTCTACTAGATTACCTCCACAGACAGGGCAAACTTTAGTTTGCTGTCCGGTTTTGCTAGCCACCTCACCACCAGCCATCTTTATATATCTAATTAATTGAAAACCATCAACAAGTTCAATTGGTTTATCTTCAACAAATTTTTCAGCATCTAGCGTGAACTTATTAGTGGTAATAAAATAACCCTTACCGCCAGCAAGTTTACTAGCTAAAGCACCATAAAAATCCCTAACATCGCCAAGCTTAACTTCTCTAGTAATAAACTTCTTACATTGGATATAGCTTGTTACCCCATCTTTCTGGATTTCAACATCCACACCACCATCGTGTGACCGCCCAACTGTCTGTGCATTATAACCTAACTTGGCAAACAAATGAGCAACATAATTTTCAAACTCTGAGGGTTTCATATTGCGTAGCCACTTCAAGAGCTCCTGGTCTGAGCGCCACTTAGACCCTTCTGTAAAACTCTTGTTATTTTTCCAACGCTTAATAAATAAGGGACCTAACTCAAGTAAAAACATTAAAATAGCAAAGCCTATAACATAGGGGCCTAAGGTTGAAAATAGTTTTTCAAATATTTGGTTTGTATCCATATGAATAATGTATCACTTTATGGGCAACACTGGGAAGTGATGAGGTGGTGACTTAGAATGAATACGTTTGCTACAAATGGAAGAGAGTAAAGTACCACTTACTTCCATATACATGCGCGTAGGGCATCATCCGATGTCTTAAACTTTTGAGAAAAGAAAACGTAGTAGTCACCTGTGTCCACTGAATGTAAGGCTCCATAGAAACCATCACCAAGATCCCTTGCTTCTCTTGGAGGTATGTAGTTGATTTGTTTCAAGCATGAGCGGTACTTGTACGCATACCAACCTACAGCAAAGATAATTAAGGCTACAATCCCAAATATTAGATAAAAAGATTTGTTCATATAAATAAATTAATCAAGATGCCTATTACTAGATAGTTATATTCGGTCATGATTACATGGATAATAATTATAAGAATGAAAACGATTCCTCTTGGCAACTAGGGCTCGTGGGATACCGAGCCGGAGTTTTGTGATTGGTTTGAAAATTTTCCAAACTACTTGATTGATTAACCTAAGTCACTTTGGTTGGCCTATATGGGACTGTTAGCAAAAAATCACTATTCCCAGCCATTGGGTTATCATCGTTAGTGACAGCAATATGTAACTTATCAAACCTCATGTCGGGCAAATCCAAAACTATATGATTACCCCTTTGGGGTTTAATAAGTGGATTCATAATTGGCTTTCCATCAATGCCCTCAAAAGAAAAAATCAGCGCAATCTGTTCGCCTAAATCTACATGATTTAGGAGTAGATTTTCCGGGGCCTCATTAATGTCATTTAGGTTATTGATATTGCGAATGATAATTGTAAATAAATAACACTCAATCGGGGTGGCAACGTTATAGAAACTCCTTGCAACTTCACCATCCTTAATTTCTTGTTTGACTTCAAGCTTACTCTTTTCAAAAAAATAATCTACTTCAAGAGTCTGGCCAGCTGGAATCTGTTTAGTGACTGTTGGCTTAGTAAAATCTAACTCCCTTAGAGTTTTAAAATGCGGACCGTATTTCTTAAGCGTCGGGCCTACCTTATTTTTAAATGACATTTTCAAGCAGTGATCGCCACGAAATAGTTTTAATAGCAGTAAGTCACCTAAATGCTTATTTCTATTGATGACTAGCCGACATTTCTTCAATACCATAGGACGCGCAGAATTACATATACGCTATAACCACTCTGCTACTCCTCCGTGGTGTGAGCAGGTGCCGCGACGATTCTGGCTGAAGCTATAGGTTCCATCTCGGCATTGGGCAGTAGCGCCAGCTGGGGCTGATGGGGCGTAGTAGGGGCTTGGTATTATATTACCATCGACATTCTCGTAAGTGCCTTCAGGGGCGGGTACCAGTACGGTGACTGGGTTAAATACTGGAGGACTAACTTGTTCGTCTGATGGAGGAACAACGACGGGTGCAGTACTCCTTACGTCAGTTGTATTGCTATTCAGGTAAGATGAGGTGTCAGTTGCTTCACATCCTGCGCCTGCTAGAGAAAAAACAACCGCCACTAAGAACAGGGCGGAAAGCAATTTATGGCTGAGTTTATACATAATATACTCTCAACAATTATTTGTGCTCATATCATTAATAGTATCTTTAGCTACTTCTGTACTCTCTGTAATAAATACCATTTTCTCTCAAACATTTATTAAGAAAGTAATCAACGTCCTTTCTATAACCACTTACAGCCTCAGTACGATCCAATGACCATAAGTGACAAGCTTTTACATAATGACTTGGTCGCCATTCGTACCACCAGAAAGCAAAAATTAATACCACTAATACCAATATGATGAGGCCTAGATATTCTCTAATTTTTTTCATACCCCGTGCTAATTAGCCCGTCCGACTTATTCACCTTCAGTGCTACAATCATCAAGACTATAAGAATCAGCAAGAGGTAATTCTCTGGGAGAAAGTCTGCCGGGTAATTTCTCAATACATATCCGGCACTAGTGGTACCTTGGGGAGAGGCAAAACCTAAAGGCAAAGCAGAATATATATTCTGCGCAATCATCAAAATGAAAACGATAATGGAGCCATACATACCTCCCCTAAGCCAATGGCGGACAAAGTTTAGCTTACCTTTTTGCTGTCTATCGTTCATATTGATTTATATTTTCTGCAATCTTACCCTTAAAAAATTTGTCGTAGAGAGTAATGATCAAAACACTAAGCAAGACAGTTACAACAAAAGTATTTTCTTTCAAAAAAGGAAACAAGATAAACAACACAACGGAAGGAAGAAGTATCGAGTAGAAACTTGCATTTGCGGTAACTTTTTTTGAATACAATGCGGCGTAGATTGGCGGTACAAATATTAAAGCAAGGTACGTAACAATCAAAGACAAGGTAACTATGTTTGGGATTAGGAACGCAAGAACAAAACCAAAAATTCCAAACACTCCCGTTAAAACTCTTGCATACAATAATTCCTTTTTTGCTTCCAAATTTTTATCTTTGAATAAAGCTTTGTGAATTATTGTGGAACCACCAACAAGTAAGCTATCTATGGAGGACATAATCACAGCCAAGATTGCGGCAAATCCTGCACCAACTAACCAAGGAGGGAGGATATTATCCATTAACGCAAAGATAGCGGTTTCTTTTTGGACTTCCGGCAATAACACTACCGAAATAAGGCCGAGAAATAAAACTATAAGACCAAGGAATGCGGTTATGGGAATCGCCCAAAAGAAAGACTTTTTCGCTGTTAGCTCGTTTTCTGCGGAAAAGATCCTTTGCCAATGAGTAGTATTTCCAAGATACAAGAAACCACTGACAATCAATACTCCCACAAACCAACCTACTCCGCCGAAAGCAAATACATCTAAATGCCCTGCCGGTAATTGTGAAAACAAATTCTCTAGGCTTCCTATGTGCTGATAGCCCAAAATTGCCATTACGATAAACACTAATGCAATTATCCAAAATTGAATAAAGTCGGTTATGATATCAACCTTTAATCCACCAATCGCTGTATATAAAATTGTTATTGCCGCCGCGACAAATATTGCAACATTATAATCAATACCTATTAATACTGAAGCAAGCGAGCTGATCGCTATAGCCTGAACGCCAATCCAGATTGTTAAGAGGAAAAGTTGTAATATTCCAACAAGATTCCTGTTTTTCTTATCAAACCTTTTTTCAAAGAAATCAACAATGGTGTGTGCGTCGTATTGATCGCCAATGGTCTTAATCTTCTTCGCTATCATTCCAAGAATAAACATTCCCGCAATAAACGAGATTGGCAGAGCAATACCATAAGAAATACCAGTGTTATAAACCTCCGAAACAATGGCAACGGTTGCGCCCGCGCCAACGACCGTAGCAACGGTAGAAAAAGTCAGTAACCAGATATTTGTTTTTCTTTTATTAACAAAATAAGCATCAATAGATTCCTTTCTTGAAAAAAAACAAGCGACAAAAAACATTATCGCTAAGTAAATTATTAAAACGAGTATCGTTGTATCCATATAATTATATTACTTTAATAATTCCTCCATTTGAACGCCCAAGATTTTGGTAATTTTAGACACTCGGGTCATGCCGATAAAAATTGTCTTGGCGGAGAGGGTGGGATTTGAACCTTAATAAGGCAAAAACATAAACACCAATAAATACGGGATTAATTGCTAAGTGTAGCCGAGAAACAGATTATCAATTGTTATCAGCTGTTATCAGTTTTTATCACCTTTTATCACTTTATGGGCAACAGGCGGTCAACACTGGCCACTGGGAAGTGATAAGGTGTGTGGTAAACAAAGTTATAGGTAATTAACATTCCCTAATTGTTATTGTCTTTTTTAATATAATTGTATGCTTTTTTAAATAAAGGTTTTTCTGCTGAATAAGTAAGTATATTAAACAATTCATCCCCATATTCAATCCATTTATAAGTGTGATCTTTCTCTATATATAATGATTTATCCTCTTTGAGAGGTTTGACTATAAAAAAATTAACTATAACATCCCGCATGATGTTCTTTTTCTTGTCATGATGAGTATAATTCATGATTCCTACTTTTGAGACTATTTCTCCGCACCACCCGGTTTCCTCAACAATCTCTCGAAGTGCACATTCTTCAAGCGTTTCTCCTACCTTAAGATGACCCTTGGGTAAAGACCAATCATTTTGCTTAACTCTGTGTATTACTAAAAAAAATACTTTGTCACCATCAACTCTAAATAAAATCCCCCCTCCTTCTTGCTCAGACACCAGTTTTAAATTACTAATTAACTCGTTCTTTTCCATTGTGGTTCATTATTAAATAGTAAACATACATTAACCATAACTTTTGAAATTTTATAAATGATTCTATATATAATATATAAAACGATTTGACCAATTGATAAACTAAATAATTTATTATAATTAATCTTTCTACTTATACCACTATCTACTATATCAGTTATTGAATTTGGAAACCTTTTTTTTAACTGTTTACGACCAGCAGTTATTCTAATATCTCTTTGAAAGTTTTTTCGCAAACTATATATACCTTCATAAAAAATAAATGAATCGTTCACTTTCTTAATATGCGGATATAATAAATAATCTAGATATTGGTCTTCATTAAGAGTATCTTCTGGAATAAGCGGTAATTTTTCTTGCTTAAAAAGTACACACCTACCTATTAATAATACACCCCTATCTGCCAAAAGATTAAATCTGGTTCTCATTGTCATGGCGTTATATATTATCTTTGAAAACCACCCTATGCCTTCTCTACAAGGCAAGGGAAAGGAATCAACGTATACCCCCCAGATGTCCTCATTGCTCTCTAATAACCTAATTTCATCCATAATTGCCTCTTCATCAAGAATAACATCATCATCAACATATCCAATATAATCTGCCTTATAAGCTCTAAGAATATTTATAGCCAATGGTTTACTTGCCTTGTCAATGGAATGTAGTCTAATAGTTAAATCAGTATTAAATTGTGTTATATCTCTTACTATACTCTCAGATTCATCTGTACATCCATTAAGAACAAAAACAACTTCTAGCTGATGCGGACAACGCTTATTACAATATAAAATGGCTTTCCTTAAGCTTGCAAAAGTTTTTTCAATAGTTAAAGCACCGTTATATATTGGAATGCCAATGATTATCTTCTTCATTTATATTTTAATCAACTTAATAATTTCTTGAGATATTATTGATTTAATTCCCTCCATATAGTATAAATTGTTTTTGTTTGTGGAGGTAATTATATTTATATTCATTAATGCCTTTTTTAGGCTGCCATTAGAACAATTACTAATTGGTGGAATTATAGGAGGAAAAACTGAAAAACTCTCACGACCGCGAGTTGTTGCCAATACATCACTGAACAAATTGAATGCTACGTCATTTGGCTTCAATTTAGAACATATAAATTTAGAGTTATTTAGTCTAACCTCAATAATAAATATTTTCTTGTATATAAAATTCCTAGCCGTATTTATATTTTGTGGTTCCAAATAATATTTATCAGTAAATTTACTTTTCTTTATTTCCAGATTAAGTAATGAACTGAGGTTTTGTGCTAAATTATTTTGTCTGAAAGAAATAATTGGATTGCCACAAATTATCTTATTTTTACCCGATAGTACGATTTTGTCATCACCAATTAATTTACATCCTTTGGTGAGTAATTCTCCTGTTATTGTAGATTTCCCAAATCCAGAAGAGCCTATCAATATAATAAATGATTCTTTATACAATAAACCGGAGGCATGTAACAAGATTTTCTCTTCTTTTAACAGCTCAGGCATTATTTTTGAAATTACCCTAAATGGAAAAGAGATAAAATCAATCTCATTGCCCCATTTCCCAACTCTTAATACTTTCTTTGAAGCCTTTTTAGAAGCCCTCTCATTTACAATCGGCAAATGACTTCTAAAAAACGGATCCTTCCAAAAGAAATCAAGTCTATCATTTGAAAGAATTGATAAATCAATATTTATTCCAGCAACATTAATTGAGAGCGGATTCATATACTTTTATTATACTCCTGACCATCCGATCCCAGTTATAGCGATCGGAGGTTAATTTTGCACCCTTACTCAAATAATTCCATTTAACATCATCGAGGAGTAATGCCCTTAACTCAATAGCAAACTTTGCCCAATTATTCCTTGAAATAACGATTCCCGACCTCTTAGATACTATTTCTTTCACTCTGCCAACATCATTAGCCAACACTGGTGTTCCTGTAGCAATTGCTTCTGTTAAAACCATGCCAAATGGTTCATTCCATGTTGAGGTAAATAAAAGAACCTTTGACTCACCCATAATACGAGCCAATTCTTTTTGCGATAATGCATCAAGAAAAGCAATTCTCTTATTTTTTATATAATAATTATATTTCTTCTTTAATACCGTTTTTAAGCCCCCATCTCCCGCTATAAATAATTTATAATTAGACAATTTTTCTATATTAGTTGCCTTTAAAAATACTTTGATCGCTTCATTAATTCCTTTCTCTTTTATTAAACGACCAGCAAATATGACTTGCCTTTTTCTTTGTCGATTACTATAACAAAAAACATCTTTATTTACGCCCAGCGTGACAACTACTGATTTTTTTACATTCCTTATGTTCCTATTTATCGATACAATTGACTTATACACGTCAGTACTTACACATATTAAAGTATCATTCCCACCAACTAGGGAAAACATTTTTTTATATTTTATATCAGAAAGTTCGTAAATATCACTTCCATGACATGTTGTTACAAAAGGAATACCTAAAAAGTGTTTTATGGCTACTCCTACAATAGACGAACCTACAATGTGTTGTATATTGAGGACGTTTATTGGATTCCTTCTGTTTTCGCGTATTATTGAATCAATACACTTAACTATTCCTTTGTTTACAAACGAGCTTTTTTTTGGATTAACAAAATTTTTCCAGCTTCCTAAATTCTTAAAATCAATCTCTCTTATATGAATACCACGTACCTTTAAATCAGTGACATGTTTTTGATCCTCAGACCGACTAGCAAAGATCGTTACTCTGATTCCTTTTTTTACTAATGCTGAAGCCAGATCACCAACATGTCTACAACTTCCACAAGGCTTGTCTAGAGGTAAATTCAACAATACTAGCCCGACGTGTAATTGTTTTTTCATAAATTACAAAGGTTATCGGACTGGTGGTAACATCTTTAACTCTTTATTTTCTTTTACTATTTCCCTTAAGTCTTTATAAAACTCAGGATTTCTTTCTTTTAATTCATTAATCTCTTCATCGGTTAAAAGTTTATTTATTAATTGCTTACATGCTTCATCAGTATCAGGAACGTGTAGTCTATTCTTTGATAATTCTTCTATTAATTCGTTCCCGAATAATCCTTGTTCCTCAAGTTCTTGCTTCGAAAGTAATCTATATTTTAACCTAATACCTCCCATGTCAGATCTACCTTTTATCTCCTGAAGTTTTGCAATACAAGGGCCTTCATTTGATTCCACAACTAATACAGTAGCGTAATTCGAATCTTTATCTCCTTGTAGACTTTTAACACTTGCCCAAAAATATGGCCTAGCTGAATGTTCCGAATATATCTCCTCTGCTTGCTCTAAAGATAAAACCATATCTTTTCTATGTGCTATTACCAGCCCGCTATCTTCGATTTCTTTGGTAATCATTTCCGCCAAAATATCCTTATGTGCATCTGGCTTTATTATGGCTATAGAATATGGTAATTTTGATTCATTTATCGTGTCCATATTTGTTCAAATATTTAACTGTATAAGATATAAAATAAAGAATTCGGCTCAATCTTAGCAGAAAAGTGGATTCTCAGCAATAATCAGCAGTTATCAGTTTTTATCACCTTTTATAATTTTATGGGCAACAGGCGGTCAACACCCGTGATTTGAAATTCCATCCGCTAACGAAAAAAGCCCTTGGATGGGCTTCATTCGTGAAAATACAATTGGCGGAGAGGGTGGGATTTGAACCCACGGGACCCCTTACGGAGTCACAGGTTAGCAACCTGTTGCTTTAGACCGCTCAGCCACCTCTCCATAAAAATATTTTAACTGGCGGAGGCGGAGGGATTCGAACCCCCGATACCATTTCTGGTATAGCAGTTTTCAAGACTGCCGCCATCAACCACTCGGCCACGCCTCCACAATTGTTATTCTAACAGCTCTGCCACATCTCCACATATTCTCTAACCACGATAGAATAACGATTTAAACCTTAAATGTCAATAAAACTAGCTTAATTGTAATACTTTAACCTAGGGGGTGTAGTATTATATAAGCGATTATGCTCCAGAGCTTAGATCATTTAACTGATGAGGATTTAGCCCGCGGCCTGCAACAGGGCGAAAAATACCTGTTTGCCGAACTGGTGGAACGCTATGAGGCCAAAATACTGCGCTATGCCCGGCGCTTTCTTTTTAATTTTCACGATGCCGAGGACGCGGTGCAGGAGGTTTTTATAAAGGCCTATACTAACATCCGAAGTTTTGATGCCGACCGGAGATTCTCCCCTTGGCTTTACCGCATTGCCCACAATGAACTTTTGAATACTTTGCGTAAAAAAATTCATGAGCCGGTGCCGTTCTTTGACCCTGATACTTTAATCCCCCACCCGATAGCACCCGAGGAGACCGATCACACTATCAAGGCTAAAGAGCTAAAAGAATTAATGTCAGCCAATCTGGATAAACTGCCGCCTAAATACCGCGAGCCCTTGGTGCTTTATTATTTTGAAGATTTAAGCTACCAGGAAATTTCCGATATAATGCAAATTCCAGCTTCCACTATTGGTGTCCGCATCAACCGTGCCAAACAAGCCTTACGTAAAAATTTATTAAATTCTAAAGACGCTTATGAACCAAGAGCCATCACCAATTAAAGATAAAATTTTAGCGGCTATTGACACCGGCAAAGTAAAAATACGCCCCCGCTGGCATTTTATTCTGCAAACTTCGCTCATTATTGTTGGTGTGGCTTTAATTTCTCTAACATTACTGTTCCTTATCAGCTTTATAATCTTTTCGTTAAGAAACACCGGGGTTTGGTTTGCTCCGTCTTTTGGCTACAGAGGCATAGGCGTATTTTTAACCTCCCTACCTTGGCTACTAATCGTCCTAACCGTAATATTCGTGGTGCTACTGGAAATTTTGGTAAAAAAATATTCTTTTGCTTACCGTCAGCCCCTGCTTTATTCGGCTCTGGCTTTAGTGCTGATAGTTACCATCGGCGGTGTTGCTATCGCTCAAACGCCTTTCCATCGTGGTGTTATGCGACAAACATTTGAGCGTCATTTACCTGTGGCCGAAACGTTCTACCGCGGTGGCGGCGGCATGATGGAGCCAGGACTCATGCACGCTGGCAGTATTGAAGAAATTACAGCCAACGGGTTTATTTTAAGTAGCCGGCGAGGTGAGGACTTGAATATCATAACCTCGCCAAAAACTCAGTTCCCGGCTGGCTATGATTTAATAGAAGGTGATTTGATTGTGGTAATGGGTGAGCGCTCAGATGACACGGTACAAGCTTTTGGTGTTAGGGAAATTGAAGCTATGCCCGGAGAATTCATACCTAGGCATCAATTCCCGCAAAGATTCAGGCCACCCTTGCCGCGTTAATATTAAGTAAAACAAAACTGTCCGTCGCCGCGGGTAGGTTTGTAATTTGTAATAAGTTTTTTTGTTGGGTGTATTAATTAGTAGAGCCGGCTTTGGCAATGGGCCGAATAGAGGACTAATCGCTTAACGGCCGGCTCATAATTCGGCCCAATGTAATAATTATTCAGGAGCCGTGTAATAAATAGTGAACTAGCCTAGTTATCTAATAGTTATGCGCCTACTCCTCTAATTGGTGCATGCTAGCCGGTAAAAATTTAATACTTAATTATTATATTAATCAAACTATGTTAAATAAATTAAAAAAATATTCAATTTACGGCGTCTTGCCGCTAGCCGCTTTGGCTTTGCTTGCCACCAACACCGTTTCTGCCCATGGTTTTGGCTGGGGCAGGAATGTTGACCCGGATGAATTGGCCACTCATCAACAGGAAATGTTCCAAGAGCAAGCTGATCTGCTTGGCACTAACGTTGATACAGTGAAAAATGCCTGGGCTCAAGGCAAAAATATGAAAGAGCTAGCTCAAGAGCTTGGCTTAAACGAAACTGATCTGCAAGCCAAAATGAAAGCGGTTCGCCAAGCGGAAATGAAGTCTCACTTACAAACCTTGGTCACCAAAGGTGTAATTACACAAGCTCAGGCTGATCAGCGCTATACCTTTATGGAACAACATATGGCTAACGAACCAGCTGGGTTAGGTATGGGTATGGGCCGAGGCGGCAGACATGGTGGCGGGTTAGGCGGCTTTGGTCAATAAGTATCCGATGACAGTGATTCTAATTAACTAATTTAAATCTTATTGACGTAACCTAAAACCTCTGTTTCGGCCGCCAAGCTGAAGCAGAGGTTTTGGTTTACTTGGTGCAAGACCTTTAACCATTGACATAAGCACCACTTTGCTGTACACTTTACTTCCGTAAGTGTTTCTCGGTCAGTTTACCGTCAATTTGGCTCATATGAGCCGCAAGTGAATAGGTAAGCAATATCGGGAAAGGTCGCCTTACAATCTAACCTATTCACACAAGTATTCAAATGGCAACAAAATTATACATTGGAGGCTTGCCCTACAGTGTGACAGACGATCAGCTTAAGGATCATTTTTCCCAAGCTGGCACTGTTACTTCAGCATCTGTGGTAGTTGACCGCATGTCCGGCCGCTCACGCGGCTTCGGCTTTGTGGAAATGTCCACGGATGAGGAAGCACAAAGTGCTATCTCCATGTTCCACGGCAAGGACTTCAATGGTCGCAACCTGACAGTGAATGAAGCTAGGCCAATGGCTCCACGAGCTCCTCGCACAGGCGGGGGCGGTGGTGGTCGTGGTGGCTTCAGACGCAGCAGTGGTGGCGGCAACGGCGGCGGTAACTGGCAATAAGCTAGTTTCAAAATACCACCCCCATTTATGGGGGTGGTTTTGTTTTACTTGGCCTTTACAAAGTGAACGACCCGTACTAAGCTGAGGCCAAAATTAAAACCAAAAATAAAAACCAAAGAAGAAGAACATGTCCAAACAAAAAAAGAACACTAGGAAAACAACTCAGGAACCAATTGCAAAATGCGATTGTTGTGAGCACTTATTTTACATAAAAAGCAGTGACCACCCAAACGGTTTAAAAAAGGGGCTGAACTCCCTACAAAGTGTCCGGAATGCGGCTGTCAAGACGTGATTCTATTCAGTCAAACTGAGGAACCAGATGAAGTACCGGAAGTAGGTGAGCTACCTCAAAAAATTGATTTAGACGATGACGACTTTGACTTAATTGATCCCGATGATTTGCTTTAAATTAAAATAAAAAAGGCCCCAGTAACAACTGCTGTGGGTTTTTTACTTGCTTTCGGCCTGTGATATACTAGCCAAGCTGTATGGAATTACTTTGGCAATATCTCCGCCGCTACAAAAAATTACTCTGGGGCGCGCTCACCCTGGCAACAGTCAATCAGGTCTTTTCCCTTTTAGACCCACAAATCTTCCGGCTTTTAATAGATAATTACGGCACCAAGGCCGGCACTATACCAGCCAACCAATTCATGAGCGGCGTGATTTTATTATTGCTGGCTTTTGTGGGCGTAGCTTTTGTCTCCCGGGTGGCTAAAAATTTTCAGGATTATTATGTCAACGTCATCACCCAGCGGCTGGGCGCGACCATGTACGCCAATGCCGTGGAGCATTCCTTTTCCCTGCCTTACGCCGCTTTTGAAGACCAGCGCTCCGGCGAATTATTGCAAAAATTGCAAAAAGCCCGAACTGATTCACAAACATTCATTATTGGCGCCATCAATACGGTTTTCCTTTCAACTATTGGCATCATCTTTGTGCTGTCTTATGCCTGGTCGGTAGACTGGCGGATCGGCCTGACTTATTTTTTGATAATGCCGACCTTGGGCCTTATCACCTATCTTATCAGCCGCCGGATCAAGCAGGCTCAAACCGCGATCGTTAAGCGCACGGCCGAGCTGGCCGGCTCCACCACCGAGACTCTGCGCAATGTGGAGCTGGTAAAATCACTAGGCTTGGAAACACAGGAAACGGCGCGGCTTAACACGGTCAATGAACAAATTCTGAAGCTGGAACTGACTAAAGTTAAAATGATCCGCAAGCTTCTTTTTACCCAAGGCACCATGCTCAATGGCCTGCGAGCCCTGCTGATGCTCCTGATGTTGTGGCTCATCTCGCAAGGGGAAATAACTTTAGGCCAGTTCTTTTCTCTGTTGTTTTATTCTTTCTTCCTGTTCAATCCGCTGGCGGAATTTGGCCAAGTGATTACGCAATACCAAGAAGCCCGCGCCAGTTTAGAGCAAATGAAAAAAGTGCTGGCGCTTGAACCAGAGCCGGTGCCGGCAAATCCTAAAACGATTGATCGGCTGAATAATATTAGTTTTGATAAAGTCAGTTTTGCCTACGGCCAGAATAGCGAGCCGCATACTCTGCACGAGATTAACCTCAACCTTCAACCTGGTAAAACCACCGCCTTTGTCGGCCCCTCCGGCTCGGGCAAATCAACCTTGATCAAACTGCTGGTTGGCCTGTATCACCCGACTGGCGGCCAGTTAAAGGTCAGCGGCCTGGATATGACAGAGATAGACACCCGAGCTTTTCGTCGGCGCTTGGGGTATGTTTCCCAAGAAACCCAGTTGTTCGCCGGCACCATCAGGGAAAATCTTTTGTTTGTCAATCCGCAAGCCACGGACGAGCAATGCTTAACGGCACTGCGTGCGGCCGCGGCCTTGCCGATTATTGAACGGGGCGGGCAAGGGTTGAATACTAAAATCGGCGAAGGCGGCATTAAAATCTCTGGCGGCGAAAAGCAACGGCTGGCAATTGCCCGAGCGCTCCTGCGGCAACCTGACCTTATTATTTTTGATGAAGCCACTTCCAGTTTAGATTCCATTACCGAGGCTAATATAACTTCAACTATCAGGGAAATTTCGCAGTCGCGGCCAAGCTTAATGACGGTACTGATCGCTCATAGGCTTTCCACGGTCATGCATGCCGACATTATTTATGTTCTGGAAAAGGGGCGCATTGTGGAGCAAGGCTCCCATGACAGTCTCCTAAAAAACGGCGGACTCTACACCGCCCTTTGGCGCCAGCAGCAAGCCAGCGATATATAATTTACCATCTATTAAAGAGTGCTATACTAATATCATATGGGCTGGTTTTCA
>Ga0209518_1002702_pt1 | contig 16143 bp, 22 predicted proteins | sample RifGroB1_FD_183993 | JGI IMG/M metagenome (GOLD analysis project Ga0209518, IMG submission 183993) | Groundwater microbial communities from Rifle, Colorado, USA - Groundwater B1 (SPAdes) (version 2) | ecosystem: Environmental > Aquatic > Deep subsurface > Groundwater | place: Rifle, Colorado...
ATTGGTATAAAAATCTTCTCTTGTCTTTTTTCTCATATTGAGATGCCATCATCAAAGGATAATAAATATCACCATATAGCATACTTTGAAGCTGTGATAGGTAAGGCATCCAAGCACCTTTATTAACCTTATTTATAATTTTTAGACCTGACAGGTTGCCTTCAATTTCATCAACTATCTTAAATAATCTTCCATAGTTCTCCTGAAACAACTTGTAGTGCAACCATTCATCTGTTGTTTGCTTTACAACATCCTCATCATATAATATTGAGTGAAGCAACCTTATCAAAATATCAAGTTTTGACCTTATGTCATAAATTAATTCAGGTTCAATTTCTCCTTCCATCAATGCACCAATGGAGTTGTCAATCTCCCTTCCAATTTTTATGATTTCCCTTAAATCAATTACACTTTCCTTTTGCAGGCTTGTCCAAGATATGTTTTGTAGCATTTTAAAAATTATCCATTGAATATATTAAAACATTTTCAACATATTTTTTAGTTTTTTCTGGTGACTTTAACCAATAAAACTGAGTTTTATACCTTGATTTTGGAAATTTTCTTCCAACATAAGAACCATTCAAGCTCATTTGATATAAGGCAGTAACTATTCTATGGTGGGTAAGGTTATGCCTTTCATAAAATTCAGTAGGTATAATTGATATTATATCATCTGCTTTGACCTCACCACTTAATTCAGTCATTGCCTTTAAAATGGCTAATCTTATAGGGTTCATATAATCACAATTAATAGATATTATCCTCCAAATTTCTTTTCCAAATCAGTTTTCCTAATGTCTTTTGGTATTGTCTCGTCGATATAAGGCTGTTGCTTCTGAACTCTTCCTGCCATTCTCGTTACAAAATCAAGCAATCTCTGGAAGTTTTCCTCTGCAACATCTACACCTTGCTTAGTGAAGAAATCACGAAGCTGTCCATTCATTTCTTCCCTGACTTCCTCAAGCTTGTCAATCTTGCTTTCAGACAAACCCTGCATATAGCTTCTACTTGCTATCTCCCTTCCCATTTCCATAACAGTATTTTCAATCTCTATCTGCTTATGCTTGTCAAGAGACAAGCTTGAAGCCAAAACTCCTGCTCTTTTTTCCTGAACCTTCTTCTTCAATTTTGTCAAGTTGTCTTTTGTAATTAGATTATTTAATGCAATTTCATAAGTTTCATTCAATTCGTAAAGCTTATTTAAATCTTCCTTCAAGCCTGTAATCTGGTCAATAAACTTCTTATGGTGAAGTTCAGTTATAAAAAACTTGCCATTCATATCAGTTACTACAGCAGGTATCTCTTGCTCCAAATAATTCTCAACATAGCGACCTTTTGCATCATAGTTTATTGTGAAATAGCCCAGTGAAGCAGTATTTGACAATCCTCCAAAGTTCCAAAATATCTGCTTTACATCACGACCTGAAATTAAGGGTTCTGCAAATTTGCTTTTTCCGTTTTTGTAAGTTATTACAATCTTGCCTTCCGTTGTTATCATAATGTCGTCTAAAACACCAAATTCCGTCTTAGCATCATACGAAAGTATCTTGAATTGCTTTCCCAAACCTCCAGCAACGCTAAAAAACTTCTTCAAGCTAAAAGCATTCGCATAGTTCTTATACCTCATTAATTTATCTTGCTTATTTAAAAACTTTGCTATATTTAGCTCTTTTCCTTTTGTAAGTTGCTCCTGCAACTTCTTGTTTGCCTGTTCAAGATTAGCTATTTTTCCTTCTTTAGCTCCCCTTTCATACTCCAAATCCTTCTGCAAGGCACCAACATCATCTTCTGTTAATGTTCTTCTGCCTTCTATTGTTTTTGGGGGGAATATAAAATTCTTTATCTTGACTAATACACTTTTTATACTCATAAAACCTCACTTTATGCTCATTTTTCTCAAGCATTTTTGTATGTCTTTCTGCGTTGCCTCTTCAGGGTCTATCCCGCATCTTTCAAGCAGTTTGTTCAAGTCCTTCTTTGACATATCTATCTTTGCCATAATGTTTCACCTCCTAATCAAATGATTCTCCCATGCTACCAGGAATGCTAAATTCAAACTTTTCTTTTCCTGTTCGCATTACTCCTCCTCCAGAGCTTCCACTTCTTCTGATTATAACATACAAAATTAACAATATTCCTACAATTCCCAAAACCCAATACCAATTAATGCTAAAACCAGTTAAATCATAAGTTTTTATAAGCTGATTTCTTAAATAAACATCATAAAAACCCTTTCTGTCAGGAACAAAATTCATAAGGTTGCTGTCAGCTTGTGTAAAAATTACAGGCGCAGTTCCATTCTTTTCAGTGTAAACAATACTCCAAGGAATATTCTTATTAAATTCCAAGACAAATTCTTTACCTATTTTTATCTTTTTTGGTAATTCACCATAACTTAGCTTAGGAGTTATTGTAATCGTAGATGTTGTTGTCCTGTAACCATCTGCATTGGCAATCAATTGAAAATTACCTAAAAGCTTAGGTGTATAGTCATTGCTTATAAGCTCGCCATTGAATGTTAAAACAGCATTTTCTGGAATTGTTGCAATCTTAAAGGGTGTATCTATTTCAGTATCTAAAGGAGTAATTGAGATAACTACATCTTTTATTGGGACTTCAAATACTTTTTCTACCGATAGAAAGCCGGGAGCAGATGCAGTCAAAGTAATTTTTTCTCCAGCATTGATGGCAAAGCTATTGCTTTCAAGCTTTGCTCCATTTTTATATACTTCTGCGTTGCTTACTACACTTCCTGTGTCATTCTCATTGTCAATAGCTTTGACTAAAAAATTCACAATATCACCATTATTTAAGCTGTCTAAACTCTTTCCAGCAGGAGGAAAAAAGTCAAATCTCATTCTTGTTCCAAAAGCAGTAGGAGAAGAAGCAGAAATCCTGACTTCTTTTTCAGTAACACTTCCTATTTGGGCTCCCTTAAAGTAAGTATAAACTCTTATTATTGTTTTTCCCAATTTAGTTGGTCTAAAAAAATAAACCCAACCATTTGAAACATCTACCTTTTCGCCAAAGAGATATTCATTAGGTTCAATTCTATGCTCAAAATTAGGGTTTGTATTTTGGGCTGTTATTGTGTATGAGGTATTTAAAAGTAAATCGGAAGATGAAAAAATATAATTAGGTAATGATGTAACACCTTCTAAAGGTGTTGCTCCCTGAGAAACAATAACCTTAAATAAAATCTTTGTTGTTAATTTTTCTCCTTTGTAAATCCCTATAATCTGAATCTGTGGTTCATAAGTTCCTGTCGGCAAATTTGTGCTATCTATTTGCACACTAAAAGTCCCTTCCTCATTAGGCTCTTTTACACCTAAATCTGTGCCTCCTACAAGATTTAAAGGTCTTAAACCCTCTGCTGTTTGCGTATTACCCACAATAACAGGCGTTCTTATGCTGACATCTTCAGTGCAATGCTTTGTAACTAATACTGAGAACTGCTGAGTTATTGGAGGTGCGTTTGAAACAATTGGCAAAGTAAAGCTATCAGGGAAAGGGTCTAACCTGCATTTCCCAATGCTTGTTATGTTATCCTCATCATCCTTTACTGTCAATATTATTGGAATTTCGGAAGAATCATATTTCATCTTCATAACATACGAATTAGATGTTGCTATTGCTGGAACTCTAATTGTTGCTGTTAATGTTACTGAAGAACTTGCATTTAAAGGTAATGTTGAAGCTGAAAGATTAAGCCAATCGACATTTGCACCAGTTTTAGTGAATGCTAGGCTTATGTTTGCATCTGAAGTAAATGTAAAGGTTTTACTGTCTGATTCACCAGCAAATAACTGAGGCTCCCAAATTGAAGGCGAAACACTAATTAGTGCATTGACGCTAGAAATTAACAAAATAAAAATTATTATAAACTCTAATCTCATTTTTTTTAATTTCATATTTTACCTCATATCGGCTTGAAAAAACCTATTATCAAATATATTATCAATCCGATTATTATAATCTTCAAGGGTTTTTTTGCAGTTTCTAAAAACCTAATTGTCGAGAGCAATAAGCCAACATAAACTAAACCTAATAGCACAGTTATCTGTGTTTCATTAAAAGGTATGCCCGTTTTTGCCAAAATCTTAATTATCAAATCATTTATGTATGATGAGGAAAAAATTACATTTTTTACTATCATCCCTAAATCAACATTTGAATTAAATATTTGAGTTGCTGTTTCATTCATGTTCTCGGAACTACTTTTTTTATAATAATATTGCCCTCACTATTCAAAAATTCAAGGCAACCATCTTTATCAATATCGAGCTTTTTCATTACAGAATCAGGCAAATGAATTAAATTTTTCTGGCTTATTACAGCATAACCTAGATGCAATTTAAAAACCTCGTTTCATTATAAACCATATATATTTTTATATTACAGAAAGAAGTTATTTATAAACTTTTCTATATTTAGCATTAACTATTAATCATTAATAATCAATCACAAAAAGTATTTATACCAGTTTTAAAATTAATAAGGATTAAATTCTGAAAATACTCGCAAATGAGCTTTCAGAAAACCGCATAGCAACGAAGACGCTGTCGTGAGTTGCTGTGTTTAGCATTGAAGACGCTGTCGTGAGATGCTAATAACTTCGTAAAAGAAGTTTAAAGGTTAAAGTGAATATAAATACGAATGAATTAACAAATAATGCAGATTTTTCTAGTTATAATTATCTAAGCCAATCTCTATGTGATGAGGATTTACTGAACATAGACATAAGCTTTTTGAAGGAGGAGGAAATCGGTGAGGGTTTAATCAAAACTTTTGAAGACGCTGTCGTGAAAAAAGTTGTCCCAAACGAGTTTCCGAGCCGTGAGAAAAGCTTATGGGAAGACAAATTAGAGGTAAAAAACTAAGATGGGATTTACGGAAGCTATAATTGGTTTGCTTTTTAGTGGAATTGGATGGATGTTTATTTTGACTGCTATTGTATTTTTTTACTTAATGATTAAGACTTCTGGCAACAACCCTGATATAAAATTAAGGGGTGCGAGAATACCAGTATTGGCTGTTATTGCTATTGTCTCTATTGTTAGCTTATGGAACTCTGGTGCTTTAGCTGAATTTGGTGTAGGCAAAACATTTGCCGCCGCCACTCCTGTTACTGCCATTCCTACTACACCTTCTACTTCAAGTGTAACACCGCAAGGCGTAACACAGGTTTCGACTGCTACTGAAAATGTTGTCGTTGCTGGAAAGCAATGCACAAGATACACCTCAAAAAAGAATGAGCTTGATGTCGCCATAAGGAATAAGGAAAACTCCTCAAACCTTGGCTATATTGCTTCATCTTTAAGTGCTAATGATGGTTCAACAACCTTACAGACAGGAACAACTACAGCAGGTGCTTCTTTGACATATTCAACCCTAAGCGTTGAAGGATGCAAAGATGTCCAGCTTTATGGTCTTGCTACTTCAGGTGTTGGTTCTGCTTCATTTAAGGCATCTACAGACACTTTTGAACCTTCAAGGCAACTTGAACTCAATGGTGCAGGTCAGAATGTCGTGAATGTGCTTGTTGTTGATAAGAATGGAGGAAGATTCTCAAGTTCACAAATTAATGGTTCAACAGAAGTTGGTGAAAATGCTGTCTCTGGTGCTGGAACATCAGATGGAACTGCTTATACCACAAACACAACTCTTGGACAAGATGGCTCAATAAGTAATATGAGAGTAGATTATGCACTGAATGGAACTTCTGCCGTATTTGGGGCTTATGAAGCTACAGACGGAACAATTTTCAGTTATGATGCTAATGATAACACCAAATTCAGCCCAAGTTCTTTGTCTTTACAGGATAAATCAGGAATAGGCTTAACTCAGTTAAGTTCTTGCCCTGCCACAATCACTGCTAATAGACAAGCTGAAAAGTGCTGGAGTGCTAGAACACTTAAAGTTTCTGATGGGACTGTAAGCATAGGTGCTACCTTGAAAGCAGATTTGGGAAATCCAACTGCAACAGGGGACAACCCGAAGCTTTGCCTTGATGATAAAGTTTACTTCAGGGACACAAATGGACAAATCGCATACGACTACTTCAACTCTGCTGGAACCCAGCAAGGTGTTGGGGGAACTTGTGTCGAATTTGTTGTGAACTGATACTATCAAAAAGCTAAAGACTTTTTGCCGATGACAGAGGCGTTCAAAGCCTCGCCTTATATTTTTATGAAACGAGATGAAACAGTTACAACAGCATTATTAGTTGAATGCTGTAAATGTAAGAAGAAAACAAACATAATTAAAGCTAAGTATAGGAGTAAAAATAGGCTACCTAAATTTTATTGTGAAAAATGCTTTCAAGAGGTAAACAAAAATGAATAAAAAAATAATTTTATTAATGCTTTCATTACTTATCTTATCGTTGTTCTCTTTAAGTGCCAATGCGGTAGGTGACTGCAATATAACTGTAGGTCCCTCTTCTGGTGCATTTATGAATAGTCAAACTGCACTTCTTGTGAATATTTCAGGTTCAAAATTTGGTATTGAAAACATAACAAATGCAACTTTGACTATTGGTTCTACTGTTTATAATTCAAGCCCTTCAGGAAAAAATGGAAGCTCTACTGACGGAAGCACAATAAATTTTGGTTGGCATATAGATATAAGCACTTTAAGTGAAGGGGCAAAAACAGTTTATGCAACTTGTTTTAACAGCACAAGCTATAATGAGCCTGATTCTGCTGAAAATTCAACATCATTCACTTGGAATTTGGATTTCACAAGCCCTAGCGTAGTAATTCATCAACCAACGCAAGGTTCTACTGTCCAAGTTGATACTGCTAATAAGATAAGTATGGAATATACACCTACTGACACTAATCTAGGGAATATCACTATTTATTTAGAGGGTTCACCTAATTCAAAAGCTACATCTGACACTACAAGCCCTAACTCTACAGTCCTTACTGGTGTTAGAAATAAATTAGCATTGATTTTTACTGCTGATGCAACAAATCAGGATGCTATCTTGGAGGTAGCAGATTTGGCAGGAAATAAAATTAATAGTAGCACAAGAACCTTTGGGGCTTTATATAGCGTAGGTGAGTTATCTACTTCCATAGTAACCTCTGGAGGACAGCTTGTTCCTGTATCAACTGCCCAACAGCCGTTAGCTTCTGCACCTATAAAAACAGTAGCGGATGCAAAAGTCAAGACAAAAGGATTCTTGGATAAATATGGTCTAATTGTCCTCGTTGTAGCACTTATCGGTGGTGGAATTTACATTTACAAAAGACGAAAGTGAAACACGCAAAGTGTTTCATCTTGCGTAAAGCAAAATGAAAAGGATAATATCTTTGTTTACAATAGTTTTTTTTCTATTTAGTTCTTTTGCTCTAGCACAAAGCTATCCTACAGGTCAGGATTACAATGGGGCTCCTTTATGGGATTATATTAAAAAACAGCTAAATCCTTTAGACAGGTTTCTTTCTGAAAAGAGCAACAAGCAGTTTTTAACAACAGTCAATGGTGCGTTATGCAGTGGAAGTGCAGATTATTCAAATACTCAGGTTGTTCCTCAAACTTCATTTTGCTGGAATAATGTTAATGGAGGCTCACCTTCAGGCAAAGGTGTTCAGCATATAGGGGTTGCTTGGCAAGTCTTTCAGACAAATCCTTGGAAAAGAATTGTAGAATTGCATATTTCTGCTGGAACAAAACAATGTGTTACAACTGTTGCTAACACAGAATATTACACTCAGGCTTTTTATTGTGATGAAAAAGAGATTACCTGCACTAATTATATATCCGAATGCACCTCTGAAGGTGCTGTCATAAGAAGCAGAACTTGTTTATATCCAGATGGAACAAACAAGAAGGAATACTTTTTAGGAACAACACAGCAATTCCCAGATGTGCCTTCATGCAACTTGCAGAATGGAAATTTATGTGCATTTTTGGGAAGCACTTGCGATAAAGATGCAGTCATTACCTGTAATTTTGACACTACAAAAAACTCTGGAATAGTAACAAGAACAGACTGCGGTTCAAATGCTTATTGCTCTCAAGGTGTTTGCGTTCAAAAAGAAGCAGAGCAGGTTCAGCCGGGAAATCCGACTGAAATGACCCCTACAGTTATGAAACCTACAGTTATAACACCAACAACTCCGACAACACCAACTCCATCAGGAACTCAATTAAGCGGAAAATGGAGTAACATAAGAATACCTGAAAATGTCAAACCTAAAACTGTTTACAAGAGTGCAGGAACTTTCACGGCAAATGCAGAAGGAGTTTACTATCTTGAAGCTTGGATTAACAATGAGAAAAATCCTTTGGCAGTCAATTTACCTCCAGGAAGCAAATGCGATGGTTCAAAAGAGGCTTCAGGTCAATACTTCAAGCTAAAAGCAGGTCAAAGCGTTGATATAGTTTTCAACACACAATCAAGGGATGAAGAAGGTGTTTACACACATATATTAGGTGCCTATTCAGGTTGCCTAGACAAAGGAGGACAAATATTAAGCGTTGCAAAAGTCCCAATAAAAGTTATGATAGGTTCAGGAAAAACAGGAGTTTCATTCTTAGGATTCTTTTCCGATAATCTGACCTCAATAATTTTTATATTTGCAGTTTTAATAATTGCTGGTGTTTCAATTTATATGATTTGGAAAAAGAAAAAATGATAAAAAAAAATAATACCAAACTGATAGTTTTTTCTATTCTCGGAACTGTTGTTGTGCTTATAGCAATATTGTTAGTCATGGCACAGAGTTACATAATCAAGAACAAGGAAAGCAAAAGCACTGATGAAGTAAGGGAAATCATCACTATTGAAAATCCAAGCACAGATACTATTTCACCTGACAAAGTAATTATAGTAAATGCAGATGGTTCTACAAGAGAAATTGTTGTAAATAAAGACGACACTACTCCTTTTATTTACGACAATTCACAGGTAGTCAGCTTTACTACCGACAATCAGATTATAGCATCAACACAGCAGACAGGTGCTTCAACATTATTTCCTGTAACTGCTCCTAGTTGCACACCTCAAGCTTACTTAACTAATGTTTGGGTAAGAACTAAAGGAAGAACTGATATAAGCGACAATGGTAATTCGAGAGCAATAGGAATATTAGTAAATACTGCTCAGTGCGAAGCAACTTACTATGTTGAAGCAGGTATGCCTCAGGCAAAAAGACCTTTACCTTTGGCTTTGCAACCTTTTAAAGGAACTCAAAAAGGTTTTAGAAGTTCTTGTGATAGTAATTTGCATTATGCTGGTGCAAGAGTCAATCTAAAACCTCATGGTCAAACAGGAGATAGAATTGCATTTGAACTTTATCCACAGAATTACGGATTGAACAGTGATGGAATTTACACTTTGACAGTCGGAGTTTACGCAGGAGGAGAAAGCCATAGATTAGGTTGCACAAAAAAATCAGATGGCACTCCTTCAGGAGCAGTAAATCTTGCAACTTCAAGACCTGCCGATGTTGCGATTAGCAGTAAATACACAAACACTCAGATTGAGACAAGCTGGGAGGAATTTACAGCAAGATGAATAACAAGCTAAGGAAGAAAAAAATAATGTTTACAGTTGCAGTTGTAGTTATAGCATTAGTTTCACTTATGTTTATATCTGGAGGCACAGAGATAGGAAACTTTATTAAACTACCTACAATTGGAAAAAATATTGTAGCAGATGTTGATGTTGAGAGAACACTTTTTGATGTTAAGATAGTTGAAACAAGCATCAAACTAAAGCAAGGTTACCTGTCAATAGCACCTTTAGGGATTTTTCCTTCAATCATAGGCACAAAAAAGCTGTTTTTGAAGATGTCCGTGGATAGTGACATCAATTGTGCGGAAAAAGAATTTGAGATAGAAGGTCGTGGCATAAAATCAATGAAATTAAGCTGTAAATCCCAAGTAGGAACTCATAATGTAAAAATTGAGTTGTTTGACACTGATGGATTAGAGCATACTTTTCAAACAACCTTCACGGTGAGCTAAAATGGTTTTGCCACTAATATTGATACCATTGATTATCTTAGCTATGTTTGTTATACTGCTTATACCTGCAATAGTCAATGTAATTAAAATAACATTGTTGATAGTGGCTATTATATTTATTGTGAGGTTATTAAAAAAGAGATTTGGAAAAGCAAAAGAGCTAGTCAATTGGGAATTTGTAGTTATTATAATAGGAATTTTTGCTGGAATTTTGACTATTGGGACATATTTTGGGTTTTTAAGCGTAGCAAGTATGCCTATGGCAGTTCAGCAACCATTAACGCAGATTTCATTATCACCCATAGCTCTGTTTTTAGGCTTCATTATTGTTGTATTGACTTTAATAATTATATTTAAAAAGAGATAAAATGGTAAAAAACATTTCAGAAAGCAAGGGTTTTACCAATAAACTAGCAGAATGGAGCAAAAAACACCCTTTTATGTTTTGGGGATTAATAATAATCTATATAATCTCACCAATAGACCTAATCCCTTTTATGCCTCTTGATGATATAATTGTGGGGATAATAGCAGGAATAGTTGGGGTTAAAAAATTAATATGAGCAAAGGAGCAATGTGCAAAAGCGTGAAAGCTAAAATAAGGGGAAAAGTAGTTTTTATCAAATTAGAAAACTGCAAATTTGACAAGGGCTTTGAAAAGAGCAAAAACAACTCAATAACTTCAAAAAACTTCATTGTAATAGCTTAATTAAAGGAAAATGCGAAAAATTTTAATAAGTTTTTTGCTATTAACATTTTTGTTAATAGCAGTTAGCTGTAATCGTTACGATACTTTGACTGCTATAAATCCCAGAGCAGTTGAAGCCTCACCAGAGCCTACCATTGGGGCAGGTTGTGGTGTTTCGGCACCAGTAGGCTCAGACTTACATTCAATTATCAATGAAGATTTGGAGGCAGAATTGTGAAAAAAGCAATATTTATTACAGTATTAATGTTTTTAATGCCAATAGCAATAGCACAAGAGCAAACAATAAGTGCAGGAGTAACACCTAATAACTCCTTTTTTCAGCTAGACAAGTTTTTTGAAAATTTACAACTTAGATTAACTCAAGATAGAGTTAAGAGAATTGATTTAAGAATTAAATTTCTTAATGAAAGGGTAGCAGAATATGAATCAATAGCCGAAAAAGAACCCTTAAAGCTGTCAAAGGCAAAAGATGAATTAGAGAAAGAGACAAAGGGATTAATCAATGAGACAAAATTTGTGCCTTTAGAAACGAAAGAGCTTGTTGATAAGGGCTTGGAAAACTCATTAACAATATTAAAGAATTTAAAAATAAGATTTGAAACAGATGACAACCCTAACAACAACAATGCAATTGAGGGCTTAAATATGGCTATATCATCACACATGGATAATATTGCTAAGTTTAAAGTTGAAAAGGATAAAGAAAATGAAGCAGAAATAGAGATTAAAAATGGTGTTGCAAAAGTAGAGGCAGTCGTCAATAATGTTAGGATTGAATATAAAATCAAATCAACAAATCCTGATGAAATATTTAAGGATATTGCATTAAAAACAGGTGGAAATGCAGATATGCTGAAAAGCAATTCGAGAGTTGAAATAGAGGATTAACAATGTCAGGTTTAGGCTGGGACAAAAAAATAGATAAGGACTTTTGGAGAAATCCTACTATTTATACCTCTACAGCATTGATTTTTGCCTTTAGTTACCTTTTGAAAATATATCCTTTGTTTGAAAATCAAATAATTAACATAATTTCAGGAATATTTTTTGTTTTAGCGATAGTGTGGAGTGCTGTTGTAATAATAACGAGAATCATCAAATTTAAATGAACGGAGGTGAATAAAAAACAATGCCCCAAAAAGCTAGTAGCTTAAAGAACTTAATTGATTGGAAGAGTTATTGGAGATTTGTTAAGAAAGGATTATCTTTTGTAGTAATATTTGGATTGCTGAAATGGATGCTTGATGCACTATTGAAGAACTTTGTTGGAGTTGATTTGAACATAAAGGCAATGGGACAATTTAGCAGTCTATCTGCTGTAATGCTTGTTAGCTTGTCATTGGCTTTGCTTGTATCCTATGCGTTAGTTGGTTTTTTGACAGAATACTTGGATTATGGCAACTCAGGTTTTCACAAATTCATAAATAAGTAAAAAAATGAGCTTCAAGAATTGCTTTGATTGTAATGTAACCTTCAATACTAAAATTGCTGATAGGGTTATTTTAGACTATCACAATTCAAATGTTCCTAAAAGGCTCTTTTTTTGCTCTTTTGAACACTTCAAGAAGTTTATAGCTAAAAAAATATGTCAAAATGGTTAGCAATAGCAAAAGCAACACTTATTTGAAGTTTTTGCTAGTTGGTATGCTCTTAACCTCTTTATTCATAACAATTGTTCCTGAGTTGAGAAATTACCTTATTTTTCTCTTTATAGCTGAAGTTTTTGCTTGGTTTTTCCTAATAATAAGGAGATTTCAGCTATTTACAGGAGATTCTGAACTAGATAGGGTTTTAAAATGGTTTTTATATCCTTCTATGGCTTTCAATTTGTTTATGACTGTCTTTAATTCGGATTACAGGGATTCAGGAGTAGGTTATGTTTATCTTGCAATGGGCGTTTTTACTTATTTGATGTATTTTACACCCTCTATTCAGAAAGCAGTCATAGGCATCCCAAAAAATATATTCAAAGGTATGTTTTGGGGTATAGGTATTGCAGTTTTTTTTCTTATTCTAAGTGGAGTTTTCCCTGGCTTCTCAATATTAGTCCCTGCTGTGCCCTTTTCAATCTTGACAGGCGTTAGGGCTATAGTCGTCATTGTAATTGCACCTATAATGGAAGAACTGACTTTTCGTTCAGGTTTGCTCAGTTCCTTGCAGACAACCTACGGATTTAGCTTTTGGACAGCAAATGCCTCGCAAGGAACAGCATTTACAGGTTATCATTTTTTAGCATACGGTATATTTTTAGGTGCTTTAGAAACTCTAAGCGACTTATTTGGGGCGACAAGTGCAATTTTTGGTTTATTATTCACAGCCTTTTTATTTGCCATGATAGCAGGTTACTTTGTAAACAAGACAAAAAATATTTCAGCATTACAGATAGCTCACGGCATAATCAATGGTTTTTTATTTTCAATAGGATTAGTGGCAGTAACTTTTGGGTAAAACATGAGGAAAGATACTAAACAAGGGATTAAGATAGTTGTAATTTTAGCAATAATAATCTTATTAGTTCTAGGTTTCTTAAAATATGGCTTGAATTTAGGCAAACTTTCTATACTTCCGGAGCTTGACAATAGGATTAATTATTACGACAATATAACTGATATTACACAAGCAATACAAGTTAGTTCTTTTAGTTCTAATGGCTTTAATTGTAGAACGGATGAAATCGCAGGGGTAATATGCTTTGAGAATGATAAGTTCTTGATGATAAATAAAGGGGCAGAGATAAATTTTTATGATGATTATTTGGTTTTGTCAAGCTGTTTCGGCGGAAATACCATAATACAATCAAAAAAGAGCTTTGCTAATTTAAACGGATTTATCAGGACTTTAAATGTTCAGGGAGGGCAAGTTGTAATAGTTGATGGGGTTGGGAAAGAGTTTGCGTTGCCAGTTGTAGGTGCTGTAGATAAATTCGTTCCAAGAAATTATGAAATTAAGCCAAATAATTTAGTTTCTAATGCTTATGATTTCTTTGCTGATGGAGAATTTGTGGGAAGAACAACTTTCAATGATAATCAATTATATTTCAGATTCATATCTTCAGGCGGTTATACAAGCAGAAGTTCGAGCCAGTGTAATCAGGCAGTTTTGGATTATATCAAGTTTGTCCCCATTGAAGCATTTACAATCAAGAATGATGAAGTTTGGGTTACATACAGAATTAAAAACATAGGAACTACTGCTTATGATTATACTTTTGAAGACATACAAAAACAGCAAGGATTGTCAATATTAGGTTTTCATTCCTTGATAGAACCTGCTACAATAAGAGATTTAACAGCACAAACAGAAGTTCCTGAGCCGAGAATTTATGGAAATTTAATAAGTAACCAACTAGTTACCATCCAACCAAATACGATTCATAAAATTGTTTACAGGACTAAATATGTAAATGATATGCCTCCACAGTGCAAAGGAGATTCAGGACAGGCAGTTGAAAAACAGCCAGATGGTTCTTGGGCTTGTGGAGCTTTTGTCAAAGAAACACCAATAACCCAGCAATGCTCTCCTGAAACAGTAAAGCAGGATTGCCCTATATTACAAGAATGCGAGGCACAAAGAGATTTAATTACCTGCGAAGCAAGAACTGTAAACAATGAGGAAAAAAACCTTTGCATCTATGATAAGTTTTCTCCTGCCTGTAAAAATCAGCTAATAACTTATCAAGATAAGCTAGTTGAGGTTCCCAAAGAAGTCTTTATTGACATACCTTCAGGCGGAAATTCGTTTACTTGTTTTTTTGATGAAACAAAGACAAGCTGTCAGGTTGGGGAAAAGATAATCTCCGTTTCAGAACCAGCTTATATTTGTAATTTACCTTCAGATTCAAGCACAATAGTCTCATCAGGGGGTTTGCCTAGCTGTTGGCAACAAACATTGACTTTTGACAACGCATTGATATTCAAGAACGATGAAATTAAGAGCAACATAGGTTTTGGTATAAAAGGGCAGTTGAAAATGTCAGCATCTTTGGATTCACAGAGAAAACTGAGAAAAAGTTGGGGAACTGTAGGCATATTCACTATGCCTGATGACTTCCTTGAAACAAGCATTAAAAGTGCTGGAAGCAGGTTTGTCCTGCAAAATTCAGCAGATAAGATAAATTTATTAGTTACAAACAAGCTTGGTTTTGGCATTGATGGAGGTTATAGTTTGCTTACTAAAAACTTGGCTTTGGAAGGAGGTAAGGTTTTGAGGGATGATGCTGTAAACACCTTCCTGAAAAATGGTGTGAATGAAATATCATTCGATAAGGCAACTGCTGAATTAGGAACCATAGTTGATGATACAAGTTTTTTTGGCAAAATCACAACCCACAAGGAATACATACTAAAATCAGGTTCTAACAATAAATATAAAATATTGTCAATACCTACTGATGTTGTTATTCAGATACCATCCGAGATAGGAAAAGTTCAGCCAATAACCACCCAAATCATTGAAAGACGAATTATTAGGGAGATTGCACCGGTAACTATTGGAGAGGGTTTTGATATTAAGCAACATATAAACAATTACGGGATTATTTATGTAATTGTAGTTATTTTAATAGGAATGGGGATATGGTATTATAAAAGGAAAAAATGAGATTGAAACAAAATGTTTATAAATCCTTTTTAAACTATTTGAGGTTTATGTTAAAAAAAAGGATGTTTTTATTCTTAGTAATATGTGGTATTATATTAATCTCAATAGGTTCTTTTGCCGATATGCTCATCTCAAAAAACTATTCTTTTGCCCAGTTTTTCTTTGGAAGTTTAGTTGAATTAACAATGTTCCTTTTTGGAGTTTTATGGGGATATAAACTACATGATTATAAAAAAAAATGAAAATGATAACCTTACTAATCTCAATTCTTGTAATGATTCTATTATCAACAATAGCTTCAGCTTCCTTTATTCCTTCAAATGCCCTTTTTTACTTTGATTTATATAACCTGACACAGGATGACTTAAAGACAAAATACAATTTTTCAACTTCAACTGCATTGATAGACCCCATTGATAAAGTTATGAAAATGGATTATAAAACAATCTGTAAATATGACAACGAGCTTATACTACCAAATTGCATGAGTTCTGATGGGGGGGCAAGTATTATTAATTCAGATTTAGAGGGAAAACAAATAAAGCAAACTGGTGCTGGAAGCAGGTTGCAAGTATATCCCCCTCTGTCAGTAAATGTTACATATACTGCATGGGTTTCAAATTCTCTTGGAAGCAGTTGGACTCATGCTCTGATGAATCCAGATTCAAGTGCATCTGTTGTAACTCAAGGCGGAGTTACTGAAACTATTACTAATGATTTGGCATATCATAATGGGATTAGCTGGGTTACAACAAATATAAGGGGTGCTTCATCAACAGATTATGTTTTTTTCAAGCTTGTTGGCTCAACTGCAACGCAGTATATCTATAATTTTTCAGATATTTTCAATGCCT
>Ga0209518_1002703_pt1 | contig 16133 bp, 32 predicted proteins | sample RifGroB1_FD_183993 | JGI IMG/M metagenome (GOLD analysis project Ga0209518, IMG submission 183993) | Groundwater microbial communities from Rifle, Colorado, USA - Groundwater B1 (SPAdes) (version 2) | ecosystem: Environmental > Aquatic > Deep subsurface > Groundwater | place: Rifle, Colorado...
CGCGGAGCCAGTTGATGCGTTGAAGGAACGCGACGACCGGCGAGAGCGCCAGCGACCGTTGCACGAAGGCGAGCGCGAGCGCGAAGGGCGGGTTGGTGAGCACGGCGGCGAAGCGCTCGGAGATGACCGACTCGAGGAAGTCCCCGTGCACGTCCGCGATCACCTCGTCGCGGAGGTCCATCGTCCGCCACTCGACGCGCCCCGCGTAAGCAGCGTGATCGGCGACGGCGCGCACGATGTCGCCGCCGCCTACTGCCGGCTCGAGCCATCGACCGAACGGAAGCGGGCACACGTCGAGCAGTCGATGCACGCACCACGGCGGCGTCGGGAAGTAGTCGACTCCGCCGCCTCCGCGCTCGTTGCGATTCGTCGCGCTCATTCGCCACCCAGAACGAGAGTGGATTGGCGCGGCGCCTCAGCCTTCGGCCCCGCAGCGAGCGACTCCAGGTTGGCGATCGACTGCCGGAAGTACGCCGCCTTGAGCTCGACGCCGATGCCCCTGCGGCCTTGCTTGACCGCGCCGTAGACCTCGCTGCCGACCCCCATGAACGGCGTCAGCACCTTGTCGCCGGGGTTGCTCCACAGAACCACGGCGCGCTCGATGACGTCGAGTTGCAACGGATGAACGTGCTTCTCGTCGTCGGGTTCCTTGCAGTCGACGAACGGCAGCACGTTGTCGGCTCGGATGTCATCCCAGAACGCCGACGCGTAGTTGCGCCATATCCACTGACTCCACTTGTTCTCGGTCTGCTTGCCCTCGTGGCCGCGGTACTTCGCCAGCGCCTTCGGAACTTCGCGAGCGCCGATGTAGTCCATGAGTCCGGTCGGATGCACGATCGGCTCGGGGTTCTCGCCTGGGCGCCGGAAGACGAGGAGGTAGTCCGCCGCTGCGTTCGTGCACCGCGACGAGTCGTCGACCATGCTGCGGTGACGCAGGTTCTTTGCGAGCGTGCGGATGTAGACCTCGAAGGGGTCCTTCCAAATCGAGTAGCGCGCCGCGTAGTGCCAACCGTGCTTCTCGTGGAGGCGGATGACGTCGCCGGAAAAGTCTCGGATGTGATCGTGCCCCGTGTTGCCGGTCGGAATGTCGGCGACGTGTACCGCAGTCGCGCGCCCCGGAAGCGTGAGGCGCGAGAGTTCCGACACGACGTAGCCGTAGTGCTCGAAGAACTGCCCGTAGTCGTCGCAGTTGGAGAGGTCGCGCGCGTCGCTCGTGTAGTTGTAGAGGCCACCGAACGGCGGCGAGTAGACCGAGAGATGGATCGACGCGTCGGGAAACGCCCTCATCGTCTCGATGCAATCGCCATGATACAGCGCGTATCGGTCCGTGATCTTCTGGTCGCCTACTAGAGCCATGATGGTGCCTCCGCTTCCTTCGTGAACGCGCGCTGTTGTCGCGCGATGCCGAGTTCGTCGCGCATGTGGCGCGTCACCTCCGAGAACATCCGATCCGCTTGCTCCGCCTTGCGCTGCAAGTTGCGGAACACGCGACCCTCGCCGTCAGAGAGCACGTGGTCGACCACGACTGGGCGCGTCTGTCCGAAACGCCAGAAGCGCCGCACGCTCTGGTAGTGCTGCTCGAAGGAGTGGTTTGCGAACGTCACCATGTGCGCGCAGTGCTGCCAATTCAGGCCCCACGCGCCGATCGCCGGCTTCGTCACGAGCACGCGCGCGGCGCCGCTCGAGAACGCGTCGAACTTTGCCTCCTTCTCTTCGTCCGTGTCGCGGCCGCTCACCTGGATCGCGCCGGGGATGAGCCGCTCGAGAAGGTCCGCCTCGTCGTTCAGCTGTGCCCAGCACACGGCCGGCTGCCCCGTGTTGACGACGAGCGACGCGGCCATCTCGCATCGCTCGGTCAGCGTGCGCCGACGCTCCTCACGTTCCTCCGCCAGCCCGAACGCGGGCATCGCGAACAGCATGCCATCACGCGGGCGGCGCGCCTCGACCGTGTGCTCGCGCTCGATGAGGTCGGGCAGCACGAATCGCGAATCATCGAAGCCGAGATCGGACGGCCGACGAAGGCACCGCGCCCACGATGACATCCAACGCCAGAACGGTTTTTCAGCGTGCCCGCGAAAGCGCCACATCGGGCCGGTGTCGTACTTGCCCATTCGGTTCGTCGCGCTGTTGTTGCGATTGTTCTTGAAGAAGCGCGCGAGCATGTCCATGAAGCCGAGGTAGCCGAGCGCCTCGCTGGAATTGCCAAGCTCGATGTAGTCATTCGGCGCGGCGGTCGCGGTGCACAGCAGGCGGTATGGCACCTTGCGGAGAAAGACCGTCACTGCGTCTCGCGTCGCGCCGTCGAAGCCTTTCAGGATTGACGACTCGTCGCAGACTACGCCAGCGAACGCGGACGGATCGACGTGGTGTAGCCGCTGATAGTTGATGACGTGAACGGCCGGCGCGAACGCCATTCCAGACTCGGCGCGCTTGACTTCAATCCCGAACTTCGCGCCCTCGCGAATCGTCTGCGACGACACGGCGAGTGGCGCGATCACGAGAACGGGACGGTTCTCGCGTCGCACGACGTTCTCCGCCCACGTGAGCTGGATCGGCGTCTTACCCATGCCGCAGTCCGCGAAGATTGCCGCGCGGCCCTTGCGCTGCGCCCACTCCACGAGGGCGCGCTGGAAGTCGAACAACTCGCCGGGCATCCACGAGGGGTCGAAGCCGGCATCGGCGCCGACCTGCGCCTTCTGATCTAGGAACGCGTCGTAATCATCCATTCTCACCTCCGCGCCCTGACAGGCGCAATCGAACACAATCGGGGACAAGACCAGCCGTCAACCGCGCGTGTGCGCACTACCGGATGAGTGACAGAACGCTGCGCGGAAAACCCGTGTCAGCGGCGCCGGTCTCATCCCCGACTCGTGATGTGTACGCGACGCGGCATATGCGCGTCAACGACTTTCCGCCGATGAGGTCACCCGTCATCGCGCCGCCCCCGGCTTCCCGTTCCTGCGCTGCCGCGCCGCGCACGTAGTCCCGTTGGCGCACGCCACGAAGCCGCGACCGATCAGCACGTTGACGCGTCGCGATCGGACGCTGCCGCACCAGTGGCAGGGCGTCGTCACGTCCCCACCCCGCACGCCCTGCGCAGTTCGGCGACGTAGCGGCGCATCGTGTCGGCGCTAGGCGCGATCGTGTTCCCCGCCATCGCATCCGCCACCGCCAGCACCGCCGCGCGCAGGTCGCGGAGAGCGATGTGCAGGTCGTCGCGCTCGCCGGTCCGTGCGTCTCGCGCGGAGCGGTGACCGTCGGACTCCAGCCGTAGCGCATCCCGCTCCGCCTTGACGTCGCGCAACTCAGCGCGGAGGGCGCAGGACTCGGCGTCTCGCTCACGGCAGTTGCCGCTGCGCGAATTGTACGACTCGCCGCCGCACGTCGCACACGTCGTCATGTGCCATCCTCCGTGATGTAGATGTTGGAGTCGTCCGCGCCGTCCCCGCAGGCGACGGGCACCGCTCGAGGAAAGCGCGCGCGCATGTCGGCCGCGCTGCCGAAGTGAAACGTTGGGCGCTGGCAAGGATCGGGCAGCGTGCCGGCGATGAACGATCGCGCCGCGTCGATCGCGTCCGGCCAGTTGCGGCGCCGATAGCCGGGTGTCGGGAACGCCGCCGGCAACGCACGCACCCAGGCACCGCGCCGCCCGCCGTGCCCGCGCAGGGGCGCCGAGTACGCGGAGAGCATCGGCACGAGTTGCATGCCGTGCGCATCGGCCCGGCGCTTCATCGTCCAGAGTAGAGGCGCGGCGCTGGTCTTTCGCGCGTCCGCCTCGCCGCAGAGGAAGCGCGCGATCGACACCTCCGCAGGCTCGCGACGTCTCCCGCCCGCCGCGTCACTGGCGCGCACGACGCGGTCTTGGCCCTGCGCGTCGCACGTGCCGACGATGGCGGCGCAGGCGATGCAAGCGACGATCAGCGCGGGGGCGGCGAAGTCGGAGCGGTTCTTCATGGTGCCTCGTACGCGGTGCACTCGCACTCGACGCACCCGGCGTCAGGCTCGGTGTGTGCGGACGGCGGATCGCCACAGCGCAGGCACCGCATGAGCACGACACCCTCGGGCGCTGATGGGATGAGATGGTCGATGAAAACGGGCGCCTGATAGCCTACTTCGCGCGGGTCTTCGCTCGGCTCCGCGTCCCACTCCGCTTGCCGCGCGTCGAGTCGCGCCTGCCCTTGCTCACACGACAGGGCAGAATGCGCCGCGCGCCAGCGCTCCAGGCGAGCCTTGAGTCGGCGCACCTGCATCGGCGTGAGCGAGAGAGACGACCGCGCCTCCGCGATCTGTGCCTTGAGCGCGCGCAGTCCATGGCTGAGCGCGTCGAGCGCTGCCGCTCGGTGTTCGCGCTCGACGGCATGCTCGCTCACGACACACCTCGCTCACTACGCGGCCACCACGTAGCCGACGTGCGCACGGTGACGCGCTCGCGACCGGCACCGACGGCGGCGCGTAGGTGCTGCGCGGCCGCTTCCAGGTAGACCGCGCGCCAGGTGGGCGGGGTCATGTGGCGGCCTTCGCGCGCTCGACGCAGTAGTCGCACGGACCGGCGAGCGCGCCGTATGCCTCGGTCGGCTGTGCGCACGTGCAGGCGGCGCCGTCACCGCCCGGCAGGCTAGCGGGGCACGGCGGGGAGCGATACGGCGGCACGGCAGCATGCGGGCCGTGCAGCGCCACGTACGCGGCGTGCTCAGCGCGCATCGCGTCGCGCTCGGCGGTGATGGCGGCGAGCTCGGCGATGAGTTCGGCGAGCCGCGACCGCATCATGACCGGCCCATAGTCTGGCGTCTCCGCCAGCACGCGGAGCACATCGAGCCGCTCCGGCGTCATGCGCGCATTCATCGCGCCGCCTTTCTGCGCGCCGACTCGCCGCTGTGCAGGGCGGAGAGGGCCTTGGACTCCGCTTGCCGCCCGGCTACGTAGTCGCGGATGATGCGGCGGAGCATGAGGGCGCGCGGCAGGTCGCCGCACAGCGCGTCAAGCGCGTTGGTTTCGGAGCGCGACAGTTGCGTCGCGACGTGTACGAGTCGATCGTCAGCCGGTGGTTTCGGTGCCATGACTCCCTATCTACGCCCCGAAACACAAAGCGTCAAGGGCAATGTCGATTTATGTTGCATCTCCCGAACACGCGTGTATATTGAGGGAGTCGGCGCAGCGAGCGTCGGCGGAGGGAGCGGACATGGGCACGATGAATCAGGGGACGGCGCTGGCGACACCGGATCGCGCATCACTCGCGGCGCGGTCGTGCATGCGCGCGCTGGAGGCGATCGGCTGGCAACTGATCGCGGCCGACGTCGACATGGCGCGCGGCACGGCTCGCGTAGAGCTGCGGCACGCCGACCACATGGTCACGCTGGACGCGGACAGCATCGGCCGGGCAACCGTCACCCGCGAGATCGTCGAGCGCGCCGTCGTGACAGTCGGCCGTCGTGGCGACCGCATGCCCGTCGAGCGCGTCCGTGTTCGCTTCGTGGCCCGCACCCGGCACGAGGGGCCGCGCCAGGCAATGCGATGGCTTGCTAACTACGTGCAGGACAACAGCACGGGCGCGCAGTTTTCGGCTCGCCGCGCATTCGCGCTGCTGATGGCGCCGGTGTCCTCATGACCCGCCCCGCCGAAGACGCGCGCGAGGAAGACGACGACCGCGACGACGTCACCGACCCCGCCCCGTCATGGGACGCGGAGGAGCGGGCGGCGGCGCGGCAGGACCGCGAGGATCGCGACAACTGGAACAGGAGGGGGAAGTGAGCAACTGGATCGTCAACGGGTCACGCATCGCCGCGCCAATCGTGGGCAACACCTACCTGATCAAGCACTCACGAAAGGGCACGTTCCACGGACGCGTCATCGCATTGCGCGGCGAGTGGCTTGACGTCGTGATCGTCGAGGGGCGGGCCGGTGCGATGTGCAGCTACAACGAGTGCGAGGTCGGCGACGATCTCACGGTACGCGACACGCTGTGTCAGTTGACGTCGGTACCGTCATGAGCGCCTGCACCGAATGCGGCGGGCTGGGGCTGAGTGATGAGGCGGGCGACTGTGTGGAGTCGCGCGTGCGTGGAGACGCGGATCACGACTGCGGCGACTGCATCGATCTGCTCACCGTCATCGACATCCTGCGCGCTGAACGCGACGCCGCCGTGCGCAGGCTGGACGCGCTCACGCGGCCGGCAGAGAGGGAGCGGCGCGAACACGCGAAGGCGTGCCACGTCGCGCTCATCATCGCCTATCCGCACTGCGACGACGGCGTTACCGCGCTAGCGCACGACGCGCTGCTCCACGCCGACGCCCTGATCGCCGCCCTCGACGCGCCGGTGAAGCTGTGAGTTACGATGTGCGGCTAGAGATCGACACCGGCGGCGAGTCGCCCGCGTGGGTCACGGAGTGCCGGGAGCCGACGTACAACCTCGGGCCGATGTTCCGTGAGGCGCTCGGCATGGGCATGCAGCGGCACGGCGACGCCCCGGCCCTCGACGGCATGCTCGCCGCCGACGCGCTGGTGATCGTCAGTGCCGCGCTGACCCGGATGGCGCTTGAGCCGGACGTGTTCCGCGCTCTCAATCCGCCGAACGGGTGGGGCAACTACGACGTCGCCGTCGAGTTCCTGCGGTGGCTCCAGGATGAGTGCCGCAATCATCCCAAGGCGACGGTGCGCACATGACGAACCTCGCCACCTTCACGCGCCGCCTCCGCGCCGTGACCGCCGCCCTTGCGCCGACCGTCGGGCAGGAGTGCGCGGAGGAAGCGGCGCGGAGCATCGCGGGGATTCTCGCGGATGGGAGCGAGAATGTGCACGACGCGATCGCGCAGTGCATGCGGCACCGCTTCCGACATGCGGGCACGTACGGAGAGCGATGGGGCGAGCTGCTCCACGCGACGCGGATGGACATGACGTATGCGGCCGTTGCCGCGTGGATGACGACAGACAGCGGCGCGGAGGTAGGCTTCGTCACCGTGCTCGGCATCCCCTGCCCGCACGAAGGCGACCAGTACGGCCAGCGCACGTGGCGCAGCACCGGCCCGGTGCGTGTGTTGGTGACGCACGACGCGGACCGCTGGTCGCTGTCGGTGCACGCCAACGACAGGTTGCTCGTGCACGGGATGGGCGCGACGTTCACGGCGGCGCACGTGGCGATCGAGGCGGAGTGGGCGGCGCTGTGCGAGGCGGTTGCGGCGGTCAACGTCGCAGCGGGGAGGGTGGCGTGATGCGTGTAGCGAACGGCGTGAGGTGGTGCGTGCGAATCAAGAGCGAGATCGATGCGGTGGCGCGTCGCGAAGCGTTCGCCGAGGTGGGCATCTCGTGCCGTGGCCCGCTGATCACGATCCGGGCCGGAGAGCGTCGGCAGGGCGGCGACATGGGCACGGCGCGCATTTCGATCGACGCCGCGCGTCTACTCAGACAGGCGCTCGACGAGGCGATCGAGCAGCTTGAGCGCGAGGCGGTGCCGTGATGCGCCTGACCTTCCTCGCCGAGTACCCCGACGGCATCCGCACGGCAGCGGGGACGCTGACGATGTGCGACGACGTGCCAGCGGCGTACCGCGAGTGCGCGAAGCGGCTGGAGGCGAGGCCGCGGGCGTTTCGCGTCGAGGCGTGGTGCGAGGGGCGATACGTCACGAAGGCGCAGCGGGGCGTGGAGGCGGACGCGCGCTGCGACGCGATGCGCCGGGCCGCTGCCGTGCTTGCCGTGCCGACGTGTTCGGGGACGACGGCGGCGATCGACCACGGGCCGCTCTGCTTCGGCACGTGCTGCCTCCCGACGCCACGCGAGCCGGATGACGCGGGCGGCGGGGCGTGAGCGTGCGCATCCTCGACGTGACGGCGGAGCAGTACCATCGCGACGAGCGCGGCGGAGACGGCCCGCCGTCGCTCTCGTCCTCGCTGGCGGTCACGCTTCTCGCGCGGTCGCCGCTGCACGCGTGGTCTGCCCATCCGCGACTCGGCGGAGCAGACCGCACGAGCACCAAAGAGCAGGACGCCGGCACGATCATCCACGCGCTCGTTCTCGGCAAGGGTATCGAGTCGGTGGAGGTGATCGGCGGCTTCGACAACTGGAAGAAGAAGGCGGCGCAAGAGGCACAGGCCGCCGCGGAGGCAGCCGGCAAGACGCCCGTGCTCGCGCACAAGTTCGCCGAGATGCAGGCCAAGGCCGACCGCATCCGCGCGCAACTCGCGAGCGCCGGTGTTCCGCTCGACGGCGAGAGCGAACTGGCGATCGAGTGGACCGAGACGACGACGAGCGGCGAGATCACGTGTCGCGCGATGATCGATCACGTGAGGCACGGCGGCGCGCACATCATCGATCTCAAGACGTGCCGCGACGCTTCGCCCGATGGCTTCACGAAGTCGATCGGCAGCTATGGTTACGACATCCAGGCGCACGTGTATCCGCGCGCGTTGGGCAAGCTGCGGCCCGGGCTGGTCGGGCGTACGGCGTTTCTATTCGCGGCCGTGGAGCTCGAGGCGCCGCACGCCTTGGGGCTCTACAACCCGGCCGGCGACATGCGCACGATCGGCGAGTCGCGCTGGCTGCGTGCGTGCGAGCTGTGGGGACGGTGCGTGAAAGAGAACGCTTGGCCGGGGTACGGCGCGGGCTTCGTCGGCGTGCCGCGGTGGATGGCGATCCGAGAAGAGGAGGCGATGCTCAATGGCGAATGAACGATCGATGGCGAGGGTGTTCGAGATCGTCGACGCGATACGGGCGCACGTGCTGCTCATGATCGGGCTCGTCGGCCCAAGCGGTAGCGGCAAGACGTACTCCGCGCTCGAGCTTGCGTCGGGCATGCAGGAGGTGAGCGGCGGTGACATTCACGTGCTCGACACGGAGAGTCGACGCGCGACGTTCTACGCCGACCGCTTCAAGTTCAAGCACGTCGACTTCGGCGCCCCGTTCTCGCCGCGCGACTATCAAGCGGCCTTCGAGTCCAGCATCAAGGCGGGCGCCAAGACGATCATTGTCGACAGCTTCTCGCACGAGCACGACGGGCCCGGCGGTGTGCTGCAAATGCACGCTGCGGAGGTCGAGGCGCGCGGCGGAGACAAGCACAACTTCACGGCGTGGGCCGTGGCGAAGAAGCCGCGCAAAGACCTGATCACGTTCATGACGCAGAGCCGCGTCAATTACATCCTTTGCTTTCGAGCGAAGGAGAAGATCAAGATCGGCGCCGACAAGAAGCCGATTGCGCAGGGCTGGCAACCCATCGCGGGCGCCGACTACATCTACGAGCTCGCGCTGAACTGCCTGCTACTCCCCGGCTGCAAGGGCGTCCCGATCTGGAATACCGCCGACCTCATCCCGGCCGAGCGCCAGATGGTGAAGCTGCCCGAGCAGTTCGCCGACCTATTCGCCAGTGGGCCGCAGCTATCTCGGGCGGTCGGTGCCGCGCTGGCCACGTGGGCGAGCGGAGGTCAGGCGGTTGCGCAGGACTTGCCGCCCGAGATCGCGGCGGTGATCGCGCGCTACGCAGAGTGCGAGACGCAGACCGCCATTGCGGAGATCAAGGTCGCTCACATGGCGGTCGCGAAGGCCGGCGCAACGAAGGGCCAGCGGGCCGCGATGACATCGGCGGCAACGATCGCCGTCGATCGAATTCGTGCGGCAGTCGCCGACCGCGCCAACGCGGAACAGGATACGCCCTTCGATTGACCACTTCCGCGCGCGCCGCTCCCCCCAGCAGAGCGCGCGCAGAACGTGCTGTGGCCCCGTGGCCGTGGGCTTCGCACGCCCAGAATAACGGGGCTCCGCAAGGAACAACGCACGAAAGGACGCGACGAAATGACGACAGAGAACGACACGATCAGGGACATGGCCGCCGCGCTCGGGTTCGTGACGCGCGCGGATCTGGACGCGCACGTCAGGGAGCTCAACGAGCAAGCGGAGACGCAGTATCGCGGCTATCTCGACAGGCGCTGCGACGGAGACGCAGAGTGGCGTGCGCTGTGCCTCGCCAGCGACGAGCGGCGCGAGGCGGCCTACGCGGCCGAGTGCGCAGCAGCGGCGCAGCGGCAGCGTGTCGCCAGCGCCGCGCTCATCTTCGCGATGCGCCCGCAGTTCACGGCGCAGCAGGCGCTCGACGCGGTGGACGCGATCATGCGGGCGGCGGAGGCGAGGCGATGACCGTCGACGAGCTGATCGCGGAGACCGCGCAAGACGATTGCGGTCAGGCCGACGTGTGCGCGACGCCGCCCGACGCGCTGCGGGAAGAATCATGCAGCGGGTGACCGACGGCATGAAGGCCGATCGCGAGTCGATGCCGCTCACCGACGCTGAGAAGAAAGACTCGGGCGCGTCGTGACCGACCGCCCCATCCTCTTCTCGGCGCCGATGGTCCTGCGCCTACTCGACGGCAGCAAGACGCAGACGAGGCGGATTGCGAAGTGTGGCGCCGTCTATCGCTTGACGGATACCGAACACCTGGCATGCTATACGGATGAATCTCGACTTGCGCCGAATCCCATGCTCGCCGAACGACGACTACAGGGCGGGCGACGATGGGAGGATATACTCGCGGACCAGGTACAAGGGCTTTGGGCGCAAGGAGTACGTGGACTGGTATCCGTTGATCGGGCACAGAGATCCCAGAAAGGGCTACCTCCGGATCACGCTCTCGCACGAGAACTGCCGCGTGACGAAGAGCGTCCACCGGCTCGTGTGTGCCGCGTTCCACGGGGAACCGTCGAGCACGTCGATGCAGGTGCGGCACCTGGACGGCAACCCAGCCAACAACGTTCCGGCGAATCTCCAGTGGGGAACGCAGGCGGAGAACTGGACGGACAGGCGCGCGCACGGGAACGGGTGCGAGGGGGAGAAGCATCACTCGGCGAAGCTGTCGAATGCGGAGCGCTCGCACGTGAGATGGGCGATCGCGAAGGGGCTCTGCTCAGCACGCCACGCCGCTCGGGTGCTTGGGATGAGCCCGTCTTCAATATCAGGCGTGCTCCATTCCAAGACGTGACGTCGCTGTGGGTGAAAGAGACGTGGCGCGCGTCGTCGTGGGAAGGCGAGGGCGCAGACCCTCACGCGGACATCGACTACCGCGCAGACGGCGCGACGCGGCACGTGCGGATCGGCGATGTGGAGTGGGCCGAGAAGCAGGCCGACTACGCGATTCGCCACGGCGCGCAGCTCATCGACGACATGCTCGTCCGCGTCGGCAAGGACGGACAGATCAGCGAGGACGGTTGGCCGTGGAAGCCGTCGATCTTCATGCCGCGCTGGGCCTCGCGCCTCTCGCTGCCGGTGACATCGGTGCGTGTCGAGCGGCTGCAAGACATCTCGGAGGCGGATGCGCGGGCGGAGGGCGTGACCGATGACGGCCTCGGCGGGACTGCGCGCAAGATGTACTCGCGGCTGTGGGAGACGATCAACGGCGCCGGTTCGTGGGCGCTGAATCCGTGGGTATGGGTGCTGACCTTCGGGCCGGCAGAGAAAGGACCGCGATGACAGATAAGCACCATGGCCTCGACACCGACGAGCGCGTGCGCTTCTACGAGCACGACTTCTACCCGCTGAGCAACTTCTCGGCGTTCTCGATCCTGTGGTGCGGCTACCGCTTCCCGACAAGCGAGCACGTCTACCATTGGGAGAAGTTCGACGTTGCCAACGATTCGGCGCGCGCCGTGTGCGAGACGATTCGGCAAGCGCCATCGGCACACGAGGCGTTCAAGCTAGCCGAGCGCCACCGCGACCTTCGCCGGCCCGATTGGGACGCGGTGAAAGTCGAGATGATGCGACGGATTCTGCGCGCGAAGACTGCGCAGCACGAATACGTGCGCCGCAAGCTGCTCGCGACCGGCGAGCGCGAGTTGGTCGAGGATTCGTGGCGCGACGACTTCTGGGGGTGGGGACCGGACGGCAAGGGACGCAACGAACTGGGCAAGCTGTGGATGGAGATCCGGGCCGAGATTCGGAAAGGACCGCGATGAGACTCGACGAACTGGAGCGGATGGCGACTGAGACGTGCGAGGACGTGATCGACGACCTCGCCGCGTGGGAGGCGGTACGTATTACGCTTCCGGCGCTGATCGCGGTGGCGCGGGCGGCGCAGCGTGCGCTTGACGATCGCGGTGTCAACGACTGCGGCACCACGGAGGCGCCGTGCCTGAATCGCGTCGAGTGCGAGATGTGCTCGCTCCGCGCCGCCCTCGCGGTGCTGCGATGATCGGCCCCGGCGACATCGGCAAGATGGTGCGCGTGGGGGATTTGCCGATCGGCGCAGTGGTGATGCTGCCGCCGCACGGCACGTTCACGCTCGACGACGGCGACTTCACGCCCGGCGTTCTGCGCAATGCACGCAACGTCAGCGGCAACCGGTGCGGCGTATCAAGGCGGTGCGAGTGGATGCTCATCTCCCTCCCCGCCGCCGCCCCGCCCATCGACCCGCTGCGCGTCATCGGTCCGGGTGCGCCGGTGCTGCCGACGTGCGGCCCAGCCTGCGATCCCGTCGCGCCCGTCGTCGCGCTGGTGCCGGCCGTGCCCGAGACGTGTCGCGGCCGAGCGTGCATCGCGGAGACGTTCGCTTTGCGGTGCCGGGTGGACGCGCTGACGGAGCGCGCCGAATCCGCCGAGCGCATCGCGGCAGAGGGCGCGGCCGTGGTGGCGGAGCAGCTCGCGCTGATCGCATCGCTGCGCGCCGCGCAGACGCGGGACGCGCTGGAGATCGAGCGGCTGGAGGCTGCGGCCGCTACGGCGATGCCGCTCACCATCCCGTGTCCGTCCTGCGCGCAGCCGATGTCGTCGCTGCTGTCGTCGATCGACTGCCCGGCGTGCGGGCTGCGGCGGAAGGTGGCGAAGCTGGAGGCGGAGCTGCCGGTGCTGACGAGCTGCAACGCTTGCTCGTATCGCGACGCGGAGACACGCGACGGGCCGGACCTCTGCTGCCACCTGGAGATCGGCGGGCGCCCGATCGGGATCGACTGCCTGGAGGTGCCACCGCCCGCCTGGTGTCCGCTGCGCGGTGCGCCGTGACGTTCTCGCGGCGGGACCGGGCGGCGTGCGTGTTGGCGTACGAGTGTCTGCGGCGAGACGGGTGCGCCGACTCACTGGACGTGCTCGAGCACGGCGACACGGTCCACGCGCTGTCCGCCGCGATCGATGTGCCGCGCTGTAACGCTGCGCCGCTGCACAGCCCCGAGGTCGCCGCGTGGCTTCACGAGTGGCGCCTCCTCCGCGCCCGCCTCGCACTTTTCCTGAGAGCGACTCTCCGCGTCAACCGCCTCGACTACTGGGGCGACCCCGAGCCCTACCGAGCCCCGCGTCGCGACGTGGCGGAGATGCTCGGACACTGCGCGCGATGTGGCTGGACGTACGGCGACGCGGACCCGGCCAAGGAGGACTGCGCCGGCATGGGGCGCACGGGGCGGATCTGGCCGCTGTGGGAGCGCGCCCCCGCCACCGGCCACGGCGTGCGACCGGCCAGCCTGAAACGCCGCTGACGGAAGCGCAAAAGGCCGCCGGTGCAGCGTCCACCCGGTGAGGGGCGGAGCTGCACCGGCGGCGGTTGCGCACGAGTCGGGGGAGGGGACCGGCTCGGTGGAGAAGGCTAGGCGGGTAGTCCCCACCGCTTGCGCAGGAACGCGCCGACACGGCCGCCCGCGTCGATCTTGCGCGTGCTGACGTCGCGGTGCTCGAGGTGGCCGCTGAAGGTCCGCACGTCATCGACGCCGGGCCGGAAGACGCGCCGCGGGTAACTGCGCGAGTCCGCGAGCTCGCCGATTCGCTCGTACTGCGCCGCGGTGAAGTCGCGCTTCGGGCCGCCGACGATCTCGCATCCCTCGGTCCAGCCGTTCGCGTCGCCAGCATGGTAGGCGACGCACAGCAGCGGATCGCAGCACTGCACGAGGCGGCCGTCCGGGTCGAGGATCCAGTGCACGGAGAGGGAGCGCGCGCGCAGCGTCTCGCACACGCCCTCGGCGGAACGGACACCGCCCGTCCAGTGCCACAGCATCGCGCGCGGGAGCGTCCGGCGGTGCCGCGTGCCGGTGTCGCCCGGCTCCCAATGGCAGCGGCCCTTGGCGAGCGTGCGGCCGTCGATGTAGGTCAGCGGCGTCACTGGCATCCCTCGTACTCGTCGACGGCCTCATCCAGCGCCCGCTCGAGCGCCGACGTGGTGGCCCGTGGCACACCGTCCCTGCGCCGCCCGTGGCTGAGCCGGCGCGCTGCCAGGATGACGGCCGCTGACGCAGTGGCGAGGCGTGAGGGGGCGGGGGTGGCCGCTGCCGCCGTGGAGACGTAGCCGTCGTCGGTGCGGTCCTTCACCGCCGCCCCCACGCCCAGATCGCCGCCAGCACGACGGCGACGGCCAGTAGGGCGAGGAGGTCGGGGGTCACGTGGGCGGCTCGGTGGGCGCCACAGCAGCGCGGCGGCGCAGCTCCTTGACGACCACGCGCAGTTCGCTCGCGAGGATGTGCTGGCCCATCGCTTCGAGCCTCACGGCTGCGTCCTCGAGCTTGACCGCTTCGACGGCCAGCGGGTGCGGTCGCTCGCCCGCGTGCGTGGCGTCAGAGCGGCGCAGGGCCACCTCTTCGGCGGCGACGAGCATGGCGTGCGTCAGGATGCTCGCGGGAGTGCCGCCCTTGAGCGCCTCGACGAGCGTCGGCAGCAGCGCGGCGCCGATCTGGCCGGCGGTGATGAGCACGGATCCAACGCTCATGGCGTCCCCGCATCCACTGCCGGGGGCGCAGCGAGTCGGCGGCAGACCTCGGACACCGTCTCGATATCCGCGATGGTCCGCGCCGGTTCGTAGTCGCGCCGCTCGCCGATGAGCAGCATCAGCGAAGAGCACGCTGCGCCACCGCTCACGGTCGTTGCGCTTCCGCACCCCCCAAGACAAGCCGCGATCCCGACGACAACGAGCACGAGCCCGTAGCCGACCACCGTCGTCAGCAGCAGGCGCCGCAGTCGCTCGTGACCGATGCGGGCGGCGAACTGGCGGGCGGTCACGACGACACCTCGCCCACGCGCGTGTGGTTCGTGCGCGTGAACGTGAACGGGCTCGGGCCGATGTACGGGATCGTCTGCACGTACGGAATGGAGACGACCGGCGGCATGTAGTAGTACGGCCCCGCGAACCACGCGACGGGCCGCGCTTCGAGCGCAGCGACCCGCGCCTCCAGCGCCTCGATCTGCTCCCGCAGCTTGCGCTTGGTCACGACCGCCCCCGAGCGCTGCCGGCCTTGTCGAGCGTCTCATGCGCTTCCGCGACGGTCGGCGGGATGCGCCGCTCGCTCTGCGTCAGCTTCGCGATCACGACCGCGACGACGCCAAGCGCGACACGCACGCCGTCCCACTCGGGTCCCGCGGGCAGCACGGGCGCCACGGCCACGACGACGATGCCGAGCGTCGTCGCCCACGCGATCCACTGCGTCACCGTCGGCCACTTCCATTTCGCTTTCGTCGCCATGTCAGCCTCCTCGGAACGGGTCGCTTTGCCGCGTCATGCGCCGGCAGTCTGCCAGCTCGCGCTTCAGGCGCTCATTCTCTTCGCTCACGCGCTGGATTGTACCCCGATCGCGCACGGCCTGTAGTTCGAACGCCTGCGCCTTCTCGCTGTGGTGCTCGACGTCCTCGCGCAACTTCGCGCACTCGACAGCAAGCGCAAGGATCTCGGCGTCGCGGGTGACTCGGTGCGAGCGGATCTCGGCGTGCAGGTCCGCGAGTTGCTGCGCCTTGCCCGCTTCGATCTTCGCGGCGGCGTCCAGCGTCTTGGCGCGCGCCTTCGCTCGTGCGCCGGTGAGCGAGCGGATCCAGAGGATGAGCTGCAACGCGACGGGCGCGGTCAGCACGCCGGAGAGGATCTGCCACGCTGTCATCCATGCCCCGCTCCCTGCGCCAGCGATTCGGCGACGTCGTGATCGCGCGGCGGGGTCATGGCGCGGGCCTCGCGGGCGGTGGCGTGGGGCGGGTCATGGCGGGTACGTCCGCGGAGCCGCAAACCGCGCGTCGAATGCTGCCGCGAGCCACGTCCCACCCGCGGCGTTCGGGTGCACGTCACCGCCCGCCCAATCGGTCATTAGATTGGTGGTCCAGTCGACGTCGGCGCGCAGCGCGGCGTCGGCGTCGAGCAGCTCATACCGACGCGCCGTCGCCAGGTCGCGGATCAGCTCTTGTCGAATCGCGTGCTCAGCGTAGTTTGC
>Ga0209518_1002709_pt1 | contig 16087 bp, 15 predicted proteins | sample RifGroB1_FD_183993 | JGI IMG/M metagenome (GOLD analysis project Ga0209518, IMG submission 183993) | Groundwater microbial communities from Rifle, Colorado, USA - Groundwater B1 (SPAdes) (version 2) | ecosystem: Environmental > Aquatic > Deep subsurface > Groundwater | place: Rifle, Colorado...
ACCGATGATGGTGGCCAGGACGGTGAGAAGGGCGGTAGAAATAAGAGAAACTATTTGTGCCAGTGTCATATATTCAATAATAGCAGTTCTTACTGACTAACGACGGTTATGGGGATGCGAACAATGGAAGTCCTGCCAAAACGATTGGTAGCTTGAATGGAAAGTGTGGTCTCCCCGACAGGCAGAGTATATCGAACCAAGAAGTGTCCGGAGGTGTCTGGTTTTGCCCGAGTGTCATCATCAATTCTTACTATCGAATCAACTGTAGTAAGACCTTCTATTTCCAGTGGAGAGATGAGAACGCTATTGGGTGATGGTCTTTGGATTTGTAGCATTGGCGGGGTAAGTATCGCCCGAAACTGAAAACCTAAATAGATTAAAAACACCAATAGAGCGATGCCAAAGAGGGTGATCTGTGAGTTAAGAAAAGAAAAAGATAATGGCCGATGGCGTTTGTTCTGCTTGATCTTTCCCGACTGTGGTTGTCGATAGTCTCTTCTAAAAACAGCTACCAGTTCGTCTGGGTTTTTATCAAGTCTGATGGCTAGATTCCTTATAAAGCCCTTGGCAAAAGTCTCCGATGGGAGTTTATCAAAGGCATCCTCCTCGAGGGCGGAAATATATTTGATGTCTATTTTGGTGAGGGAAGAAAGCTGTTCGAGGGAAAAGCTTTTAGCTTCACGAGCGGTTTTGAGGATCTGCCCGACTGTCTTCATATAATTTATTCCGACTGAGTTTGGGCAAGGTATTCTTCAAAACTATTAATAAGGATCTCGTGGGGTTTGTTGCCCACAGATTGGGAGATAATACCCCGCTCTTGAAGCTGATCAATAATGCGTGCCGCACGAGCGTAACCAATTTCCAGACGTCGCTGGAGAAGTGAGGCAGAGGCTTTTTGGGCCGAGACACATAGTCTGGCGGCTTCTTCGAATTTTTCGTCGACATCTCCCATATCCTGTCCGGTGGAGCTAAAGCTGCCAGGGGTAGCGACTGTCTTGGTGACTGTTTCGTCATGCACTGCAGGGACACCTGTTTGTCGAATAAAGTGGATGAGAGTGGTAATTTCTTTGTCCGAAACGAAAGCTCCCTGAATACGTTTAGGCTTGGCAAAGTCAGGGGGAATAAAAAGCATATCACCCTTGCCCAGGAGTTTTTCTGCACCGGGGCTGTCGATGATGACACGGCTATCGATCATAGAAGTAACCTGGAAAGCAATACGGGCGGGAATGTTTGCCTTGATGAGACCGGTAAGGACATTCACCGAAGGTCTCTGGGTGGCGAGAACCAAGTGAACACCTGTAGCACGGGCCATTTGGGCAAGACGGACAATTTTTTCTTCGACTTCATTGGCATTTCTACTCATCATAATATCGGCCATTTCGTCAATGATGATGATGATATAGGGCATCGAACTAAACCCGCTCATCTCGTGATAGCCGGCAATATTTTTGACACCAACCTCCTGGAAGATGCGGTAGCGTTTTTCCATCTCCGCCACTGCCCAGCCAAGTGCATTAACAACCTTCTCAACGTCGGTGATCACGGGAGTGAGTAGATGAGGAATGTCTTGGTAGGGTGTAAGCTCGACACGTTTCGGATCAACCATAATGAATTTCACTTCCTCGGGGGAGGCGCGGAAAAGAATCGAGGAGATGAAACTATTAATGAGGACTGATTTACCCGAACCAGTGGTACCGGCGATGAGTACGTGAGGCATTTTGGAGAGTTCGATAACACAAGGTGCACCGGAAACATCAAGACCGAGAGAGCATAGAGTCTTGGATTTGTTTTTCTGCATGGCGTCGGAGGCAAGCATTTGTCTGAGTGAAACAAATTCCAAAGAACGATTGGGGATTTCGATACCAACAAGGTCTCGGCCGGGGATGGGGGCTTCGATACGGATCTGACCTTGGGGTGCGGAGAGAGCAAGGGCGAGATCCGACTGAAGAGCATTGATCTTGCTGACCTTGGTACCCATAGCGATACGGAGTGCATATTGGGTAACTGCCGGGCCGTAGTTAACTTCAATCACTTTGGCAGCGATGCTGAAGGAGCTGAGAGTGTCCTGAATAATTTCAACATTCTTATTGATATCTCCCCTGTCCGCTTTACCAAGTTTTTGATCGGAAAGAAGATTAAGAGGTGGATATTGCCAAACTACATCTGAAGCGCCTTCAGGTCGGTTGGAGGTAATGGTGGAAAGAGAGGCTGATTCTTTTAGGGCAGGTTTAACAGGTTCCGGCGTTGAGGGTGGTGGATTAATGGATAGCTGTTCGTCGTGTGTGTTGATCTTTATTCCGGCCGTTTTTCCCTGGAAAACAACTTCCTGTCTTTTACCTAGCGAGACACCTTTGAATTTACCCGAGGCGGATTGCAGCTTGTCCATAAAACTTTGGAAAAGAACTATCAGGTCCTCGATCGAGGTTTCAAAAAGAATGAAGAGGCCAATGAGGGTTCCTATTAGATAGAAAAGGATCCCTCCGGCAGTGGAGATGAGTGTGGAAACAGAGACAAAAATTTGTTCACCAACTTGTCCCGATTTAGTCAACCCGGCGAGAGAAATAAGGGTGATGACGGATCCCAGTAATACATGGGGGGAAGCGATGGCAAGTTTTGCACTGGTCAACATTAGCCCACCAACAACAAAAACAAAGGGGAGTAGCATAAAAGTCCAGCCTAAAAAGAGGGAACCAGTCTCATAAATTTTAGTAAGATAAATCCCCTGTTGAGAAAATGAAACAGCAATCAAACCTCCAATCCCGATGACCAGTATGGCCAGGATTGAGTTCATGGTATCTTTTTTGATGTTTACCTTAAATGGTTTATTACGACGACCTTTCTTGCGAGCCATAAGCACTTAACATTATAGATTATTTCTCCTACGTTCGGCACGGAGTAAATAAATCAAAACCCGACTTTAACTAATGCAGGACATGACTATACTTCCACGATGATAGCGATGACCATGGGGCGTCGCTGGGTTTGGTCAAAGGCGAATTTTTCCAGATGAGCTTCGATCTTTTTTCTAATGAATCCCCAGTCGGTAGCGATACCTTTTTGATCTTTAAGGCATTTATAGACTTCTTTCCGGGCATCGTTTATCAGGTCTTTTGATTCTTTCTGATAGACAAAGCCGCGGGAGATTATGTCGATATCTCCAGTAACTTGCGAATTGTCTTTTCTAAGAGGTACGATGGCGATCAGAATACCGTCTTCGGCCATGACCTGGCGGTCGCGAAGAACAACAGTACCAACGTCACCAATACCTAAACCGTCAACATAGATGTTTTTGGTTTCAAATTTCGGTCCTTCTTTGACGACGTGGTTTTCCAGAAGCACGGATTGTCCTTCTGAAAGAACGAATACCTTACCGGGGTCGTAGTTCATGTCTTTGGCCAGATCCTTGTAAAGCATCATATGGCGCAAGTCTGGCGCAAGTCTCCACCGATGGGGATAATGCTTTTTGGTCTTGTAAGTCTTGCGAGAAGAGCGATATCTCCGCGATAGCCATGTCCGGAAACATGAAGATTTTCTGAAGTGCCTGAATAGATAACATCGATACTGTTTTTGTACAAAGTATCCATTAGATCAAAAATGTCGGCGTCGTTACCCGTACCGGGAATAGCATTGGAGCTAATGATAACCTTGTCACCTTTTTTCAGTCGAACCATCCGGTGCTCGTCGTTTGCTAACCTATGCATTGCTGAACCGGCCTGTCCCTGGGAACCGGAAACAATCAAGGTCACTTGTCCAGGAGGAAGGGCGGCTACCTGTTGAGGTTTAATGAGAACACCTGGAGGAATTTTCAAAAATCCAGTCTTCAGGGCAGCTTCAATGTTTTGCTCTACGGAACGACCAATCACTGCAACACGACGGTGATATTTAACCGAGGCGTCAATGGCAATTTTAAACCTGGAAATTGAAGAAGACATGCCGGTAAAAACAAATTTACCGACTGTGTTTCTAACTTCATTATCAATAGCGTTTACCAAGGTCCTTTCCGAGGGACAATAGCCGGCGTTTACCAAGGTCCTTTCCGAGGGACAATAGCCGGATTTCTCGATACCAAGACAGTCAGTGAGTAGCAGATCGACGCCGGTAGTTCCAGCAGCGGCCATACCACCAAGGTCAGGTGGCAGATTATCTATTGGGGTTAGATCAAACTTATAGTCGGATCCGTGATAGACAGTGCCCGCCGGGGTAGTGATATATAGATGATAGGAGTTGGGAACTGAGTGAGTCGAGTGAATTAGCTGAATATGGAAAGGTCCCAGATTCAGCGAACCTTCAACCGGGGTCAGACGATTGGTTATACCAAACTCGCGGACTCTAATTTCGGCCATTGCTATGGCGAGTTTTCCTCCAAAAACTTGAACGTCTTTAAGGCGTGGCAGAATATATGGCAGACCTCCGATATGGTCCATGTGAGGATGAGTAAGGACTATGCCTAACAAGTTTTTGCCTGCTTTCTCGAGATAACTGATATCGGGGATGACCGAGTCAACGCCTAAGGCGCTGTCTTCGGGAAAGCCCATGCCGCAATCGACAACGAGCTGGTCGTCGCCGTATTCATAGACGTACATGTTTTTTGTAGCCGAACCGACGCCTCCGAGGGGGATGATTTTTAGTGGAATCATAAAATTTAGATAATAAATGTCTACTGTGATTGTAATCCAATTTGGGAAATTGTAGACTTTCTGATAATAAATGTCTCCCAAAAGCGTTCTCGTTTTATAGTCGTTTTTAGATCCCTCATTTAGCGACTAATTTGTCTACTGAAACAGGATGATGCATGGAAAACACATTTATCGGTGAATCGACCCAGGAACAAGAAGTAACTGAACCATGAACTTGAGGGTGATTATACACGACGGAGGTCAATCAAGCCAATTATTGTTCGAATTAGGCACAAAGATAAATCAAAGAGTGTGAATTGCTGAGCCTCGTTTATACTATAAAGGATGGAAAAAGAGAGGGCGGTCAGAATTTTTAATTTGTCAGAAGATGTCTGGCCTTTTATTGAATCAATGGGAGACGAGAGGGCAAAAAGACTGGAAATAGAAGAGAATGCCGACTTGTCCGACCGTGATCTGTATTCAATGGCCGAGGAATTTGAATTTACCTTTATCTCACCCAGAGAGATCAGCGCCGAATTCATCGATTATTTCAAGAAATTGTGCATGGTCAGAGAGCTGGAGATCTTGGTACCGAAGACACATAGCGGTCAACTGTGCGAGGACGCTCTAAATGATAAACGGGTGATGAAAAGATTGGTTGAGCTAGGAAAAACCCACAAAAGATTGAGCTTGTCCTCATATTCAACAACGGCAAGTTTTTTGAAATTAGTGGAGAAATTAATAGAGAAGGGAGTGGAAGTAGTCACCCCCGCAGCACCGGAAGAAGAAAACGCCTGGACAGTCAATTTCTATGGAAGTAAGTCAGGAATCAGACAGCTGACGCAAATAAACGGGGCGATACGGTCTGACCTCAAAATGCCCAATGGAGTGATCAGTTCAGGGGTCACCGACACAGCAAGGATTGCTGCGAATAAGTATGTTAAAGAAGGCGGAGTGGTAATCAAGGCAAACAAAGGTCATTCAGGGATGGGAGTATTGATCTTCCGCAAAGGAGATCTGCCAAAAAAGTACGAGGTATGTGAAAAAAAGATCTTCGATATATTAAAGATGGATGCATATTGGGAAAAGAAGGAGATCTGCCAAAAAAGTACGAGGTATGTGAAAAAAAGATCTTCGATATATTAAAGATGGATGCATATTGGGAAAAGTTCCCTGTGGTGGTAGAGTCGCTGGTTGCACCAAATCCCAGAATTGGTGGAGGATTCCCAAACGCAGAATTTTTAATCAAAAAAAACGGAGAGGTGAAGTTTTTGTATAGCTGTGGAATGAGAGTAGACAGACAGGGTGTTTTTGGAGGAGTTGAAATCAGTGAAGATGTTTTGCCGAAGAGAGTGGCATCTAGAATAACCGACATTGGTTATTTAATCGGTGAGCAGTATGCCAAGGATGGTTACCGGGGTTTTTATGACGTCGATTTTATTGCCGAGCGGGGCGGAGAGGTATATGTCAGTGAGTCGAATGTGAGAGTAACCGGAGGAACCCATGTATATCAGGCCGCGATTGAGTTAGCCGGGCGGAATTTTACCAAAAAATCCTGTGTACTTTCCGACAATATGTATAAGATCCCGAGAAAGAAAAAATATGCTTTCGGAGAATTGAAAAAATTGATGTCGCCGATCCTATATTCCAGAAAAACCAAGGAGGGAGTGGTGATCGCGTCGGAAAGTCTGCTTTCCAAGGGAAAATTGGCTTACATCATTATTGGAAAAAACAAACGAAGGGCAGAAATGATCGAGGAAGAGATGAAAAAGATATTACTCAAGTGATCACCACTTAGGTAAGAATTGTTTGATGTTTTCCTGAGTGAGATGAACAGTGAAAGTCTGGTCGGTAACTACAAGGAAGGCTACTTTCCTGACAATACCTTCAATAGTGCGGCCAAGGGTACGGATACCTGAGTCATAACCTAAGGGACGGATTATCTGTGGCCAGAGAGCAGGGTCGATGGTGATGACCGATGGGTCCATACCAGCCTCCCTGAGTGCTTTGGGGAGAAGAAATTCCTGAGCAATGTGGGTTTTCTCGTCGTCGGTGTATGAGGGCATTTGAATCGGTTCAAGACGATCCATAACGGCTGTGGATCGGGTTTTTAACTCCAGAATCACAGAGGGCACGAACAACATAACCAGGTTCAGCTTCAATATGAAGTCGGGACTGACCACGAAGATCTCTGGCGGATCCAAGACCACCGAAAGGAATACGGGCGATAGGCCGACCAAGAGCATCTGAAAGAGCATAGGCAAAGGTAGTTTTTCCGGTACCAACCAAACCGACGAGACAAATGATAGGTGCTCGAGCGACTCCGAGATTCTTTGAAGATCTAAGCTTCAAGACAGACATGTATTCAATAATGCGGTCCTTGACCATGTCCATACCATAATGACTCTTGTCCATTGAGGCGCGAATGGCGGTCAGATCGATGGGTCGCTCCACTCTTTTCGTCCAAGGAACTTTAATAATCCAGTCCAGATAATGACCAATCTTCTCGAATTCTTCCGAATAGAACCCTTGAGAGAACATGCGCTCGAGACGAGCTATCTGATTCTGAATATCTTCTTTCAATTCAGGAGGAATCTCAACCGAGTTGAGCTTGCTGTTTAAGACCTCGAGGTCTCTGGCTGCGGCCGTAGTTGAGGATTTGGCAGGATCGTCCATTAGATTCATTATAAACAAAAAAACGGGTAGCTGGGCTACCCGTTCAAGGTCTTACTTGGAGACCGAGGATTCAGAGAAGATCAAGGATAATTAGCGATCATATACCCGAATCCAAAGAGCAAGATGCCGAAGATTGAGACAAAGATGATACACAAAAACCAATCAGAGGCACTTTGGTGGATTGTGATACTGACTGGGTTCTCAGAAACAATGTTGTAGTCTGTTCCGAAACCATCTTGAACAGTCCATCGGTTTCCATCCAAACTTCCCTTTCCGGAAAAGTTATCTCCCGTGATAGGCTGCCCATCTACATAGGTATTGCCTGAAGAAATTCGAAAATAACCTACTCCGGAGGCAGAGATTTGGTAGGAGTCAGCGCCGGAAACTTCAACCCAATCACCCTCTCCGGCCGTAAAATTCAAAAATGTGCCTGCTTGAGTATGCGGATTGAGAGTTAAATAGCAAACAAAGACTGCAGTAAGAACAAGCAGGAAACCCCAAATGAACAAACCTTTATTCATAATCTCTCCTTGTTACTGTGTTACTGTTGGTAAAGTACGATGAGGAATTATACTACAGGATTAATTACGTACTGGTGTGCATGAATAAGGACCTCAAAACCTGCCTAACCAGGTTTCGATAGCTGTTCACGGGAAATACACACCAGTAAAGTCTGTTAAGTTTGGGAACAGTCCGATTCAAATTGTCTTAGCGATTGTCGCGGAAGCGTTTGAAGGGAGGTCTACCTCCACCTCCACCGCCTTGGAATCGACGTTCACCGCCGCCTTCACCTTCTCTGCGTGGTTGAGGAGGAACAGGTCTTTCACCCTCTTTGAGAGTGGTGAGGTTAACCCTGCCCAGGTCATCGACATCGCGAACGCGGACTTCAAGTTTGTCTCCAACCTTGAGAGCTTTAAAAGCTTCAGGATAGATTTGAGAGATGTGAACCAGACCATCTTTACCAGGAAGGATGTTGACGAAGGCTCCAAAAGCTTCAATACGGGCAACCGAACCTTGGTAAGTAGCTCCGATTTCAGCTTCGGCTACGAGGCTGTCAATGTAAGCCCTGGCTCCATCCACCTTGGCTTGGTCGATACCGGCTACAGTAATAGTGCCGTCTTCCTCAACATTGACTTCTACTTCGAAATCTTCCTGAATACCACGGATGACCTTGCCACCCGAACCAATAACATCTCCAATGCGATCTTCGGGAACTTTGGTGCTGACTATTTTGGGTGCGTATTGAGACAGAGCAGAGCGAGGCTCCTTGATGACAGCAATCATCTTTTCCAAGATGGTCAGTCTGCCACTTTTTGCTTGGGTAATAGCTTCACCCAAGACTTCAGCGTTGATACCAGTGACTTTAACATCCATTTGGAGAGCGGTGATACCATCGGCCGTTCCAGAAACTTTGAAATCCATATCACCCAAATGATCCTCCAGACCACAAATGTCGGTTAGGGTAATATTTTTTTCACCTTCACTGATAAGGCCCATGGCCACACCAGCAACAGGTTTCTTGATGGGGACACCGGCGTCCATAAGAGCCAATGTTGATCCACAAACAGAACCTTGGGAGGTTGAGCCGTTTGAACTGAGAACTTCGGATACAACACGGATAGCGTAGGGGAATTCTTGCTGATCAGGAAGAACTGGGATAAGGGCTTTCTCTGCGAGAGCACCGTGACCGATTTCTCTTCTGCCTGTACCAGGTCTACCAACTTCACCCGAGGCGTAACCCGGCATATTGTAGTGATGCATATAGCGTTTGGTGGCTTCACCTTTCATACCATCAATGGTCTGTTCTCTGGCGGGAGAGGCTAGGGTGACGACCGAGAGTACGTGAGTGAGACCTCTTTGGAAGAAACCTGAACCGTGGGTGCGGGGAAGAAGTCCGACTTCAACGTTTATCTGGCGAACCTCATCCAATTTACGGCCATCCGGACGGTCCGATTTGTCCAAAATTTGCCTGCGGGCAAGGTTACGAAGAAGCTCGTCGGCAATGGCATAAATATCATTAGGATTGAATTCGGGGTGAGCTAGGGCAATATCCGCGACAAGTTGTGACATTTGAGTGCCGGTTTTGAGAGCCTCATTTTTGAGGATCTCGGAGAGATCACCGAGTTCTTTTTCCACAATTTCACGGACTTCACCGGGAATCTCTTTGGGAGTAAGGGAGATTTTTTCCTTACCATGTTCTTTAGCGAAATCTGCGATGGCTTGGGCAACCTGATCGGAGAAACCCTGAGCAAATTTTAGAGCTTCGATCATTTTTTCTTCGGAAACTTCTTTTGCACCAGATTCGACCATGGCGATGCCACCCTTGGGACCGGAAACTACCAGGTCTAGAGCAGACAGAGCTTTTTGTTCGTTGGTGGGGTTAACAATAAATTCTCCTTCAGGAGTCATACCTACACGGACGGCACCGACGGGGCCGAGCCATGGGTAGTGAGAAATAGATGCAGCTGCGGAAGCGGCGATGACGGCCAAGATCTCCGGCTCTTCGACTCCATCAATGGAGAGAGGAGAGATCATGATCTGGACATCATTCCTTGAGGATTGATCGAAAAGAGGGCGAAGGGATCTGTCGACCAAACGACCGGTGAGAACTTCATTCTCAGAGGGTCGACCTTCTCTTTTTACGAATCTGCTGGAGCTGATTACGCCTCCGGCGTAAAGCTTCTCCTGATATTCGATGGAAAGAGGAAAGTAATCGATACCTTCTCTAACTTTGCTGGCGGTAAACGCTGCCAGAACCATGGTATCGCCACAGCGGACTGTGACTGCTCCTGATGCCTGGGCGCCAAAACGGCCAGTTTCTATAGTAATGTTTTTACCATTAAGGTTAATGGTGGTGGTGGGATAGGTCATGCCTTTTCCTTTCGTTGTGCGGCGCGAAGCTTGGATCTTGAGAAGAAAACAGAAAATACCCTCGCCTCTCCTGAGACGGATATGCTCTATTTACTCCTCAAGCTTATTTAGCCGAGTCGCGCAGTTGACTGCTGATTTTTAATGTTTTTGTAATATCTAAATAGTCGGTAGGATTGGATTTTCCAAGGTAGTTTAGGAGGCGGCGTCTCTTAGAGATGATCTTGAGAAGGCCACGGCGTGAGTGGTTGTCCTTTTTGTGGACCTTGAGATGGTTGGTCAATTCGTCGATCTGAGAAGTAAGAAGGGCGATCTGGACGCGAGGAGAACCAGTGTCTTTTTCACTGGCGGCGAATTTTTTAATGATGTCGATTTTTGTATCTGATTTTAGAGCCATATTCAGGTGGTATTGTAACAGAAGTGGGTAAATTTTACCACAAGATATCAAAAAAGCCCCGGGTATTAGCCGGGGCCGGGTGGTTACGTTTTAGAGAGGTTGGACCGAAGCGATGACGTTATCCAGCACCATGCGTAAATGCGCCTCGATACTCGCTTCCATTTTCAGCCATTGAGCCATTGTCGAAAGGATGACAATATCCAGCTCCTGCTCCATCACCAGCTGAGGCAGTGCCTTAAAAGGCTCGCCGCAGATGATGACAAAGAAGCCTCCGAGTACGATCTGGAAACCGCGTTCCTGTTTGTAAACGATTAGTATCTTGGAGGGCTTGCCGTTTTTCAAAGGGTCAGAACTGAAGTAAACATAGGGGTACCAAATTCCAGACTGTTCGTTTTGAGAGAAGCCAACCGAATACTCAGCGCTTTTGTGGAGTCGCGGAGTCATTTCCTCGAACCGGATGGCGGCTTCCTCGAGCTCGTAGTCGAATATTTTGCTCATGACAACCTCCTTAAGTTATCAATAAAATAATTTAAGGTTCAATCGGGATATTATGGGCTATTGGAGGCTAATAGTCAAGATTACTGCTGAAGTAGGTTAAGGTAGGCCGACTTACTTCCACCTAGAGTAAAGTTCTTTTCATCGACTGTTTTTATACCTGAGAATGACATCGCCGTTTTTTCTATTGAAGATAAGAACTGAGCATGACCACAACTGCTATTGGCGCCTGATTTGACGGCTTCGAGGGCAGCGGGTCGGTTGAAGTCGAGATAGACGATACCATTTTTGACGTTCACCGATTTCAGAAGATCGGTGGTGGTTGAGGAAAAAACCGATCTATATCCGAATGCCTGCTCTTGTTCGGTTGGACCTTGGAACAGGAGATCGAGGGCGGTTCTAAGAGGAACGTTGGTGACAGAAATTTGTCTTTTTACAGGAAAAACCGCGGAGCAGCTGGCAGCATTGGAGTTGAAAAGGATATTGTCGAAGTAAAGCGTAAGGATGACTTTTCCATCTGTTGGAGTAGGGTCCGGTATCCCTGAGGGAGTGGGTGTGGGAGTAACTGTGACAACAGGTCGTGTGGTAACAGGCTTGGGAGAAAATCTTCCAAGGGTAAACCCTAAACCGAAACCCAAAATTAGAGTTGCCAAACAAGCAAGAAAACAGTGAAAAAGAGGGAGGCGATAAACGGCCATGACTTAATAATACTATTTCGCAGACGGGTCTTCACCGACACGAAAGATCTTGGGCTTTTTCCAGTCAGAAGGAACTGGTCCCGTTTCTTCTTCAGAAGTATCATCGGAAGCGACAGGTAGGGCGAGAGGAGATTCGAAGAAAGGTGGTTGAGAGAATTTCGGGAAGTGAGCCTGTTGATTTGGAAGGTGACCACCAGATTTCATCAAGAAGGAGAGGCTGGAGAATGTATCAGCCGTAATTTTGCTTGAAGAAAGACTTTGGGTGCTTTCAAAAATTCCGAAAATCAGGTTATTGGCTGCGTCTTGGGAGGGAGTGATACCAGCTTTCTCGAGAAGCATGGAGACGAGCTCGGCATATGAGGGGATAAATAAATGGAGTTGGTTATCGGTAAAGGACGATGGCCTGGGAGAAATGTTCAGACTGAGAATATTTGCCTCGTCAAGAAAGGTTTTTTCTTCAGAGTAGATGGCACCCAACTCTTCCAGAGAGTTGACACCGATAACAACGACAAGGTCAGCTTCGGCACCTGAATAGGAAAATTTGGCGCAAGAGACGTCGGGGATGGGTGCACTCTCTTTGGGTTTGATGACAAGATAAAACTTGCCGTCCTCCCGGACGTCGTAGTCGACCTTATCGAGATAATCTTCTTTATAGTCAAAGGAAATTATAAGATTACGGCTACCTACAGTATCGCTGATTTTTTCTACACCCTGGATCTTTGAATTGACATGAATCTGACTGGGACAGCCAATCTGGGATTCTTTATTTGCATGCTCCAGAGATTGATGAAGACTGAGGGCACCAACAACCTGATCTTCCGTGGGTTCGGGTGGAAGGAGGACCAGAATTTTTTTGGCCTCTGTTAAGTTTTTTTGGGCAGTGGCGAATTGGTTTTGGTCATTCATACTTTAGCTTCCAGGCTTTGGAAAATGATTATATCACCAGGTTTGAAATCCAAAAGAGGGTCAATAACGACTCCAAATTCCTGATCTTTTTTTACCTCTTCGACATCTTTTCCTCCGGCTTTGACTGATGTAGCAACCGAACCATTAATTAAATCCCCTTTGTTGATCTTCCCCGAAGTACAAATGCACCCATAGACGATGGTGCCAGCGAAGTTAAAGACTTTCATTACTTTAGCCTGCCCAGTTTCAATCAATTTTGGAGCTTGTGACTCGGTAAGGGTTTGTTTTAGTTCCTTTAGATAATCAAAGAGTTGGTAGATGATGCGGAAGTTTGAAAACTTGACGTGCTCAACTTCGGCAAGTTTGGCTACCGAAGAAGGGATTTTGGTATTGAAACCAATAATTTCTGCCTTACCGGCGACGGCATTCTGAACATCGGTTTCCGAAACCATACCAACTGCTGCCTGAAGAACATTGGCTTCATCTTTTATAGAAGCGATGATGGCCTCCAGAGATCCTTGAACATCTGCTTTGAGGATGATGTTAGGGCGCTCGACGCTTACTTCCAAAGCGGAAACCCCGGCGACTGCACCGGGAGTCTGTTGTAGAGGAGTGGAGGTAATAATGTCACCAACGTTAGGGACTTGACTAAAGCCGATGATCTGAATAGGGGTGGAGGGAGGGGCAACTTCCAGAGAGCGACCGGCGTAATCAATCATGGAACGGATTTTCCCGTAGTTTTCGATGCCATCGAAAAGATTGTCGTTTTTGTGATAGGTCCCCTGTTTGACAAGCAGGGTTGCCAGAGGTCCTTTTTGGGAATGAAGAGAAGATTCGATGACCAAGGCCGTCGCCGGAGTGGCTTGTGCATTGTCGGTGAGTTCTTCCAGCTCGGATAATAGCAGAATCACTTCAAGCAGATCTTCGATACCCTGTCCGGTCTTGGCGGAGATTTGAACCATGGGAACATTCCCACCATAACCTTCGACATAGACACCGTTATTGGCAAGATCAGCCTTTATTCTCTCGGGATTAGCATCTGGCAGATCGATTTTGTTCATGGCAACCACGAAGGGAATACCCGCCTTGCGGATATGATCAATACTCTCTCTGGTTTGAGGCATGACAGAGTCATCGGCGGCGACGATTAAGATGGCCACATCGGCGGCGTGACCTCCACGGGCCCTCATGGCAGAAAAGGCTGCGTGACCGGGAGTGTCGATAAAGGTGATCTTTTTGCCCTGATGTTCGATTTGGTAAGCACCGATAGCCTGGGTAATACCACCGATTTCTCCGGCAGCCACTTCAGCATGGCGGATACGGTCAAGTAGAGAAGTCTTACCGTGGTCAACGTGTCCAAGAATGGTCACGACAGGAGGGCGCGTGCGCGTAGCATCGGACATATGTTGTTGAGTTAATTTTTATTTCGCCTCAGGTGCTCTGAAGGCGGCGAGCTGAGCAAGGATCTTCTCAAGAGTCTTGGGTCCAATACCTTTGACTCCTTCAAGTTGGCCAGAAAGATCTTCAATCTTAGTTAGGTTGGCTTCTACGAGAAGATTGCGGGTTTTAGTGTCCAGACCGAGCTGATCAATCTCAAATTCCTCTTCACCGGTAGCGACGATGGCTGTGTCGGGTGAGGCCTGATCGGCAACGATTCTGAGTTTGGTGTTGGTCAATCTGGCAGCGAGCTTTACGTTCTGACCCCCACGACCGATGGCGAGAGACAATTGATCGGAAGGAACAGTAACGGTGGTTTCACCGGAGTTCTGATCAAACTGGATAGTGAGTCCTTCTGCCGGAGCGAGAGCGGATTTAATGAATTTTTCTTTATCTTCGGCATATTGGATAATGTCGATCTTTTCGTTGTTAAGTTCGTTGATGACAGCCTGAACACGAACACCTTTTTGACCGACACAGGATCCTACAGGGTCTACACCTGGTTGAGTCGATTCGACTGCAACCTTGGAGCGACTTCCTGCCTCCCTGGCGATGGCACGGATGACGACGGAGCCGGCACTAACTTCAGGAACTTCACGAGAGAAGAGACCTTCAAGCAGTTTGGGGTCGGTGCGAGAGACAATTATCTGACGACCTTTTAAGCCTTCGGCAATCTCTTTTAGGTAGACGGATAAACGGGAATTAAGTCTGTAGAATTCGGTTTTTACCTGCTCTTCTGGAGGCATGACAGCGAGACCGCGGCCAAGATCAATAACCACTGCGCGACCATCCATTCTCTGGACCATACCGGTCATGACTTCACCTAGATGCTCTTCGTAGTCGGCGAGAACTGCGTCGCGCTCGGCTTCACGAATGGTTTGCATGATGACTTGTTTGGCTGCTTGAGCTGCGATGCGACCAAATCCGGGAGGAGTAATTTCTTTGCGTTCTTTTTTGGTGGAACCTTCTTCGCCAACGAAAACTCGGAAAGCACCGTTGCGACCAAATCCGGGAGGAGTAATTTCTTTGCGTTCTTTTTTGGTGGAACCTTCTTCGCCAACGAAAACTCGAAAAGCACCGTTGTCCTGATCAACTTCTGCAGTAATGACTTTTCCTTCTTCCTCTTCAAATTTTAAGGCTTGTTCAGGAAAATCTTTTTTAAATGAAGTGACAAGGGCATTATTTATGGCATCAAGCACTACCTGAACGGGTATACCTCTCTCAGAGCAAATCTGATTGATGGCGGCGGCAAACTCAGTACGGGCCGTAAGGGTTTGGTTATCCATTTTTAATATAATTTATGTTTTTTTAATAAAATGGGCGGAACCTAGCCCGCCACAAAATCTCTAACTCAGTCGTATTATAGCATGATACAATTCGCTCGTGAAATACGTTGAATCCAGGCTCTGTGAAAAATGCCCCGTCGGGGCAGAATCCCCTAACTGGGGAATTGAGGGTGAAAATGGGATCCGATTTGTGGCTGTTTTGGAGTCCTCTGACTGGAGAGCCCTGAGAACTGACTACATGACCGAGTTGTTTAAAACCAGGAGCGGAAGGGCAGTGGCGGAGGTTTTAGGAAAGAATCTGGAATATACACTAATAACTAATTCCGCCAAATGTTTATATCAGGGAGGGTTCAAGAAACCTACCAGACAAATGTATGAGCAATGTTCCGAAAACGTGAGAGCACAGATAGATGAGATTCAACCGGAATTGGTGATCTGTTTCGGGGAAAAGGCTGCTGAAGCAGTGACTGGACAGAGATTTGCCGATGTAGTCGGACAAGTGGTGGGGAATGTGGTGATCGTCCATCACCCAAGGGTCATGACAAGAGTAGAAAAGACTTTAATTAAAGAAATATTAGGGATTAATCCTGCTCAAACTTCTTAAGCAGCTCTTTTTGTTTTCCCGAGAGATGAGTAGGTAGTTTGATAACGAACCGGATATAGAAATCACCGTGGCGGTTCGATTGAAGATGTTTAACGCCTTTCCCC
>Ga0209518_1002710_pt1 | contig 16086 bp, 22 predicted proteins | sample RifGroB1_FD_183993 | JGI IMG/M metagenome (GOLD analysis project Ga0209518, IMG submission 183993) | Groundwater microbial communities from Rifle, Colorado, USA - Groundwater B1 (SPAdes) (version 2) | ecosystem: Environmental > Aquatic > Deep subsurface > Groundwater | place: Rifle, Colorado...
ATTTTCTGCTTTTAGGCACTTTTATATGAATATCCCCTAATTTAACCTCTATCAACTCTCCAATTCTATCATTACTAGCCTCTTCTTTAATCTTGGGAATATCTCTTTTAAGAGGCTCAAAGGATAATAAAGTATCTGGAATAGGAGATACCAAATCAGGAAGATTGCCCTTATACCCTACCTCAGACTCCTCTTTCTTTTTCTCCTTGACCCCCAATAAATAAAATTTTGAGCCTTCTATAGCAAATTCAACCTCTTTATCCCCATATTCATCCTGTAGCCTCTGCCCTACACTTCCTACTACTCTTAATTCATTATTCCCCATTTTAAAATCGCTGCTGAAAACCTTCCTACTGGCAATAGTATCAATCATGTCATCTCTGATTAATTTGTACTCCTGGATTCTTTTCTCTCTGTTTTTGAGAGTCAAAGAATCTTTATCCAGTCTGTAAGTATCAGCTTGTTCTAAATTCCTGGATTCCAAAAACCCGTATATTGCTTTTAAAACAATTTCATGATCATTAAAAGAAAGAACTCCGGATATTGTTGGACTGACCATTTTTTGTACAATCAATGAAGGCAAGTTTTCTCCATTATAGGCTATACTCCATGCTTTCTTTACAGCATTGACCAGATTCTTGCTCCCTTTAATATTTAGAATTGTACTTTTTTCAGGGACATTACCTGATGAAATTCTAACCACCACTGCAGGTACATCTCTTCCTGCTTTTATCAAAGAGAAAGTTGGTTTATTAACCCCCTGAATTTCTGGATCAATGTTAATATTATCATAAGCCTCCTCTATTTCTCTTCTCAGATCAGTAGGCAACTCAGACCAGATAATGGATTCCTTAGAATTTGCTCCTGTAGAATCTAAAAAATATTTTAAAGCTTCATTAGTAATGCAAAAAGCAGGAGGGACTGTAAGTCCTGATTGATAAAGTTCGCTTATAGATTTTGCTTTTGCACCAACCGAACCCAGATCAGACTCATTTATTTCACTTAACCATAAAATATTAGGCATAAACTAAAAAGGATTGTATGTCTAAATAAATGTTTCTAATTAAGCTTCTTTATCTGAATTGTATAAGTCCCAGGTAATCTTGGGGTTGCTAATCTTAATGCTTTTCTTGCAGATTCTATCCCATTGTTTAACACTTTAATGCTAAACAAAGCCTTTCCTTCTTTTGCCCGGACTGCTAATCCAACAGTTCTTCCAAAAGAATGAGCCATGCCTGTCTGCAGTCTATCCGCATGAGCTCCTGAAAGCATTTTATTTTCTCTTAAAACATGATGAGGATACAGCAATAATCTGAGATAATATGCTTTCTGCCCCAAACCTTCCTGAAGTCTTCTGTTTATCACTTGTCTTGCAGATTCTATAGCATTATGCCTTATCTGGCCTTTTTCTTTGGCTACCAAAGTTAATTCAAAATCATAATTTTTTTTTGGATCTCCCATATCATATCTAACTACTTTAGAAGAAGGTATTGTTTTGATATAAGCCTTAGCCTTTACTTTAGATCTTCTAGTATAAGGTCTTGTCATATGCCTGTAACATTTGCCTTTTCTTAATGTTGCCATAATCTTTTTTAAAGCTAAGGGTTTATAAACTTAACGAAGGAGCTTCTACCTATAAAAATAAATTATCTCCTTTATTTTATTAAACACTTTCCTGGAAAAAACAAGAGAAAGATGACCTTCATACTTTATGTTAATATGGTGCGCTCCTTTTAGCTGGCTAGACCAATAAGGGACAATGTAATCATGATTAGACCCGATAGTATAAAATGAGTGGCTATGAATTTTTTTCTTACTTAATTTTATTAAAAAACTACTTCCAGGCGCCATTTGTTTTGCAGATTCTGAAAAAAAGCTAGTTAGTTTAGCACAGTAGGTGCCATTAAAAGGGGTTCCTAATGAAATAAATTTCACAATATTCTTCTTATGATTAAAATAGTAATGAAGACCAATTAACCCCCCTAAACTATAGCCAATGAAAATAATCTTTTTTAATCCATTTCTCTCAATGTAAAGATGCAGCTCCCTGGATGATCTATCAATTTTGCCAGTATGACCTCCAAAATCAGGCATATGCACAGAATAGCCAAGATGCTCCAGCCTTTTTTTAAGAAGTACTAAAAAAAAGCTCCTGGTTAACCATCCATGCAAAAGAACTATTGGAACTTCTTTCTTTCCTTTAAGCACTTTCATACGGCCAAGAGGTATCAGGGTAATAATATAAAAAACACATAAAATTATTTCTTGAACTAGTAAAGCAAATAAACGAAGCATAATAAATGAAGAAATTTATTAAATATAAATTAATCGAAAATTTATTAAAGCTGTTTCAACGAATAAAAAGAAAGTACCAAGAAGGGTTGAGAGGGTATTGCCAGGTACTAGGTCAACAATGTCAAAAAGAATTTCAAAAAAAGAAAAACAGGAAATAGCACTAAACAAAATAAAAAAACTGTTTACAGAAGCATCTAATCAATCTAAAAAAAATCTCTCTCTATCTACCCGCTATGTAGACATAGCCAGAAAAATGGCTATGAAGGTTAATTTGAGAATACCAAGAGAATTAAAAAGAAGATTCTGTAAACACTGCTACCATTACTTAGTTCCTGGAAAAAACTGTAGGGTTAGGATACATAAAAATAAAGTAATTTATTATTGCGCTGATTGTAAAAAGTACATGAGGTACATGCTAACCACTAAAGACCAGTAAAGTGTTTATACAGTTTAATCCATTTATCTTTCAAGAAGTATTTTTCCTTGACCATTAGATGAGAAAATCCTCTTTTTCTTAATTCTCTTGTTACAATCCCTCCTTTATGGGGATGTTTATACAGCTTAGGCAAAGGACTTTGAAACCCATGCATATAATGAATTAATTCATGAGCTATCGTTAGATCTACCATATATTCAGGAACTTCTAAATGTTTAAACAAACCGTTTATTACGATTTCAGAATCCTTTCCTTTTTTAGAAATATGACCAAATTTATTTTTCCATCTGCCCTTAAACCTTATGCGTACATTATTCTCTCTTGGAACCTCTGGAAATAAAAATCCCCAGATCTGTGTTAGCCTTTCATCCAACCAAGCATCATCTCTCATTTTATTAGTCTAAATATCAGATTTTATAAACCTTTCAATAAATTTAAATACTATGTAAATTCTAATAAAAATCAATGCTAGAGACATTGGTTTACACATTAGTCAGCGTTTTGATTATAAGTTTTCTCTCTTTGATTGGAGCAATTACATTATCTTTAAAAAGAGAAAAGTTAAACCATGTCCTTCTGTATTTTATTAGCTTTTCAGCAGGAGCATTATTCGGAGATGCATTAATTCACTTATTGCCTGAAGCTGTTAAAGAAAGTGGATTTAGCTTGAATATTTCTCTCTACATCTTACTAGGAATCATAATCTCCTTCATTGTAGAAAAAATAATTCACTGGAGGCATTGCCACATCCAGACAAAGGAACATGTCCACCCCTTTGCTCTAATGAACTTATTTGGAGATGCTGTTCATAATTTATTAGACGGAGTAATAATAGGCGCAAGTTACATTGCTGGTATTCCTTTAGGTATAGCAACAACATTAGCAGTAATATTTCATGAAATCCCGCAAGAAATTGGTGATTTTGGAGTTTTGTTAAAAGGAGGATTCTCAGTGCCAAAAGCATTAACTTTTAATTTCCTTACTGCGCTAACCTCGGTTATTGGCGCGATATTGGCCCTTCTTCTATCTTCTTATATAAATGGTTTAACAAATTTTCTTGTAGCATCTGCAGCAGGAGGTTTCATCTACATAGCAGGTTCAGATTTAATACCTGAACTTCATAAAGAAAGAAAAATATCAGGATCAACAATACAACTGATAACATTTATCCTTGGTATTGCAATTATGGTTGCTTTAACATTTACAGAATAATTACCCTAGTACGTTTATAGAAATCTGAATTCCTTCAGGAATATGAACTTTCATTATCAATCTTAAAGCCCTTTCATCAACATCTAAGTCTAAAACTCTTTTATGCACTCTCATCTCAAACCTATCATAACTTGCTTTCCCATCACCACAAGGGCTTTTTCTTGTGGTAACTTTCATTTTTGAGGTAGGCAAAGGAATTGGTCCATAAATTTTAGTCTTTGTTTTTTTAGCTATTTCTGTTATAGATGTACATATTTGATTGAGATCATTAATCTCAGTTCCTGATAAATTAATTCTAGCTTTTGACATGCTCTTTAAGAGAAAATATTGTTTTATAAAGCTAACTATTCCTAAAAAAATTAATTCTCTCTCAAATGCTTTCTATAAACCAGAAGGTAGTATAAATAAGAAAGCACAAAAAAGACTACAACCATTAAAGTTAAATAATCATTACTTAAAGCTGGTTCTATAAAATCATGCAGAATCTTCTTAATTAAAGGGATTATAAAAATCAATGTCAAAATAAAAATTATAAAAGAATCAACAAAACCAATCGTTCTTAAAACAATAGGTCTGTTCTCAAATAAAGAAAAAGTAATTCCTCTAAAAATACGCTCGGAAATTATAAAGATATACCTATAAAAAAAGATATAAACTAAGCTTATAATTATAAAACCGATTTCAGCTATATGCCTAATAAAAAAGTCATTAACCGCTCCATAAAAACTCATAAATAATAAAAGAAATTAAGAAATATTTAAAGGTTATTAAAAAAGAAAGAAGCTTATTGCTTCTTCACTAATCCAATACACATTCCAGCTGCAACAGTACTTCCTGCGTCTCTAATAGCAAATCTTGCCATGTGCGGAATCTCTTTATAAGTTTCAATAACCATAGGTTTTGTTGGTTTAACCTTGATTATTGCTGCATCTCCATTCTTCAACATATCTGGGTTTTCCTGCAAGGTTTCTCCAGTTGCTGGATTAATCTTTCTCACTAACTGGGTGATTTGACAGGCAACCTGTGCAGTGTGCACATGGAATACAGGTGTATAACCAACAGTAACAACAGTTGGATGATTCAAGATTACAACCTGGGCTGTAAATTCACTTACAACTGTTGGTGGGTTATCAACATGTCCTAAAACATCTCCTCTCGCAATATCCTTCTTACCAATACCTCTAACATTGAATCCAATGTTATCTCCTGGTTCTGCCTGAGTAACCTGCTCGTGATGCATTTCTATACTCTTAACTTCACCATTTACTCCCTTTCCTTCTCTTCCTGGAGTAACGATAATTTTATCTCCAACCTTCATAATTCCAGTTTCAACTCTTCCTACTGGAACTACTCCAATACCTGTAATGTTATAGACATCCTGAATTGGCAGTCTTAAAGGTAAGTCAACTGGTTTTTCTGGCTCTTTTAAAAGATCTAACTGTTCTCTTAATGTTGGACCACTATACCATTTTAATTTTTCAGACTTCTTAACAACATTATCTCCAAGTAATGAAGCAAGTGGAATAAATGCAACATTTGCTGGGTTGAATCCTGCTGTCTTCAAAACTGCAGTAACCTGCTCTTTTACCTTGTTAAACTTTGTTTCATCATATTTAACAGCATCCATCTTGTTTACTGCAACAATCATCTGTCCTACTCCAAGAGTCCTGCTTAGCCAAATATGCTCTTTTGTCTGCTCCATGACTCCATCACTGGCAGCAACTACTAAAACAGCAGCATCTGCCTGGCTTGCTCCTGTAATCATATTCTTAATGAAGTCTTTGTGCCCTGGAGCATCAATTATTGTAAACTCATATTTATCAGAAACAAATTTCTTATGAGCTAGATCTATTGTAACTCCTCTTTCTCTTTCTTCTTTTAAGTTATCCATAATAAATGCAAACTCAAATCCGCCTTTTCCTAACTCTTCAGCTTTTTCTTTTAACTTTCTCAAGGTCTGCTCATCTATAGTTCCAGAATCAAATAATAGTCTACCTACTGTAGTACTTTTACCATGGTCCACGTGACCAATAAAGACCAAATTAATGTGTGGTTTCTCTTTAGCCATTTTATTAAACACTCTCCTTTAATGTAATTAATAATCGTGGGATACCCCCGATTTATAAATATTACTGTTACTCTTTGTTTATAAGTCTTTCTATTTTTTTACTACTACAGGATAACTAATTTTCAGATTCAGAAACTGACTCTTGTTTCAACCCTTTTCTAGTCCTTACTTGCCTTATTATTTTGTCCTGCAAATCTACAGGCAATCTCTCAAATGCCTGGTCTACAACAAAGAAACTACCTCTTCCCTCAGTAGCACTTCTTAGATCATTGCTTAATCCAAACATCTCAGATACCGGAAGTTTGACCTTACATGAAATATGCTCTCCTTCCTGGTTTACATTCAACAACTGCCCCCTCTTATTTGCAACTAACTTCGAAATTTCTCCCAAAAACTCAGAGGGAGAATCAACTTGCAAGATTTGTAGAGGCTCAAAAATTATAGCCTGAGCATTGACCATCGCTCCTCTTATAGCCTCTCTCACAGCAGGCAATACTTGTGAAGGTCCTCTGTGAATTGCATCCTCATGCAATTTGGTATCCATTAGTCTGACAATCACCTTAATAGAAGGCTCTCTTGCTAAAGGTCCCTCCCTCATTACCTGTTCATATCCTTCCATAACCATTTCTATAATCTCCCCAATATGAACTATTCCTCTTGTGTTATCAATAAGCATATTCCCATTAAATATTTCCCTGATATTCCTTGCCTCTTTCATATCAAAGCCAAGCTTAACAAAAGTATCCCACAAATCTCTGTCTGTCTTCTTTAATCTACCTCCAGGAATCTCCCCACTCTTTATTGCTTCATAAATACTTTCAGACATAGGTTCTACTATAAAATAGAATTTATTGTGTTTGTTTGGACTCTTTCCTTCTACCTCTGCAGATTTTTTAGTGATAGACTCTCTATAAACCACAATCGGGTTTGAAGTTTTAACATCAACTCCTTTCTCTCTCCTTATCCTGTTCTCAATAACTTCTAAATGCAATTCCCCCATTCCTGCAATTAAATTCTCTCCAGTCTCTTCATTAATTGAAACAAAAATACTTGGGTCTTCTTTATTTACCTGTCTCAAAACCTCAACAAGCTTTGGTAAATCACTTGCCCTTTTAGCCTCTATGCTTTTTGTAACAACAGGCTCGAAAATATGTTTTATAGCCTCAAATGGTTCTATTTCCTTACTTGCAATTGTCTCTCCTGCAAAAGCATCTTTTAATCCAATAATCCCTATGATATTTCCAGCAACTGCACTTTCTACCTGAAACCTTTGTGCTCCTTTGTAAATATTGACCTGCTGCACTCTCAATCTTCTCTTAGCTCCAATCATAAAAACTTCTTCTCCCTGCTTGACAGTGCCAGAAAATAATCTTCCAGCTGCAATCTCCCCTGCATGTTTATCCACAACTATTTTAGTAACAACAAATGCAACAACTCCATTTGGATCGCATTTTAATAATGATTTCCCTTCTGGAGATTCCAAATCTCCCTGCCAAATTTTTGGTATCCTGTAAGATTGAGCTTTTTTAGGATCAGGATGATGCCTTGCAACAATATCCAAAACAACTTTGTGCATAGGCGCCTTCTTTGCTAATTCTGCCTGAGTTCCAGAATTATAAGCTTCAATAACATCCTTAAAAGAAATATTATTTTTTTGCATATAAGGCACACTCAATCCCCACTTATGGAACGCACTGCCAAAAGCAACACTCCCCTCTTGGACATTAACCTGCCATTTTTCCTTGTATTCATCAGGTGCAATGCTTTTTATTAGCCTGTTGACCTCTGTAATTATTTTTATAAACCTCTGTTGCATTGCTTCTGGTGTTAATTTAACTTCCTTAATCAATCGGTCAACTTTATTAATGAACAGCACAGGCCTTACTCTTTCTCTTAAAGCCTGTTTTAATACCGTCTCTGTCTGAGGCATAATTCCCTCAACAGCACAGACAAGAACAATAGCTCCGTCGCATGCCCTCATTGCTCTTGTTACATCCCCTCCAAAATCAACATGCCCCGGAGTGTCAATCAAATTAATTAAAAATTCTTTATTACCTAGTTTATGAATCATAGAAACATTAGCGGCATCAATTGTTATTCCTCTTTCTTTCTCATCTTCATGGAAGTCTAGAGATAACTGCTTACCTGCTAATTCCTCAGAAATCATTCCTGCCCCTAATAAAAGGTTGTCTGAAAACGTAGTTTTTCCATGGTCAATATGGGCGCAAGTGCATATATTCCTAATATACTCAGGATTATTCATTAATTCTCTAACCCTCTTCACAACATCCACATCTGCCATTTAAATATTGAAATTGTAAAGTGTTTTTAAATCTTCTTCTTTTTTAGAACGTATTTTGACCTTATTTTTTATGTAACTACTTTAAAATAACTACAATAGAAAGATTTATATATATGTTGATATTTCTATATCCCATCACCTCTTTTTCCCATAAGGTTGGACTTCGGTCTGACTTTATGGGTTTTAATAATCTTAGAGGAAATAAGATAACAAGATTAAGCTATTACACATTGGGATTTGCTTCTGGAATTTTATTAGGAGTATCTGTTGACCTACTAGTAGACCAGTTCTCAGGGAGGACTCAGGAAGCTCAGGAAAGACAGAGAAAGATAAGTGAGCACATGAGAAGCATAGAGGAAGGGTGTAGACTCAATTAAAGTATTAAATAAGAAATTGTAAGTGCACTAAGAAGAGAGATAGAAAAAGAGCTATTGCAGAAGTATCCTTCAGGATCAGTAGCAGAAGCTAGATTAGACTCTTCAGGTAGAGCATTATTAGAAGAGTTAAGAACAAAGTATGCTGATAACAAAAGTTATTGATTTGGATTCTTAGAAGCTACAAATTTATAGATTTAAATCTACTTCTTAAGAACTTCCATATAATGGCATTTGCCACAATATAGCCTATCTTTATGATTTGCAAAGAAAACGCCTTCTCCACATTTAGGACAGGATCTTCCCTTAGAAACCTTATTTCCCTCTATTTTATACTTAGTCCACTTCTTACTTGGGTTTTTATTTTTTACCTTCTTTTTTGCCATCCTTAACTCCTTTCTTCTTTCTTATCTCTTCTATAGCCTTCATAACTTTTTCATCTTTGTAAACATTAGCTGTAACAACAGACTTAGCATTCCCATAATCAGTAAAGATATGCTTTATTTTTACTAACTCTTTTTTAGCTTTTGCAACATCTGCTATCTTTTCTAATAACTCCTCTCCCTTTGGGGTTCTATTTCCAGTATGCTCTACTTCTATAACTAGCTGCTCTCTTTTCAATAAAGGATGGCTGAGCTTATTAATTAATTTCATACTTTAATCACATATTCCCCATTTGATTTTATCTTCATCTTGTTTGCTATCTCTGATTTTTCAGCATTTAAAATAGTAATCCTTCCTTTCCAGCTATCAGCAAACTGATTATCCCCGCAAATAGGGCACTTATCTTTCTCTGCAAATATCTTGCATTTCCTGCATACTTTTCTACTCATTTTTTCTTCTTCTTTATGTCCTCATCTACCCATTTAATATTACCCAGTCCAACCTGCCTCATTGTCAATCCTATCTTGGGGTCATTAGGAATCTTGTAACTTACTGCAATTATCCTTGCTCTGCAGTTATCTTTCATTTTTAAATTCTTTTTTGTTTCCTTCCCGGCAAGTACATTAGACTTGCTGAAAGTAACATAATCGTCCATAGTCTGGCTTATATGAATCATCCCGTCTATAGGACCTATGTCTATAAAAGCTCCAAAATCAGTAATGTCAGTTATAGTACCTAAAACTATCTCCTGCAACTCAGGCTTAAAAGCAAGAACCTTAAACACTGTTTCATAATAAGCAGCCCCATCTCCCGGGATTATAACGCCTTCTCCTATCTCTACAATATCTGAAACACCAACAACGATTCCAAAATCCTTAGAAATCATGTTATTAAACTGCTCTTTCAATCTTTCCAAAACTGATTTCTTTGTATCCTCCTGGAATAGATTAGGAGGTACCCTTATATGACTTCTTAATGTGACTTCATAAAACATTTTTTATTTCCACATATCTTTTTTGCCTTATAAACATAATGGACTTTCCTTTTAATCTTTTCCTAAGCTCCATATCCTGAGTTGCTATTATGTATTTCCCAGTTAATGAAACCAAAATATCATCAACATAGTCTTTTGTATCTGTTTTTATAACCTTAACCTTTTTAACATCCAATAGTTCCTTTATTAGCTTTTCACCGGGCTTTCCTTTTAGTTCATTTAAGCTTTTATCCAAAACTGCTAGGTCATATCTAAAGTCACATCTCTTTTCAATTTCATCAAAAATATCTATCCTAAACTTTAACGCAGTTATCAAAAAGTTTGTATCGAGCACAATTGTGTACATTTATTCTAAGCTTGAAAAAGGGGGATTTATAAAATTATCTATTTCCAATCCTCATTGGTCTCGTCAATTGAAACTTAACATTGCCAGTCATAGTAGATAATAAAATAAACAAAGCTTAAAAACCAGTATGATTAGTAATTATCGAAACATTTAAATACGATATGGAATAATCACCTATAAATTGAATTCTCACAAGATCCAGAGGTAAAAAATAAATGAGAAAAGAACAGATAGATAAAGATGTTATGAAAACAGGAACCACTACAGTAGGAATTGTCTGCAAAGATGGAATTGTATTGGGTGCTGATAAAAGAACTAGTGCTGGATATATGATTGTAAACAAAAGGCAGAAAAAGATTGCACAGATTACAGATAAGATTGCAATAACTCACGCAGGATTAGTTTCAGATGCTCAATTGTTAACGAGAATTATAAGGGCACAAGTAAGATTAGACGCCTTAAGAAAAGGAAAAGACCTTTTTGTAAAAGAAGTCGCTAACCTTTTAGGGAATTTATTGTACAACAATATAAGAAGACCAAGTATGGTGCCGGGAATTGTCGGATTCTTAATGGGGGGGGTCGACTCAAAAGGATACCACTTATTTGACCTCGGAATAGACGGTTCTATCACTAAATATGAAGATTTCGCTTCTACTGGTTCTGGAAGTATCACAGCAATTGGAGTATTGGAAGCACTTTATGAACCTGGAATCGCAGTAAAAGAAGGAGTAGAGCTTATTAAAAAAGCAATAAATGCAGCAGTTCAGAGAGATATGGCATCAGGAGATGGGATAGATATATTAACCATAACTTCATCAGGCGTACAGCCATTAACCGAAAAGGAAGTTAGAGTTTCATTGATTTAATGTTCTACAAAGGAATATACATTCTTAGTATAAATGGCAGAAGACATATTAAAAGAAGTATTGAAAGATGTACCCGAATCTGCGGAAATCTCAGATTCAAGATTTGAAGGAGCAAATATTGTTCTTTATACAAAGAACAAGGATTTTTTTCTTCACAACAACGGTACACTCAAAGAGATAGTTGACAAAATAAAAAAACGTGTAGAGCTAAGACCAGACCCCTCTTTGTTGGTAGATGCAGAAAAAGCTGAAGAGATTATAAGAAAAGAAATCCCAAAAGAGGCAGGAGAAACAAGTATATCCTTTGATCTTCAAAGGTCAATTGTAGTTATAGAAGCTGAAAAACCAGGAATAGCAATAGGAAAAGGTGGAGAAGTCTTAAAGGGAATAAAAGAAAAAACTTTTTGGGTTCCTGTAGTAAAGAGAAAACCAGCAATCAAATCCATCATAATTGAAAAAATAAGGAAAGTTCTTTTTGAGAATAATGACTATAGAAAAAAGTTCCTTAACAAAGTCGGACATAGAATATATGACGGATGGATCAGAGAAAAGAAAAATGAATGGGTAAGAATCAGCTTTCTGGGAGCTGCAAGACAGGTGGGAAGATCCTGCTTCTTATTGCAAACTCCGGAATCAAGGATATTGCTTGATTGTGGGGTTGACGTTTCAAATGAGAAAGAACCCTTCCCTTATCTGGATGCCCCAGAATTTGATATTAATCAGCTAGATGCTATAATCCTCTCACACCCACATACAGACCACTCTGCACTAATCCCTTATTTATACAAGATGGGGTACAAAGGCCCGGTTTATTGTACAGAGCCAACCAGAGATATTGCAGCTTTGCTATGCCTAGATTATATCGGAATTGCAAATAAAGAGAATAAAAAGTCAATTTATTCAAGCACAGACATAAAAGAGATGGTTAAGCACACAATTACCTTAAATTACGAAGAAGTAACTGATATCACTCCAGATGTAAGATTGACATTCTACAATGCAGGGCATGTTCTCGGAAGCTCATTAGTACACTTGCACATAGGGAATGGTCTGCATAACTTCTTGTACTGTGGTGATCTTAATTACGAAACTTCAAATTTATTAGCATCTGCCAATACTCATTTTCCAAGATTGGAAACAGTGATGATAGAATCAACTTACGGTGGTAGGGATGATAATCCTCCTTCCAGACAGGAATCAGAAGATGAGTTAATTAAAATTGTAGAAGAGACAATAGCAAGAAAAGGTAAGGTATTAATTCCTGTGTTAGGAGTAGGAAGGGCGCAGGAGGTAATGGTAATTATTGAAAAATTAATAAGAAGTGGCAAGTTAAAAAAAATTCCTGTTTATGTTCAAGGACTAGTTTGGGATATCACAGCAATCCATACGGCTTACCCGGATTATTTTAATAATATAGTCAAAAAAATGATTTTCCACAAAGATCAAAATCCATTCCTTAGTGAGATATTTACACATATTGCAGGTGGAAAAGAGATGGCTCAAGTGTTAGAATCAGGTCCTTGCATTATACTTGCAACATCAGGAATGTTAAATGCTGGGGCATCTGTTGAATATTTTAAACACCTGGCACCGGATAAAAACAATTCAATTGTCTTGGTTTCATACCAGGGTCCATCTTCTCTTGGTAGAAGAGTCCAGAATGGTGAAAAAGAGATTACATTAGAAGGGGAAGCCAATCCAATCCATGTTAATATGAATGTTTATACATTGAAAGGATTTTCAGGGCACAGCACCAGAAAGCAATTGTTATCTTTTATCCATAGGTTAAATCCTAAGCCAAAAAAAGTAATCTTAGTCCATGGAGAAAGCACAAAATGTTTAGATCTTGCTTCTACAATCCACAAACAGGAAAGAATTGAAACTGCTGCTCCTAAGAATTTAGAAGTGATTAGAATTAAATAGTTATTTTTAAGTAGTAATAAGATAGGAAGTTTTATGAGCAAAGTTTCTTGAATTATTTTATGAAACTTCAAGAAAAGGTAGTATATTACACTAAATATACCCTAGGAACCTACGCAGACGCAGTGTTATCCATCCCATCTGGATGGAAGAAAAGGTATCAAGAATTTCACAATGGGTTTTAAGAGAAAGAACCCCTAATTTCTTATCCTTAGAGATAATTCAAGAAAGAGAACCACTTTATAACTTAAGAAGGAAATTAAGAGAATCCCTAGACACAAGAGCAGGTTCAGTATATTTACAGAGTAACATTGTAGCAGTTTTACCTTTTGTGGTTGCTGGAGTGCCTGCTGCAGAAGCTGCTCAAGACTGGATTGATCCAAAAATAGAAGAGGCGCCAGAAGTGGTAAGATATGCTGTAAATTCCCTGGCTACATTATTGACACAATTAACAGTGGGATACACAACATTTATGATAAATGAGGTTAGGTAAATAGCTCAAAATACAGATATGAGGAAGGAAGAAAAAAAGGAAGAATAAGCTCAAGAAAAGTTTGGGAAAATTTCAAAAAAGCATTTAAGGCCTTTTTCAAGTTTGATGCAACTTACACAGTCTTAAAGGTAGGAGGGCAAAGTGCTTTATTATATGCAGGAAAAGAACCATGGAAAGCATCAGTAATCTTCGACGGTTTAGCATTACCTACATGATATGCTATAGCTATCCCAATAGGTCTACATAGCGGACTGATAGAAACAAAACAAACAAGGGAATGGCAGAAAGAGCAAAGACTAGAGAACAGGATCCAAGAAATTCCACAAGTAAGAGACACAATCTTTAATTAATTCACTACCAGTAGGTCATACTAAAAAGATAAAGTTTATATATAAGTTCTACACTACTACTTGATGATTAAAATGGAAGTAATTTGTAAAACCTGTGGAATGATTTATACCCTAAAACAAGGGTCTTTGCCTTTAGGTATGAAATGCACATGTAGTAATGGTAAATTTCAGATAAAAGTGCCTAAAGAAGAAGTTTTACAATTAAAAGCCCAACAAAACATCCAACTGTAAGAGGAGGCATCGCTGGGTAAAATTTATTCTTTTTACCATAATATAAAAGTCCAAACAGACTAAGAGCTACAACAGTGCTGACAATAGCTGCAGCAATAAGACTCATGTCTTTCATAATCACTCCGGAAAAAATTAAAGTAAACCCTATATCTCCTCCTCCTAAAATCGCTGTTTTATTTTTATAAGGAATAAACAGTCCAGTAAATATTTTCCCTTCTGTTTGGAATTTAGCCAGTTTAACCATGTGTTTTGTTTTAAAAACAGAGATATAATCATAAACTGAAATCAATATTAATAAAGCAGAGATGCTAAACAGGTTAAAAACAGGAACAAAGATAGCTGCCAATCCCCCGTAAATAAACATCTCAGTGAAGTTGTGCAGATACGGATTAGTCCTTAAAACTCTAAACAGAGCAAATAAAATAGCAATAACCAAAGCAAGATTATTGGGGATAAACGCTCCGAATGCTATTGTTAAAGTCAATGTAACAGTAATAAAGAACCAAAATTTCCAAAATGCCATGCTTCTAAGCTTAACAATTAACAACATGAACAAAGTCGCAATTATTATGCCCACAAAAACAGGGATAAAGCTTGTAGTCTCTTCAATTTCAGGTGGTTCTAGCCCTAAAGGTAATTGTTCTGTAGTATACTCATTAAGTATAATTAACCCAAGAAAATGAGCAATCAAAAAAAGCAAAACCAATAAAACGGTTATTCTTAATGTATGCTTCATAATCATCCAAAATGTTTCTATTATATTAATATTTCCAAATAGTTTATAAATAAATTAAGTTTACTACTGCTATGCCAAGAGCGCCGTTCATTGAAATAAAGGGTGTTTCAAAAACATTTGGAAAAAATATAGTTCTTAACAATCTCAACTTATCAATCCCTTACGGAGAAATCTTTGGAATTTTAGGGAAGTCAGGTTCAGGTAAAACTACCCTGCTAAACATTTTGATAGGATTTATCCATCCTGACAAAGGAAATATCACTTTCCAGTCCAGAGACATAAACTATGATTTGTTTGAAGTTAGAAAACAATTTGGCTTTGCTGCGCAGGAAGGATCATTCTATCCTACTTTAACTGTTGAAGAAAACCTGACTTATTTTGGGAAGATGTATAACAAAAACAGTGATTATATAAAAAAGAGAATTTCAAAACTGTTATCATTAGTGGAACTAGGAAAAAAAGAAAATGTGGTTGCAGGAAACCTCTCCGCTGGGATGCAAAAAAGATTAGATATAGCATGTTCATTAATCCACGATCCTAAAATAGTAGTTTTAGATGAACCAACACAAGACTTGGATCCTGCACTAAGAAGAGAAATTCTTGATCTGTTAAAAAAAATCAACAAAGAAGAAGAAACCACAATTATTCTCACTACTCATCTCTTAGGAGAGGTGGAAGTAATCTGTGATAGGGTTGCAATCCTGCATGAAAACACAATAATAAAACAGGGGACAGTAGATGAACTGGAAGATATTTTCTCAGGAACAAAAGAGATTCATATAGTCACAAGCCCGGGGAATTACAAAAGCATTGTGGAGTACATCCGAGGAGATAAAGATATAGAGGGAATCAGAAAAGTTGGAAACAAACTAATAGTTTACGCCCAAGATGCAGAAAAAGTCATGAAAGCCCTTTTAACAGTTATAGACAAAGAAGATGAAGAACTAATCGAGATAGGGCTGCATAAGCCACCATTAGATGAGGTATTTGAATACTTAACAAAATGAAGATATTGCAGGTTATAATTAAAAACCTTAAGTTGCTGACAAGAAGCAAAGGTTCAGCATTAATCGTATTAC
>Ga0209518_1002712_pt1 | contig 16082 bp, 15 predicted proteins | sample RifGroB1_FD_183993 | JGI IMG/M metagenome (GOLD analysis project Ga0209518, IMG submission 183993) | Groundwater microbial communities from Rifle, Colorado, USA - Groundwater B1 (SPAdes) (version 2) | ecosystem: Environmental > Aquatic > Deep subsurface > Groundwater | place: Rifle, Colorado...
CCTGTCTGGCTTGGAAACTCTGTGACATTGAGATATGCCTTGAACGTCTTCCTACGGAGCCACATTTTGTGGAACTGATTGTATTCCTCAATGATGATGTCGCAATAAAAACACGGCATCTGCTGGGTTTGAATGTTCTCCATTCCTACGGACGGAACATCGGCTGTTACAATAAGTGATTCGCCATTGCCGGCACGGCTTCCTGGATTGACAAAGATCCTGCCGTTAACTGAGTCAACATCGTAGTCGATGCCTTCCTCAAGAGACCCGCTTACGCTTGCCGTGACTGCCGCGTTTGACAGATTGAATATCCCGATGTCATGCCAGGCACCTTGTGTAACTCCTTCAATGACCGACGTTACAGCCTCTCCTTCTGATTGTTCTGAATCCGGACGGACTAAAGCCAACTGTATTAATCGGTTCTGGTTTGATGTTCTCTCGTCCAATAGGAAGCTATAGGCTTCGTGGTTTACGTCACATTGTTCTGTTGTTACATGTTTCGCGCCTCGCTCGGATTTTGACCGAGTAACGAGGCTACGTGTAGATGCATTGATATATTCGCGCACAAGACCGGAATCGTTGTAACCGGATTCACCGGACAACTTCCAGAAAAGGCGCGCGGTTAACTTCTCGTGCGCCTCCGGTGTTCCTATGCGGATTCGAGACATAATCAGTCCTATGGACTAGAGCTGCTTGATTCAGAGCTGCTCGAGCTGCTTGATTCAGAGCTGGCACTGCTGATGCTTGATGTTTCGAGGGCTGCTGTTGATGAGCTACTCGAGCTGCTAGAGCTAGAAGTTTCAGAAGCAACGGTCGAGCTGGAGCTGGACGAGCTAGACATTGTCGATTCGGAAGAAGCCGAGCTTTCGCTCGAAGTTTCCGAAGCAACGGTCGAACTGGAGCTGGAGCTGGAGCTGGAACTTACACTGGATAGGCTGCTGGAGCTGGAGCTGGAGCTGGATAGACTGCTGGAGCTTGAGCTGCTGCTAAGACCTGTTATGTCAGTGAACTTCTTTCGCCTGTGAAGTGATGTGCAGACAACTAATTCCTCGTACGTGTCATCTGTCACACTGAACTTTCGAGTATTCCAAAACTCGCGTTGTGTACCGCGTGAAACATCCGCCCCGTGGATAAGTGTCCATGAGGTTGATCCATGTGTTCTGCCAAGTGTAAACATCATACTCTTTCCTTTTCAGGTTAGGGAGCCGAGGAATTCCAAACCTCGGCTCCCTGGTTCTGGCATCGGCGGCGAACCCATCAGAACACCGCCGAGACCGGCTGCTAGCTCTGCGAACTGCTGGAGCTCGACGAATTGACTGTGGAAGCACTGGATGCCGAAGAACTGGAGCTATAGGCAACATTGCCATCAGTGATGCGTTTGAGTGCCGATGCATTCCCGTTCTTGAACCCGTAATTGCACTCGACAATTTCACGATCTTTATCGGCCTGAGGCTCTCCCCAGTAGCGATACTCGAAGCTCATTCCTGTGTCCGGGTCAATGACCAGGTTATAGCTGAGCAAGAGAGACCGAACTCCTGGAGCCGGCGCTATGGGTGAAGTCACACAGAGGACCGAATCTGGGATACATGCGAACCCTGTCAATCCTTCTCCATTCGTCGGAATACGAGGGCTGTAGTAGGTGTTGAAACCCAACAATCGCCCGGTGGCACCTTCGCGCAGTGGGTCCGTAGAGTTGACATTCAGGAAGTGCTTGAGAGTTTCGTCGCTCAGAAGCGCCGCCTCGTGATCACTTCCTAACACGAGATTTCTACCGAGCACTGGCCAATCAGCCTGCTCGCAGACTTTCCTAATAGTGATGATGTCATCCACATCAATATTCGCTGGCTCGATCTCCAACACCGGGTTGCCGTATGTGGCCTGATCAATGACACTCAGAACATCAGTCCAAATGTCGAGAGCCAATTGCTCGGCCTTGAGAGTGAGACTGACAGGAGCGTTGAAGTATGGTTGGCGGCGAAATTCCTCCGAACTGAACTGGAAGGATTTGTATTTACGCTTGTTAACGGTGACCTTCCGTTTACCGGCGTCAGTGTTTTCAGTGAACAGGTATCCGTTCGCATTGCTGAAATCCGTTGAAGTGGTGGTATCCAATTCGAAGAATGGCACAACGACTTCGTCAGTGCCGAGCAACGGCACAACATTGTAGTGCGTGCTGAACGCGTTCATGATGACCAGCCGGCGTTTGAATGCTCGCATCAAGTCGGTGAGGATGACCTGTCTTTTCAGGTCCGAGTCCACCGTGTTTGCAGCCATGAGAGTGTCGATTTTCTTGCGGTGAGTGGTGATCTCACGGGCCATCTGTTTGGCATTGTTCGCCAAAACCAGGCCGTCGATGGAATTACCTTTGCACCAATGATTCACGGGCTGCATGAGATTCAGCAGTCCTCGTTCGATGTCGCGCGGAGCTTCACCGATGATTGCTGGACCAGCAGGAGCCGCACCAGGAGGGCGCGGAGCCATGGCTTGAATATCTTCGAGAATGGCTTCATCAGCCATTGCCCGAGTAAGCCACCGGTCGCGCTGGGCCATTGGAACGCGGTCCTCAGAAATGCAGCGGTCAACGACCGCCGAAATGCGCGCTTTGCGCTCTCCTTCATAGCTGGCTTCGAGTTTCGCGAGACGTTCATCTTGAGCTTTGGCGGCGTCAGCATCTTCCTGGCTGCGCTGGCTGCGGGGCTTATTCTGGATTCGATTGATGTCGCGGCGAGGGGTTTCGCGGCTCCGATTGTGCATCGGCATTTCCTCGCTCTCCTCGCTCTCCTCGCTCTCGTCTTCGTCTTCCTCGGCCTTGCCTTCTTTGACTTCTTTCTTGGCCTTGGAATTGCCATTAGCCTGGCCGGCGTCCTTGGCTTTAGCAGGTTCCGAATATTCGGATTGCGGAAGCAATGACATCAAAGCCTCTGTGCTTGCAGTTTCATCAAACTGAATGCCAAGCTGCCGGAGCTTGGCGATGATAGCGGTTCTTTTCATGTTATCTTCTCCTGTGTTTTTTTGTTTCGCTCCTAACAGCTTCGGCACATGCCGAAATTTGGACATGTCGAAGCAAGCTGAAAAACTGACTTCTCCTGTTACTTTGTCGCAGAATTTTGCCGAGGCGGCTTCCGCGGCAGAGAACCAAGTTTCTTCATCCATCCATTGCTTTACCTGATCTGCGGTGGCGCCGGTTTTGTTTCTATAGACAGCCACCATACTATCTCGATGCTTGTCTAGCATGCTGGCCGCTTTGCGCATAGTATCTGCGTCACCTTCCACAAAGGCCCATGGATTGTGAATCATGAGCCTCGCATTAGATGGCATTTCTAGAGACCGTCCGGAGCATGCAATAATACTGGCTATAGAAGCAGCAATGGAATCAATGATGACAGTGACATCCTGGCGGCGTTCACTGACTCGGTTGTAGATGACAATGCCGTCATTGACAGCTCCTCCAGGAGAATTGATCCTGAGATTGATTTTCTTCCCCTTGGGTATCTTTAGCCACTCCTCAACGAAAGCGTTTGCCTCAACACCAGAACCGTCCCACCAGCTTTTGCCGATCTGATCGTATATCCGAACCTCAAAAGGATCGTCATCATTGTCGGCGGCCTGGATCTCGAACCATTTATTGGCGACACCTCCAGGCCCGGCGAAGTATTGAACTCTTCGGAATCTCCGAATGGTTGGAATTATAATCATGCGGCCTCCTTCGGTTGGACCTGTTGTTGTTGAATCTGCTGCTGCTGCTGAGTCTTTATGGCCTCAAGTGCAGCATTGATTAGCTCACCGGGCGTAAGCCCCATTTCCTCCTCGATCTGTCGTGCAAGCTTCCGTTCTTGTCCGCGTTGCCGGAGCACTTCGCGATAATCACGGCCCAATTCACCGCATATCTCCTCGAGCGTTCTCCAGCCAGCGACATATTCTGAGATGAGTGCCTGAGAGTTTCGGCCAACATCGACGTTGACGCTGCGTGGTGGACGGGCCTCCACCTTGGCCCAGTCAAAGGGCGGATCAGACAACTCGCGAACATTGTTTGTTGCCCACCCCATTACATACACATAAATCTCCCGAACCACTGCGGACATGACAGCGCTTCGGCTACGGAAGAAAGTTGCGGCAACATCCAGGTCTGCCCGTGTGACTGTGCCCTGCATCGAATAGGGCATCACGAGCAGTTTGCTGATGCCTACTCCACAGCAGACTTTTGAGAGTAAATATTCCCAATACGCTTGGGTGGCAACCGAAGGGCGACTGCTCACAAACTGGTCGAAGTCATCCCCATGCCTCATGACTTTTGCGCGACCCTTGAAGACGTCGTTGTAATACTCCGTCCTGACGTTGTCAGAACCTCCTGAATTAGCCTTGGTTCCCTGGCCTGCAAATCGAGCTCGTCTCAGGTCATCAAATGATACCTCTCCAGTCTTGGTCTTGATGATATTTGTTGTTGCCGCTGCGTCCTTGGCAGCGTCCATCTCAAGCATAGACAAATCATCCAGGTCGTGAAGATCGTTCATGACCGGATACAGCATTGATATGCCTCGTAACTGGCCGGGCCTGGACGGCTCGAATAAATGGAGAACCTGATCGGCTGGATAAAGACTATGCACTGTATCAGTCGTAAGACCGCGCCTAACCCAATAGCCCTTTGGCCTACCGTTTGTATCTATCTCGATACCATCTTGGTAGTAATCATCCGCTGCAAATGAAGGATTGCTCTCAACTCTGTGCCCCTCGATCAACTCGATTCTCGGGTAGCTCGCCTGGTCTTGCCTTTCCCTGCCCCTTGTCTTGATCAGGAATATTTCACCGTCGATAAACCAACTCCTGGCCATAAGACTTTGGACGGTGCCGAACGGCATCAGAGTTGAGACATCGGGGAAACGGCACCAGCCAGCCCACCATTCAGCAGCCTTTTTATTCCACTCCTCATTACTACTGACGGGGACCATGCGGAGCCCCTCTGGTCCAACCGTGTATTCTTCAAACAGATCCGCTAGCCTGTTCACGAATCCGTTGTTTCGCTCGAAGTAACGGGCCTTTCGAAGTATCTCAAGGCGGGTGGCTGAATCGGCGTCAAAGCGAGCATCGCGGACATAGCCTGGGAGCCAAGATCGGCGGTCACTCCATCTCTGACCAGCCTCATACCATGCCATGGGAAAAGCGAATGCTCGGACTGCGCTGAGCAGTCTTGCGACTAGCGAAGGTTTCCGTGTCAAAAACTTAGTCGTCTTCCTCTTCGCGATTAACACGAAGATTAGAAAAATCACCGGCGTATTGATCTACCCGCTGTAGCTTATCCAGGATTTCATCATGGATCTGCTGATCGGTCGGGTTAGCTGTCCCGTCCTCTATGAGTGCCGCTTTGGCTTCCTCGTAACGGTCTCGGATGTCTGAAATGAGCTCAAGCGCATCTGTCGTCGTGAAGTCCTCTGGTATCGAGTAGGATGCTGAGTGCCCATTGCCTGCTGTGGCTATAAGCACTTTGCCGCCCTCAACCCGGTCAACACGCGCGTCTTCTGCTGACTCTAGTGTGGCTAATAGGGTTTCCGCATTTTCAACGGACCGCCTAAGGAGCCGTCTTACGAAGCCGCGCTTTACAGGCGTCGAAACATAGCTGCCCATTTCCCTGCCTATACACCATGTCTTGCTATTCAGCAAGTAGACACCTCTGGCAGTCTTGCAGTTACAAACAGTTCGAAATGGAAAGAAATCCTAGAAAATTAAAAGGCTGGCGGTGGGTTGAGTGACTGGCAGCCGCTAATCGTAAACAGAGATAAGGTGAATGCCAACAGTAAGATTCGCGTCAACCTTGGTCCAGAGCATGTTCTGAGGTTCAAGGAAATAGAGGTCGAAATTGTCTTCATTGGCAATGGCAACGATGTTTGTTTTGTGTGATGACGGCGGAACGTTATTAAGGGAATCCACAAGCACCACATGGCACTCAATAGCGGACGAGCATACGTTGCGCTCCGTCTCGGGTTGAGTCTTAGCCCATTCCAGAACGCTTGCATTTGTCTCAACCCAGAAGCCAGCGGCGAAGTGCTCACACATTCCGGAACGTGCGATATATTTTATCCCACGTGCCTTGAGATATCTCTTCCAGTGCTTTTTGAATTTATTCCCGATGAAGTCACGCTGAAACGCAAAGACTAACGGGGCGCGTGGAGCTGGAGAGAAAAAACACTCTGGCCAGAGTGACTTAATGCGTTCGCGGAATTGTTCAGCTTTGATGATCACAGGACCTTATGATTAGGTAGATGCTCATTGAGCAAATCCCTGACCTCAGAGACAATACCTGAGTAGGTCTGCTCTCGGACAAGCGTATCCTTGAACTGCTCCCCGAGCTTCTTGCCTTCAGGAGTGGAAGCGAGAATCTCCCGGCCCGCTTGGACAGACTTCAGGATTCCAATGGCAACCTTCTCCTTGGCTGTCGCCTTCTTCTGGCTGTTCCGACTCTTGACTAAGCCAACACCACCAACCACAGCCCCAAGCAGGATTCCACCGATCTGGCCAAATGGAATCGGCAGACTCTCGACTATCCCAATGGCTGTCTTAACGCTGGAGCGAACCACGAAGTTGGTGATAATAACAGCGGGAGTGTATTCTATTCGGATTTCGGGGGTGATTACTTGCCGCGTCGCGGCAGCAGTAATCTCGCCTGTAATTCCATTGGTGACCGGCGGCGCCCACACAATATTGGTGGATAGAATCGTGTTCGTTCGCGTTGATGCCGGCTGGATCTCCTGAACCTGCTTATCATAGAACCTGTCTATGAGACTGCAACCGGTGAACAGAAAGAGAGAACTTACAATCCAGAAACCAAAGAGAACACGATGAATATTTGTCACGTTGGCCAAAACTAATGCTGTTGCTCGATCTGCGCAAGCGGGTCAATACCTATCACTCCAGCCATGTCCATAAGCATTGCGATATAGCACTCGCAGACGAATAGATCGTTCCGGGCCTTGACCTGGACCCAGACCTTTTCCTTCGCCTTAGTTTTTGGCGATGGCCGTTCCTGCAACTCTTCGGCCTCCATGTGCTCCTTGTAATCCTTGCTCACATCTCCGGGCACTTCCCATTTCAGAGCATCGGCTCCCCTCAGATAATGCAGTCTCTCCCGGGTTCCAGCCTTGGAATATAACCAGAACAAAGGCTCTTCCTCCGAGTTCTCTCGGGTTGCGTTGCGGTTGGCCATCAAGAATAGTGGCCTCTCCGGTGAGTAGATACGCCTCGATCCGTCCGGGTGCGCGAAGTCATTATCGCCGGTCCCCTTGATGGCGTTATAGCCGTGCTTAAGACAGAAGATATAAACATGGGTTGTATCGTCTCCAGAATCGGCAACCACACATTGCGGCAGAACATCATGGCGTGTGATGAGATCTGCGGCATCATCGTCAGTTGGAAGCTTTCCCTCGTAAACCAATAGGCTGTTGCCGGTGGCGTCACAATCTCGGATGACAAGCCACCAGTGCGGGAGCTCTCCCTTGTTCATATTGCCCTGCTGCCGGTCGAGCGCAGCAAATCGGAAAGCTCTGTCCTTCATTCCAGCCCTATCCTTTTTAATGGCAAGGTTGACAACGACCTTCCCAACTACTGGCCTGTCCTGCTCTGGATCATAGAATCTGCACTCTCTCTCAGCTAAATACCTCCACCATGGCACCGGATCACCATAGCGCATGGCGCGAAGTGCCTGGTGCTTTTCCTGAATAAGCTTCACCCATGGGATGTAATCAACCGATACAGCCTCAAGCGTGTAGCTTCTCTCAGTTGGCCTGGCGCCCGTGTTCCTCGGTGCGCTGTATCTTCCACGGGCTGACATCCAGCGCCGTGTCGTGCGCAGGTCCTTGATTTCGTGACCACATGGAAATTGATACCTGATTGTGGGCTCAAGATTGTTGTAATCGTATTGCCCGTCATCCAAACGGCAGCCATCGGCATCATACCTAAGCCCGCCATCCTGCGGCCGGTATGGATCATAGCGGATGTGCATTGAATGATATTTGCCGCATGTAGGGCATGGAACCTCCCAATGCTGTTGAGTACCCTCAAGGAATGCAGCGTGTAGTTGCCCCCTTGAAATACCGGCGTTGGAAATGTTGAATGTGACGGCATTCCAGACAGCAGTTGTCCGGTTGTATGCTTTCGCGAGATGGCCAGGCTTCCAGTTGTGGACCTCCTCGTTGACTTGAAATGTGATTGTGTCAGTGTCTAGGTTCTCCGGGACAAACACACCTTGAACTGTCAGATTGCAATGTGGGAACAGAACCATGCCACGTTTCCATTTCCCCTCTGTCCGGGTGAGTGTCGGAGCCCGCCGCATAACCGCCTCGCATGCCTTCAATATGCGCTCTGTCCGTTTGTCCCATTGGGCCAATGCCTTTGCGTCATCTTCCCAGTTATACTGAATGTCACCTCCGCTTTCATTTGACAGCCAATAGCAAATGGCACCTTCGCCGCCCGCTGTCCCACCGCTTTGGACGGGCTTAACGAACGTCACTATGCGGCATTTTCCACCGCATGCCGATTCGACCGGCTCACAGGTCCATGGTGTTTGGTCAAAACTGAATTTGCGGGATCTGGCTGAGCCTGGAAGCTGGACGTTAGCTTCTATCCATACAGAAGGCGATTGCACACCTTGAGATGGGGTGGCGTCTTCGCAAAGGCCGGCGAACCATGGGGAAATTGATGTCATTTCCTCTCTGTATTAAGCATGGCCACCCAATGCCCAAATGATACTAGGCTGTGGTTTCCGGTTTAATTTCTGCTTGTGAGTTTTCGATGCCTTGCGCTTCATCTTTCCTTTCTTGTTTTTTCCCTTCGTTCGCAATTTCAGCGAACCTGCCCCGTGTTATTTCCTTGGCATCTTCAATTGCCTGTTTTGCCCTGGACCGAATAGCCAACTCATCCAAGCCGGCCAAGTCGGGTGGCATCTCGTTGCAGAAGACTCGATCAAGGATTCCAAACAACTCAGAAAATGCGCCCTGAAGCCCATGCCGGACTTCGTCGCGGAGGACAAGCTTGCCTTCCTCCTCCATATAGCGCCGCCGCTCTCGGGCGGCTTTCCACTTGTCCAGATCAGATCTATGGTTGCCGGACAATCCTGGCAGCAATTCCTGATTCAGTTGCGGTGTCTCACTTCCCCCAATGACATTCAGGCCCGCCCTCAGTGCTAGCTCATTTTTAAATAGGAACGGTAGAAGCTCTCCGAGATATACCCGAGCAAACCGGAATGCTTCACAGCCTGATCCCTTGCATGCACGCTGGACATCCTCAGGGATGCCTGTCGCAATACGGCATGCCTTTTGGGAGTTATAGACGGGAAGTGCTTGGCTAGCTTCCGGCCTGCCGCGGCGCGATAGCTTACTGTTGAGATAACGGAAGAGTCCACTAATCGTGGGCAGGGAATCGTAGAGACCTCCCTGCGGTTTTTTGATAAAACCATGTGATGCCGCCTTCCGTATTGTGGCCCCATCCAAACCGCTTATCTTGCAAATCCTATCAATGGTGATACCTGATTGAGTTTGATCCGGTTCCTTACGTTTTGCCATTTATGAATGTTTGCGCGGTATTAAAGCGCCGCGCCGCGCTTGCCATTTTAATCTTAATCCATTCTCATCAATCGGCGCAGTTCGAATTTTGAGGCTTTTAATGGTTCTCTTCATAAGCTTATCTCACAACATTGAACCCGTTCAGTTGTATTCCAATACGGTGAACGCACGCGGACAAGACGATGTCCGTCAACATCCGGAAGCCATCGAGTTGGTTTTCCATCGCGATACATTGACCAATCATAGTCCACCCGCTCAACATCAATTGTCAATACCCTGCCGTGTCCATGCGCCCGCTTCTTTCCGAGCCATCGGATGCTCCGCTTGAGTTCATGCCGGACGCGATGCACGTCTCCGACACCGTAGGCTACCATGCGCGGAACAAGCAGCAATGGGAGCGGCATGTTCCAGTCACGGTAAATTCCGTTGGTAAGATTCGGCGAGCCAGCGGTGAGTTCGATTCGGTTTTGCCGGAATCGTTTTCGCCAGAATTGCAAACCTTCGGCTTGATCGCCATCAGGAAAAAGAGCAGAGGCTTTCCATCCCCACGTCCCGCCTAGATGCCATCGCTCCAACGGGAGCGGCACATCGTCACACGGTTCATCACGGGCTGGGGGCTCACCGTGCAAGTGCCAGCGCACGCAGGCGGCGGCGAGAATGCCATCGAGCATGAGCGGCTCATTCGGATCATAGTAAATTCCGCTGCCGTCGAGATGGAAAATAACTTTAAATGGATGAAACATAATTAATATGGGACTGCGATATCGCGCAGCCTTCGAAATTGTTGCGGGTAATAAATTCGGATATGTTCCATATCACCATAGGTAAGTGAATTTGGTGTTGGCATTGCCCACGATAACCGGATTTCCTCTGGACGACGAATGGCATTTTTCAGGTAGCATGGATTCACGGCTATTCCATGGTCCACCAAATAAGCAAACACAGTTTCAGTGCGCCAATTTGAAAGTGGGGAGCAATGCCAAGTGCCATTTTTGAGTTGATAGAGCGGCCCTCGCATTGCATGATTTAATTTACGGGCTCGACTTTCTTCGCTTCTCAAGCCAAGAAAAGAGCCAATACATTTGAGGCGCTGCCGTTCTTGCTCTAATGGAACAAGGAATGATTCTCGCGTGAGCGAATGATTGGCATCTGTTAATGCATCAAAGCCGATTTTATATTTTGACGCAAATTCCCAAACGCTAAAGGATGGATAAACTTCATGGATAATCCAACCCTGCGCCTTACATACAGCTTGAATGTAAGGCTTTTTCTCCGGCCAGTCGCAATCGTCGAACTGGACTACGATCGGTGTGTTGGCACCGATGCTCTTAACAATGTGACATACAGCAGTGCTATCCTTTCCACCGCTCCAGGAAATGATAAATGGACCTTTTGTCAACGCGCAGTCGATGATATGTGCGGCGTTCTCTACTGCCAGGCGGTAATCACGCGAGGCTGCATGAAGCCGCCAGGTTAAAGTCTGTGATACCATATTCGGCGAAGTTTAGCGGCGCTATTGCTGCGGACGGGAAGATTATTTTCCCAGTCGTTTAGCAGGATTTGTTTGCACTGCTCCCGGTGGATTGCTTCGTTCACAGGTTGGCCGGAAAATCTCTTCACGAAGCGGAAGCTTCGTTCGCTTGGCGTCGAGGCGAGCAGGTAATCGCGATAGGCCAGCCACGTCGGAAAAACAGCAGGCCGTTTATCAACGCTATAAATAAAGCTCTCTTGAGCGTAAAGCGCAGCGCAATGAACTCCTTGCAACCTGCGGAGTAGGTGTTCATATGTCTCAGGTTCGAATTCCTGGACATCAGCCAATGCCCGGAAAGCCTTTTCGTGAATCAAGTTACTAACCCGCATCCTGGACATATTAGCGCCATATTTCCAAAAGAGGCGTTCGTAAACTCGATTGTGTTGAATTTTAAAATCATCGATGGCTTTCCAAATGTCACCAAATGTCCAATCATAGATAGGGTAAAAACGAAAGGCCATTGGATTTTTGGTTTGCGTGCTCCATGAGATTGCTTGGTATCCCGGGCTTTTGGTAACCGCGCGAAATCGGGTGAGGCTTTCTTTGGATCGCAAGCCAATCAGAAACGCTGTCTTCTCAGTTTGACTGTTTTCCAACCAATGAAACAACTCGTGAAACCGGCGTGGATAATCATCGTGGATGCTATGAATGGCAATCTTATTCTTGGGCCGTATCCATTCGCGTCCCTCCCACCATGCGTCAAGAAATACATCCTTATGGCTGGTGGCATTGGTCATGAGGATAGGTACCTGATACCACATAGGAATCACAAGCGGATGCACCATCAGTTGTTCCATGAGATCAATACTGCTTTGCCATTCAGCTTCTTGATCAATGAACAATAGCTCGATCTTACGGCTTCGTTTCTCGGCTTCAGCTAAAGCAAGATAACGGAGAACGGAACTATCTTTGCCGCCGGATATGCTCACTACAATTCGCGCGAATTGGTCAAACACAAATGAAATTCTCTGCCGAGCGGCATCGATCACGTTATGTGATTTATACTCGACCATAATAAGCCAATCGCGTGATAGCGTTGGTAAGAGCAACAGCTTCTTTAATGTGTCCGATTAGGTATTGGTCAATTTTCAGATTGGTCGCCGTAACGCTTAGTTCGCGATGGTCGAAAAGGGATGTGGCGGGCATGCATCGCTGCGGGCACGCTTGTTGAGCGAATGCGCCCAAGCGTCGGAAAATGGCTTTGATGGAAGTCTCCTCCTCGAAGCATCTATCTTTTAGTTGTAGATAATCCGAATGAACATCTGACGACATTGGGATTTCCTTGACATCTATTCGCGTGAACCATTCCGGGTAATCACTTTCAATTACCCCAGCCGTGGCGGCCAATGCGGTTTCTACACTAAATGGATTGCTCTCGGTAATGCCTTCAATAAAGGCATTGTAATGCGACTCGGAAATGTATGAGTAAGTATAGTCAAGATATTTTGCTCCTACCGCACCGAAGGAAAACCAAAGCCGCCATGGTTCTCCGATAAAAGGTGTGCGGTTGACCACAAACTTGGGCAGCTCTGGCGTGTTATTATAGACAACTTCCCATGCCATTTCAGTGCGATTACTGGGGGTGATCATATGATTTAAACCAACCAGAAGCAGGCTGGCGGCACCCTTAAGCGCATCGCGCGAAGAGGCTGTAAAGGTCTCGAAATCTAAATGCACGGTCCTTGCGTGGCAGATCGGCGGCTTATATTTAGCATGAGTCACACAAACGCAAGGCTGCGGTAAATGCGTAAGCGAGAGCGCTTCAGGATTTTGGCTGAGATAGATTTTGCTCATCTATTGGTCCCCAGCTTTTTGAATATTCGCAACCAGCCAGGAGTTTGGCAATCCCGACGTTTTGTTTCAGGCGTAATAATTCATCGTCCGTCATTCCTATTTTCCGGGCGATAGCAACATCCTTCCACCCTTCCGAAATCAAACTCTTAACGATGTTAGCCATCAAATCCACCTGGTGTTTCCCCCTCGCGCGATTATGGCGAATCGTGGCGGCGATTCGATTTGCCAGATCTGTGTTGATAACGGAGCAAGGAATGTAACGTCGCATGAGGTGGTCGCGAAGAACGATCTGCCGATGAAATCCATCGACAGTCACCCACCGCTTATGAGCACTATCCCTAATGACAACCACGGGCATGGTAACCCCATCAGATTCGATCGATTCCCGCAATAGAGTCATCTCCGGTGTGGCAACCTTGTTTGGGTTGTAATCATTTGCGATCACATCCCCCATCGGAAGTAACTGGACTGCAAGCACTGGATCGGAAGCAATGTCGCCAACAAGATCGCGTAATGCGTTGGTGGCTGCATTGAAAGCGGCGATGCGTTCGGTCTCGGGCAGTCTTTTAGCTGCTCGAATAGAGGCGATTATGTTAGCTAACGCGCTCACAATTCCTGCATCCTTTCCGTGTAGCCTTGCGTGCGCAACCATCGGCGGGCCACTTCCAAACGTTTGGGATTAATCTCGCTTCCGATGCAATTCCAACCGAAGTAATGCGCCATCCGGCTCGTCATGCCCTTCCCCATGCAGGGATCGATGACACATCGGATGGGTTGGGCCAGCCCGGCGCAGGCCCGGATTGTCATGGATTCTCCTGCCATGCCGCTGGGATCCGTGCGCAATTTCTCGCGCCCGAAATGGAGCAGTGTGTTTGGCCGCCGCACGCTCTGGCTGCCAGGCGACCCGTAGTACACGGTCCATTCCTCGATCAGCGGCATCGTCCATCCGGAATGCCTCGCGACAGCATCGAGGAGCAATTGTTTGTGGAGTGGATTGGCCGATTGCTCGGTGAAAATGCCGAGGGTGCCGCGCATTTGACACTCGGCGCCGATGGCCACCCATGAATCGAGGAATCGAGCATAGGAGTAGCAGGGCGCTTTCCCTGCATGAGTACGCCAATAGGTGGCGTTGCCTGGATTCCATGGTGGATCCGAATAGACCAGAAAAGGCCCTTCGAGACTCTCCAGATGACGCTGGTAGGCGGTCAGGGCTGATATGGATTCGATGTCGAGCTCGAACAGGGTTTGTTCAAGCCCGCGATATTTGAGGTGGTGAATTTTCATGGCAATGCAGCTCTTCTCTTGATGGAAGGAAATAACACAGGAAACGGTACAACGGGGATTGTAAACGGTCCGCCGCCCAGCGCTCGAACTCACGCCACAATTTCCACCCGATCTTAGCCAGATACGCAGGTGAAATGTCGAGCGATTCCAGCATCGCGCGAGAAATGCCCGCATCCTGAGCCGTGCGCAGCCGCCCCCACATCTCCGCCACGGCGTCACGATCCGAGCAATCGACGCGCAGCATCTCAAATAACCAGACCTGACGCGCGCCCGTGTTGACTGGGCAACGCAGCGCTCCGTGCTTTTTGTATGACGTGGTGACGTAGCCGGACCAGTGCGCAGCAGTCACACTGTCCAACACGAGCTTGCGCGCGTCCACGCGCTTGAGCAGCCGGAATTCCAGCCCGTCGCAGAACCAAAGCGATTGACGGGCGGGCGCATGGTTCATCACGCGCCAAGCGGCTAGGCCTGCGCGGTCACTGGTCGGCGCGGCGAGCAAATCGTAATTCGTGAAGCTCGGCTTGATGACGAGATTCCGCGCAACCGTTGAACACTCCGCACCCGTAACGCAGCAGATGCCTGGATAGGAAGCCTCCGGCGGCGACGCTGGAGGTAGCGCAGCAGCGATGAGGTCAATCGCGGTCACAGTAGTTCTCCGGTCGCTCCGAGTTTGGCCAGATAATCGAGCACGTCGGCTTTGCGCTCGACAAGGAATGTGTCGTAAAGCGTGGGATCGGGCAGCCCGGTAAATTCGATCTTCACCCTGCCAAATCCGCGTCGATTTTCCGCACCCAATTTGCCGCGCGTTTGCAAGAGCGTGAGTCCGCGCGCCAGCGCCGCACGCTCGACGGTAGGCATTCCATCGTCCATGTCCACGCCGCCTTCCATCACCGCACCGCTCCGCAGCACTTCCGTGTTGGCGATCATACCGTGATGCTCGGCATGATCTTCATGATCCTCGCGGCGAGTGAGAAATTCCCACGTCAGCAATTCGGTGACGGGCTGCGTTCCAGTGCCCCACTCGCGGCAGACCGGGCGCAGGTCGGAGAACTGGCAGTGACCCGGTAGCACGCGGTTGCCGAGTGCGCAACCGAGCAGCGACAGACCGGGCAGCATGTCCCGAAACTTGCGAATGCCCTCGGCGCGAATGCTTCCATTGTCTCCGAGCGTTTTTCGCATCGCTTTCATCGCGTCGCTGTTCTCCTCGAGCGCCCCACCGGAATAAATCGCGTAGAAAAACCAGAGCGCGACGGCTGGCTTGCTGCGGTCGGCGGGGAGTCCGAGGTTAGTCAATAGATGGTCGGCGAGCAGGTCGCGCATCTGTCCGCGTACAGCATTCCCGGCGTAGTAAGGTAGCCGGAGAATCTCGCCATTGCTGGCGATGACTTGAATGCGCCGAAATAGAGTCGCATTGCCGGCCTTCCCGTCGGCGCCGTGCGCGAGTGGCGCTTCACATGTTGCGCGCAGTCCGATCTGGAATGCGCCGCGTTTTGCGACCACGCCTTCACCGCCCGCCTCCGGCAGCACAACGGCGGCAAGAGCTTCTTCGACCACGGCGCGGTCTTTGCACGCGGCCAGCATCACCGCCAGACGGGTTTGTTCCCGGAGCCAGCGCAACACTTTAGGTCCGTCTTCGGACGCGGCGAGGCGGATCATCTGCGCGACCAGCGGAGGATGCAATTTCTCCGCGCTCACGTTGACGTTGCGGAGCAATTGCTCCATCGCCGCCGCGAGCGTGGCTTCCGACGCGGCCTTGGTCAGTCGGTCCGTGAAGATGTCTAAAAAGAATCGGCTCCCTTTTATGTCGGCAGCATTTAGACAATTCTGAATGAAAATTATTGTAGTTTTAATCGGCATATTTTGTTTTTTTGCTATGGCGATTTCGGCATGTTGCTTGCTTGGAAAGGGCACATCGCGCGGCACCC
>Ga0209518_1002713_pt1 | contig 16077 bp, 17 predicted proteins | sample RifGroB1_FD_183993 | JGI IMG/M metagenome (GOLD analysis project Ga0209518, IMG submission 183993) | Groundwater microbial communities from Rifle, Colorado, USA - Groundwater B1 (SPAdes) (version 2) | ecosystem: Environmental > Aquatic > Deep subsurface > Groundwater | place: Rifle, Colorado...
CACGCAAAAGAAAAGTTGGGAAATGAAGTCAAAGAAAGTGTAATTGTTTTGTCTCATGAAAGTTACCATGAGGGAGTAATTGGCCTTGCCGCAGCAAAATTAGTAGAGAGATTCTATAGGCCGGCAATTGTTCTTTCAAAGAAAAAAGATATTTCAAAAGCTTCAGCACGGTCAATTGCTGGTTTTAACATAATTGAGGCAATCAGAAAGCTTGAGGGATTATATCTTGAAGGAGGGGGCCACCCGATGGCCGCAGGTTTTTCAATAGAGACTTCAAAGATAGAAGTATTTGCAAAGAAAATAAATGAAATATCAAAACCTTTATTAACCGAAGAAATACTTTCCAGAAAGCTAAAAATAGACCTAGAGATTGATTTTGAACAAATTAACCCTGAGCTTGTCGAACAGGTAAAAGATTTTGAACCAATTGGATTAGGAAATTTTGCACCATCTTTTTTGACTAAAAAGGTAGAAGTATTGGAAACAAGAACCGTGGGAAAGGAAAGTACGCACTTAAAATTGAAATTAAAAAAAGATTCTCAAGTTTTTGATGCCATTGCCTTTGGTCTTGCCAAAACCCATCCGTTGTTACCTAATGCCTACGTGGATATTGTTTATTCGATCGAGGAAAATATCTGGAATAACCAGACAAGTCTGCAATTGAAAATAAAGGATATAAAAATTCAAGACTAACGATGCGTACCTCTTATAATTCTTCGAGGTTTTCCATCATCACTTTCATAAAGAATAGGGAATGCGATTTCAATTTCTTCACGAGTAACTGCCCCTTTTGCACAGATCTCGATAGGCACGATTGGATTTAACCTACCGCAAGTCGATGGATTTTTTTTACAGTCACAATTAGCGGTTTCTCCCATCTTGTTTAAGTAGATCGCAAAACCGCAATTTTTGTATTCAGGACAAGTTTCTTGTGTTGCCATATTTTTAAGCAAAAAAACCTCTTTTTCAAGGAGGCTGAGCTATTTTCTCAATATTTGAGCTTCTTGTCAACCTAAGAAGAAATAACTACAATACAGATATTGGTATGGAAAGAACTCTCATTTTAGATTCGATTAAGAAGATTGGAGAAAAAGTTCTTCTTGCAGGCTGGGTTGCAACCAGGAGAGATCATGGAAAACTTGTTTTTATAGATCTTTTGGATAGAAGCGGGATTATTCAGATTGTTGGTGGTGAGGAATTATCTTCTTTAAGGCCTCAGGATGTAGTTGAAATTGAAGGAAAAGTTCAGACAAGACCTGAAAAAATGATTAATGACAAAATTCCGACAGGGAATGTAGAAGTTGCCTCTGAGAAAGTAAACGTACTTTCTAAAGCAGAGGAAATGCCTTTTGATATGGGTATGGAAACTCTTAACTTAGAACTTCCTACACTTCTTGATTGGAGAGGCTTAACCCTAAGGCATCCCAAGGTTAAAGCCATATTTAAAGTTCAGGAAGCAGTAATTGATTCTTTCAGGGAAGCTTTAAAGAAAAAAGAGTTTTTTGAATTCCAAGCCCCTGTTTTAATCCCAGAAATTGCGGAAGGAGGAGCTGAAGTTTTTAAGGTACCATATTTTGGCCATGAAGTTTTTCTTTCTCAAAGTCCGCAACTTTATAAACAAATTTTGGTTGGAGTATATGAAAGAGTTTTTACAGTAAATAAAACATTAAGGGCTGAGCCTTCCGTGACAACAAGGCATTTAACCGAGGTAACCACACTTGATGCTGAGTTTGGTTTCATCAAATCTTGGCTGGATATCAAGGAGATGGCAGAATACACCATCAAATATATGCTTAAAGAAGTTGAGAAAAAATGTGATGATGTGCTGAAAATGTATGGTGTAACCATACCTCAAGTTTCTGACACTATTCCGATGATTAAATTAAGAGAGGCTCAGGAAATCATTTTTAAAAGAACTGGGAGAGACAATCGAAAAGAACCGGATATGCAACCTGAAGATGAAAAAGAAATTTGCAGATGGTCAAAGGAAGAAAAAGGAAGCGATCTTGTATTTATTTCCCATTATCCTGTTTCCAAAAGACCTTTTTATACTTATCCTGATCCAGATGATCCTGAATATACGATGAGTTTTGATCTAATTGGACGAGGGACGGAGTGGATGACGGGGGGACGAAGAATAAACGATTATAAATTGTTAATTGAAATGGCAAAGAAAAGGAATACCGATCCTGAAAAACTAGGATTATATTTGCAAGCTTTCAGGTTTGGTATGCCTCCCGAGGGGGGGTTTTCGTTTGGTTCGGAAAGAATAACGATGCATATTCTTAATCTTTCAAACATCCGTGAGGCTTCTCTTTTTCCAAGAGATATGGAAAGGGTTGATATCAGACTTTCTTCTCATGATAAAGAAAAATAATTTTCTCTTTTTTTTAATGCTTTCATTTGTGTTTATTGCATCATCTGCACTAGCCTTAAGTCCTGTGAGACCCGCGGTATATCAAAAGATAATTGCAGTTATATCTAAAAAAGAATTTCCCGCCAATCCGGTTATTTCTAAAGATGCGACATTTCCAATTTTTTCTTCACAAGGAGTTTTAGCAGTCGATTTGGCTTCCGGGGTAACACTTTTTGAAAAAGATGCGGATAAAATATTACTTCCTGCATCAACCACAAAAATAATCACGGCACTTGTAGCCATGAATGCGTTTAATAAAGGCGATGTTATCGAAATAGGTAATATCGTGGTCGAGGGACAAAAGATGGGACTTAAAAAAGGAGAAAAGATTACAATTTCCGATCTTTTATACGGTCTTTTAGTTTATTCGGCAAATGATGCCGCTGAAGCTTTGGCTCAAAATTATTTAGGAGGAAGAGATAATTTTATTTCAGCCATGAATGATTTAACTAAGAGTTTGCATTTGGAAAATACCAATTTTACCAACCCTTCAGGACTTGATGGATATGGAAACCACATAGTTTCAACGGCAAGGGATTTAATTAGAGTATCTTCATATGCAATGAAAAATCCGGAGTTTGCTAACATTGTCGGAACAAAAGAAATTACTGTTAAAAGTATTGACGGGAAAATTGTTCATAAACTGGCAAACGTAAATCAACTTCTAGGAAAAGTTCCGGGAGTATTGGGAGTTAAGACTGGCTGGACGGAAAGTGCAAGGGAAAATCTGGTTACATATATTGAAAGAGATAATCATAAGATAATGATTGCAGTTTTAGGCAGTCAGGATAGATTTGGTGAAACTAAAGAGCTAATAAATTGGATATTTGCAAATTATTCTTGGCAAGAAGTAAGGTTACCGTAAACTATTGATTGTAATATTCTGAAGTTACTGCAGGAAGGTAAGCTACATAGCCATTGTCTCCTTCAAAGACATAAATAGGTTGGAAGAAATCTGTTTGAATTCCCGCATCAAAGTAGGCTAAATAGACTTTTCTTATTTTTATATTATCTCCCTCTTTGTTAACGCCGATGTTTGCGGTAAAAGCTTTACCATCGGCAAACTCTTTCCAGGCGACATCAGATGTTTTTATGGGATATGTAGAAAATTGACTTTCATCAACTGCAAAATAGTGAAATTCTGCAGCAACTATTTGTTTACTTCTATTGGTACTTCCGCTTGTGATAAACCAGACGTTGGCACTGTTTGGATCAGGAGTTACTGATGGTAAATTGTCATAGCTTTTTCTAAATAGATTTACTTTAATTAAATTTGCCTCCGAAAGAGAAAGGGCGGTAATAAACTTTCCACCACTCAGTTTTAAATATTCAGCTTTTGTGGTTCCAACTAAGTCTGGGGGGAGCAAGTTGGAGGATGAAAGATATGATCTGACTTGGGATGCGGCAATTTCAGAAACGGGAGGACGAACCGAAATAGGTTCGGAATCGGCATTTAGGTCATAACTGATAGAAAAAACTCCGGAGACAATATTTATTTCAAGGGTCGAAGGGTTTTCTTTATGTGGAAATTTATATGTGGTTGGTGAGAGTTGTTCTCCGTCTGGATTGAAACCGAGATTTTCTGCCTTATTTTGAGCAGAAGAAAGAGAAAGAAGATTAGAAGCTGGTTTTGGCATGAAAAAGACTTTTGCTTGCGGAGGCATACTAGGAAGGGTTCCGTCTGCTGTTTCTAGGGCAAATGAAACATTATTGGGGACGGTGATTGCAGGCATGGCAAGTTTAGGCAGTTTGCCGTAAGTTACAGTAGGAGGAGGTGGAGGAGCCGGAAATAGTTTTTTATATAAAGAAATGGCACCGGTTAGAAGAATTCTGCCAACAATCAAAAAGATAATGGTAAAGATTCCGTACCTGATTATCTTTCTTGTAACAATTGCCGTTTGGGTCAGGGAGGACATAAGTCAATTGTATATGATAAAATCAAAGCTGAAAATGGATAAGATAAGAACACGCTTTGCTCCGTCTCCGACAGGCTCAATGCATATAGGCAATTTAAGAACCGCTTTCTATGCTTACGCTTTAGCAAAGCGCAATAATGGAGATTTTATTTTAAGAATTGAAGATACGGACAAAAAAAGGGAAAAAGAAGGAAGGGTAGATGAAATTAAAAAACTTCTTGAAATTTTTAATATCAAATGGGATGAATATTATATTCAGTCACAAAGATTGGGTTTGTATAAAAAAGCTGCCGAGAAATTAGTTTCAGAGGGACATGCTTTTTATTGTGATTGTCAGGCAAAAAATGCCAAAGAAGATGGTTTTTCAAAAGAGTTAAGGGATCCCTGCAGAGACAAAAATTTAAAAGTCGGAGCCATTAAACTAAAGGTTTCCGATAATGAAAAAGTATCTTTTAAAGATTTTGTTTTAGGAAAAGAAGTTTCTTGGGATACAAATATTGTTGGTGAGGCGACGCTTCTTAAATCAGACGGATTTCCTACTTATCATTTGGCGGTTGTTGTTGATGATAATGATATGGAAATATCTCATGTTCTAAGGGGTCATGATTGGATGCCTTCAACACCGATTCATCTTTTGGTTTATAAATATCTTGGGTTTAAAGTTCCTGAAATAGGTCATTTAACTGATATTTTAGATCCCGATGGGGGAAAACTTTCAAAAAGAAAAGGAAGTGTCTCTGTTGAGGGTTTATTAAAAGAAGGATATATCCCTGAGGCACTTTTAAATTTTGTAATACTTTTGGGTTGGGCTCCAAAAGACAATAAAGAACTATTTACTTTAGATGAGTTTGTAAAAGCCTTTGATTCAGCAGGATTTCAAAAGGCAAATCCAGTGTTTAACAAAAAGAAACTTGATTGGTTTAATGGACAATATATTCGTCAATCTCAAATCTCAGATCTCAGATCTCAAATCTTCAAATTCTTTGATGGAAAGTATTCGGAAGAACAGATAGGAAAAATATTGCCTTTAGTACACGATCGCTTAAAAACTCTCAAAGAATTTGAAACTCTGGCGGGATTTTTCTTTGAAGAAAGGCAAGTAGACAAAAATCTTTTAGGGAAACATTACAAAGAACATTTATCTAAGGCGGTTAAGGCTTTAGAAAAAGGGGACTTACTTGATAAAGTCCCTGAGGAGAATAGTTTTAAAGTGGGAGATTTTTTCATGGACCTCCGGATTTCCATAACCGGCAGTAAATTTACGCCTCCTATTAACGAATCTATCGGAATATTAGGAAAAGAGGAATCAATTGCAAGATTAAAGAAAGTTTTACTTTAAAAGAAAATGAAAAGTTCTGCCGACATGATTACTCCTGACTATCTTCGTAATAAACTTAGACTTAAAAATCTTGAAGTAAGAGAATCTTTTGCCCAAAAGTTTCCTGAAGTTAATAAATTTCTAACCAACAAAGGAATAGATTTGGGAAAAATCAGGGAACACTCCGCAAAAATAATCGGGGCAGGAGCATTAACGGGCACACTTCTTTTTGCCCCTCCGGGAAACATTAAAAATCTGCCACCTCTTTCGGAGATAATCTCTTCAATTAAAGATCTTGCCCAAGATTCGGTGGGAGACTTGCCTCAGAAATTTTTAATAGACGTTTTGAAAAGTATCTTACCTGAAAGGGCAAGACCATTAACCGGCGATGAAGAAAAAAAATTAGAGCAGGTTTTTGAAAAAGTAGTTGGGGTCAGAGCCAAGGCAAATTTAGAAGGGGAACATCTTAATACCACTTATGGGTATATTGGAGCCGAACAGCATTTGGCAAGATATCCGGGAGATAATATTAATAATCATCCTAAAATTCCGGTAGGTGATGAGGGAATGGCACCGGGGTTGGGAGCGTGGGGATATTTTTCGCGGTCTCGAGAAAATCTAAGCAAAAGTTTGGAAGAAACAGAAAAGTGGTATGCTGTTGTTCAAACTCTTTATCTTCCTGATTGGAACAAAAGAGTTAAATATCTACGGGAGTGGTATAAGTATAGGAAAGTATTAATAGTAAATACTGACAATGGAAATGCAGTGGTGGCGGCAATTGCCGATTCCGGGCCAGCTGCTTGGACGGGAAAACATTTTGGTGGAAGTCCTGAAGTGATGGAATATCTAGGTGGACCAAGATATAAAAAAGGGCCAGTATTAATATTTTTTGTAGATGATCCGGAAAATAAAATACCACTAGGCCCAGTGGATTATAATGATGTCAAAGTAATAAAAGATTATGTCTAAGATATTTTGGGATAGATTAATAGTTTTTGAGGAAGTTGAAGCAGAAATCAAGAAAGTTGCTAAAACTCCTGAAGAAAAAGAGGAATTGTGGAAAGAAATTGATGAAATTATTCATCATAAGCTAATGGGGTGTGTTTTGGAAAAACTTCCCAAAGAACACCATCATGAATTTTTGCAGGAATTTGAGAAGGCCCCACATAATGAAGGACTTTTTAAATTTTTGACAGAAAAAGTAGGAGAAGATATAGAAGATTTCTTGAAGTTAGAAACAGAAAAACTAAAAACTGAACTTCTTCAATTAATAAAAGGAAAATAACTTCTGAAATTTGGTATTTTGATAGGGATTTACGGTGAGGGCTTTCTTAGCGTCTGATGGAGTAAATTCGAAATCAGCCCTCACCGTAATGTAAACAAAATTATCCCTATCCAGTCTCTTTTTTGAGGTTTTCCTCAACTTCTCTCCAATTGATAATGTTCCACCAAGATTTAAGATATTCATCTTTCCTATTCTGATGTTTCAAATAATATGCATGTTCCCAGACGTCTACTCCCAATATTGGTTTTTGTCCGAGACTGATGGGAAAATCCTGATTGGCGGTTGAAACGATTTGAAATTGATTGTTTGAAGTTGTCAGCCAGGCCCAGCCGCTTCCGAAGACTTTTAAAGCTTTATCCAGGAAAGCTTCTGAGAAAGAATCAATACTTCCCCAGTTGTTGTTAATTACTTTTAAAGTTTGTTCTCCCGGTTTCTGCTCATCGGGACTCATTATTTTCCAAAAAAAGCTGTGATTTACATGGCCTCCTGCAAAATTAGCAACACCTGTCCTTATTTCTGAATTAATTTTATCGAGTCTGGAAAGAAGATCTTCAGCCGAGAAACTTACTAAACTTGCATCTTTTTCTATTAAAGCGTTTAATTTATCGATATATCCTTGATGATGCTTCCCGTGATGGATCATCATAGTTTCCTTATCTATATAAGGCTCTAATGCATCATAGGAATAGGGAAGATCAGGTAGGCTAAATTTCATAGTCTTAATTATGGAGATAGATGAGATATACTTCTGTTAGAAAACTAACAAATGGCAAGATTTGAATTCTTTTTAAAAAAAGGCTTAAAAGAAAATATTAAAAAAGGTGAGACTTTGGTAAGAGGAGGGGAAGAACCTCAAGGTATCTATTTCCTGGAATCAGGAATAATTAAAATGAGCACCTTCTTAAAAGACGGTACTGAAATTACTTTCAATTTCTTTAAGCCAGGTTCTTTTTTCCCCATGATTTGGGCAATTGCACAAACGCAAAATATCTATAATTTCCAGGCGGTAACCAATTCAGTAATCTACAGAGTTTCGAAAGAAGAAGTTTTTAAATTCCTTGAAAAAGATAGTGAAATTTATAAAGACTTAGTAAAAAGAATACTTTTGGGATTTGACAGTTTATTAGGAAGCTTTCCGTACCTACTGTCCGGAACCGCTTCAAAAAGAGTAGCCGCGGCAATTCTTTTTCTTGCCAGGCGTTTTGGGGAGGAAAGTAAAGAAGGGTTGATATTAAAAATTAAGATACGCCATGAAGACCTTGCCGGAATGGCTGCTCTTTCAAGAGAAACGGTAAGCCTTGCAATAGGGAAACTGCAAAAAAAGAAAATAATAATCCAAAAAAACAGATTTATTGTTATTAAGAAGCGAAATGATCTTAAAAAGGCAGCAGATATGGAAGATTTCTTCTTATTCCCTCCTTCGTGATAAAATAGCCATATATTGCGGGTTGGTGTAACGGCAGCACGCGTCCCTCTGGAGGATGAAATCGGGGTTCGAATCCCTGACCCGCAGCAGAAAGCGAGTGGAGGGGTGCGAAAGCGCACCGACACCAAACTCGGAAAGCGGTTTCCAGCCTCGATTTACGTACTCACAGGTTAGTTGACGGTCCTTCAAAAAAAAGTTCGAGCCGACAGTTTTTGCATGAATAGCTAATTCATGCAAATTATTTTTTGCGCGCACCACTAATACCCCTGTTTCAGCCGTTTTTACGAATTCATAAAAAGGTTCGAGCCAACTATTGCCCTTTTCTTCTATTTCTTTGATCTGAGCCTGGAGTGAAAGTTTGTTTTCCAACAATTCATTTTTCTTTGCCTTTGGGAACAGAACAAACTTCAGAAGCAAAACACTTCGCTTTAGTGCAAAGATGAAGGATGTTTTGGAAAAATATTTGTGCCGTTTTTACAGGTGTAGTATGATATTGGTAGGAGGTAAACAAAAGTGGTTAACTATACTCTCAATAAAGACAAATATAAGGCGGCAGTACTTTACATGGCAAACTCTCTCAAAGAAATTGATGGAATGAAAAAAGCCTATAAATTACTGTATTTTCTAGACTTTGATTTTTATGAGGCTTACGAGAAGCCTTTTACGGGGGATGTTTACAAAGCCCTACCAATGGGTCCCGCGCCAGTTTATTTTGAAGGAATAATAGATGAGCTTGTGAGTGAAAATAAAATTAAGATCGAGAAAGTTCGTATGTCCCCCCACCACGATAACGATACGGTAATATACAAACCACTTTCTGGCACTGATTATAAATTTTCTGACCAAGAGAAAAAAATGCTGGATAGAGTCATTTCGATCTATGGTAAACAAACTGGAAAAGCATTAGAGATTCTGTCACATTCAGAAGCCCCATACAACGCTGTAGATCTGTTTCAAGTTATCCCGTATGAATATAGTTTTTACAGAGACACCCCCAACTTAACTGGTTAGATATTGATATTATGGAATGCAATACTCCTTGTTGTTTTGTTCATCACCCCAAGTTTAACGAGGAGTTGGAAGTGTTTGTGACAAAACATACTTCAGGTGCAACTGCCGAAGAAACTTTTAAAAATATCGAAAGACTACTTGTCAAGCAGTTTTATATGAAAATTATATCAATTACTCCAAAACACATTGGAATAGCTCAAGGATTTAGCGGTTTTACAGTTTATTGGTTGCACTTAATTATTCCCAATAGCAATCTATCTCGAACACAAATGCCTAAAGCATATTTTTATATGTCAGATTCACATATAACTTTTCTTTGTCTAGATTCCCATATTCAAAATTACAGAGACTCGAAGCTTAGGCAAGTTGCACAAAAAAGGCTTGAGGAAATGATTGATGTACTAAAAACTCACAATAGATCATAAAAAGTATTTTACTTGATAAATAATTTTAGATTGTCTTTTAGTTCCTTAAATACACCTCTTAAGGAAAAATAAAAAGTGGGAAGTGAGAACCAAATTCTACCAACCTCTACATTTGTGGTTAAGTCCGTAAGAACAAGAGAATCCAAACTTAATCCTGTTTGAATTTGAAAAGTCGAAAAGGCTTTAGAATATGAGCCAATAGAGATATCTTTTTCGTATGAGTGAGCAAAATGATCACGTATAGTAGTTGTGTCTTTCACAAGTTGCTTAAATTGTGCGCTTTGAAAGATGTTTGTATATCTTTCAACAATTTTTTTTCATAAACAAAAAGGCATTAAAGAAAAAGGTCAAGACAGCTGCAGTCTTTTTCTCAAAAAAATAATGATGTTGATTATCGTTGTTTACCATACTGAGTTGGAGGTGTTTTTCCGCTTCCATAAATTCAGAAAAACCATATTCTACCTGTCGAAGGCTATCCAAGAAGTTTTCCATATATACTAGGTCGGTAATCTGTTTATTGTCTTTATTATCCTTAACAAAGGAATTTATTAAGATTTTGAGGTCGTTTATCTTTTTTTCAGATTCATTGTGAAGATTATTGAGTATTTCTAGTGATTTCTCTTGATTGTCCTGAACAAAAATACAGTAATGAACAGGGACTGTTAAATTAAAGATAAATGTGTCCGAAGCAATCGAACAGAAGTTAGAACACAACGCAAAAAAGTATCCAACAAAACATTTTAACAAAAATGGACAAGACCTGAAATATTACAAGAAAATAAAAGCAAAGTACCGGGCAGGCAAGAAATAAGGCTTTAGCTCCTGGATGCTGAGGCTGTAGTGAGAATCACTTTCTGGCAGCCACATGGGTGCAAAAGTAGTAAAATAAAAGTAATGACTTCAAACCTTTCCTACTACTCTGGGAAAATTGAGGGTAAACCCGACGGTTGCTATGTAGGGAGTGTCAAAATAGATTGCCCCGGGAGTGGACAAACAGGCACTTTACCAACAAGTAGTTATAAACTGGATTTGCTGCCACCCAATCCAGTTTGGGAAATACGCGACGATTTATTATTTTCAATTATTTTTGGCGGAATAGTTTTACTTTTTTCTTTACTAGCTGTCTTTAAGACAAAAATTCTGGGCAAAACTTTAGGTGAGTATCTCAAGCCTATTTGGTATTTTGTTTTAGTCAGTATCCTCACTGTCCTTTGGCAATACTTGTTCGGTCTAAAAATAGACGATAATTTAACAGCCATAAGGATAAGCCAATGGATATGGGAGCTGATGGTGTTGGCCTCGGCTTATAAGTTAAGTAAAATTCCTAATTTTGCCTACGGCAATATGTTTTTCCTAGGAGTTTTATATAGCCTAATAATTCATGGATTGAAAGTAACAATCAGGTATTTCTTTTATGCAAAAACTCTTTGGTATGTAGCCGACAGGTTTTTATACGGAAGCCTTTTGGTGATAGCTATTGCTTTTGTTTTGGGATCGGTTTTTATCTATCTCGAAGGAAGAAATAAAAGGTTCTAGATCAGCCCGCTCAGCCAATTTGTGCCTACTGTCCCATGACATCCTCCACGGGCTTGTGTCTGTGGTTTCCTCGCCTAAACAGGATGACATATCAGCGTTCAATTCATCCATAGGCTCACCCATGGTTTTCCTGAATGCTATTATAACTTGCTATTTAAAGGGTTTGATGGTATGCTTCCCTCTTGGCAGGCAGATATTGAGGAAACAGATCTGCTTAAATTAGAGTTTGTTTCTAGGTTTTTAAGATTAAGGTACCTCAAGTATATTTACTTTTATTTGTATCTTTTTCTTCACTAGCGCTAATATACTTTTTCTTTATGTATTACAACAGATTTAATGGAGGCAGAAGTGGGGCAAGAAGAATAAGATCTTTTGATCCTTCGAGTGTTATAAATGCCCCTCAAAGGTATGAGAAGGTAGTTGAATACACAATTACTCACGAGTTTAATGACTTTGCAATTGATGAAGAGCTTAAGAGAAACATTGTTGAGAAAGGTTATAGGATACCGACTCCCATTCAAGATCAAGCAATAGTTCCACTTCTTGAAGGAAAAGATTTAATCGGAATTGCTAATACCGGGACGGGTAAAACAGCTGCCTTTTTAATTCCCTTAATCAATAAAGTCTTAAAAAACCCCAGAGAACAGGTTTTAATAATTACACCTACTCGGGAACTAGCCGCACAGATCAGGGATGAATTTATTTCTTTTTCTAAAGGTTTAAGAATTTATTGTGCACTTTGTATAGGGGGAGGTTCTATGAGAATCCAGGTTCGGGATCTTCGTTATAATCCTAATTTTGTTATCGGCACTCCGGGAAGAATCAAAGATTTACTTAGGTCAAGGTATCTTAACTTAAACAATTTCAGATCGATAGTTCTTGATGAAGCAGACCGTATGGTCGATATTGGTTTTATGGCTGATATTAAATATATTATTTCCCTTCTTCCTAAATCCCGCCAATCTTTGTTTTTCTCTGCGACAATTGACGGAAAAGTCCGGGAAATTTTAAATAGTTTTGTCCAAAACCCGGTAATAATTTCCGTTAAAACCGGAGATACTGCTCAGAATATTCACCAAGAGGTGATTAGGGTAATTGATCGGGAGAAAAAGGTTGAGCAGCTTCATGGACTTTTAATTCAAAAAGAGTTTGAAAAAGTTCTTTTATTTGGCCGAACTAAACATGGTGTTCAAAAGTTATCAGACGAGCTGGTAAAAAGAGGGTTTAGGGCCGATGCAATTCACGGAAACAAAAAACAAAATCAGAGAATAAGAACTCTGGATAGATTTAAAAGAAGTGAAATTCAAATACTTTTAGCAACGGATGTTGCTTCCCGTGGACTTGATATTCCCAACGTCAGCCATGTTATTAATTATGATCTTCCTGAATCATACGATGCCTATATTCATAGAATCGGCAGAACCGGAAGAGCTGATAAAAAAGGGATCGCCTTAACCTTTGTTAATTAAATCTGCTATAATTAGCTTATCTATACAAAATTTTCCATAAGTGAGCTTGCGGGAGTCTTATTTAAAAAAGGGGGACACGTAAATAAGTATTATCTTCAGGAGTGGAATAAAAATAAACACGCAGTAGTTTTTCTTAAAGGCTGGTTTGCCGGAAAAAATATCCGTGAAGCACTTCTCAAAGCTCTTCTTTAAAAAATTTAATCCCTCTTAATACGGCATCGTTCCATCCGGAAGGTAAAAGATTATGTTCGGCTCCCGGATATTTAAAATATGATACATCAATGTTATCTTTATTTAATGTTTCCACTAATTCATCTGTCCAAAAAGGAAGAACCTCCTCATCATAAGTTCCCTGGTGGATTTGAATAGGTGCTTTTATCCAATTGTAGTAATTAGCCGGAGAAAAAAGTTCTGCATCATAGTCTTTTTCAAATATTGAAAGAGCGTGTCTAAGCGCTTTCCCATGATCATCGGTTTCATCGGTATAAAAAAGAATTGAGTAGGGGAAGGGTTTTGAAACAGGGGCCCAAAGAACGGTTGGATAATTAACTCCGCTTATGGCCAAAGTGGATAAAGCAATCTGGCCTCCATTTGAATGCCCCCAAACGCCAATTTTATCTGTGTCAGCGCCAATTTCTTTTAAGTTTGAAAGTGAATTAAGAAGAGTTAAAGCAGTTGTATAGGTTTGAAATCTGTCTTCAAAAAGCGTTGCCGAGGCACTTGCTGATTCTCCGTAACCTAAAAAATCAGGAGCAAGAGTAATAAATCCATTTTTGGCAAGAACCTTCGCGGAAGGCTGACTTCCTCCTCCGGATTTATAAGTTTCTTTCGGCATGTAGCCCCTAAACATAACAATTACGGGATACTTTTTATTTCCTTTAGGGATATTTGCTAGGCCGCTTACTTTTAGAGTATTTACCCCATCAGGCTTTTCCGAGACTTCAAAGTAAAAGATCCTTGAAATATAATCACTCGTTTCTTCTTTTATTTCTCCAAATGTAATTTCAGATTTTGGAAAACTTGTATTTTTTAAGTTTTCGAAGGTGTATTTAAGAAGAGGAAGGGGTTTAACTTTTGGTGTTTGCCTATTTTTGATAAAGAAAAAGGAAACAATGCCTCCTACCAAGAACAAGACAATGGAGATGAGGACAATAAAAGTTTTTCTCATTTTGGGTTTTGGATAAAAGATCTTACATCTTCAAAATTTTCCGAACCTGTTTTTGGAATCAAAATATAGGCACCTGCAGGAGAAGTTCCGGAAACCAGAACGTTTTTATCAGTTAAATTAACTCTTACAGTTTTATATGAAGATAAATCTCCTAAAAGCTTTAAGGAATCTGGGAGGCTAGCAAGTTTTATATCGGTTGCTACAGACGAAGTAAATTTCTTTAAGGTTGAGTTGTTCGGATCAAGAATACTTTTTTCAATAATTTTTTTAGATATTCCTAAAAGGACTTCTTGAGATCTTTCTCCTCTGGCAAAATCACTTCCGTATTCACTGGAGTGACGGGATCTTATATATTTAATTGCGGTTTCTCCGTCAAGATGCATTCTTCCTTTCTCAAAATGCAGATGTTCATAGCGGCAGGTATATTGTTTTTCAAGTTCAAAGCCTGAATATTTTCTGTTAATTTCTGCGTTTTGTTCCGGGGATATCCCGCAAAGTTCGTTTTCCTTGCCTTTGACGGGATAGAAATAATCGTTCCAAGTTATGGGAACATTAATATCAACTCCATCTAAAGCATCAACTACCTTTATAAAATTTCCGAAATCTATATTTATTAAATAATTTACGTTTATTCCTGTAATTTGGCCTACAAGATATTTAAACTGATTCCTGCCGTCTTTTGAGTAAACCAAATTTATTTTTTCTCCGCTTACCCAGAGATCACGGGGAATTGCAATAAGTTTGACGACTCTGGTTTGGTAATTAACGTTTGCCAGGGTAATTGAGTCGGTTAAGTTTCCTCCGTCATGCCCTGCCCCTCCGGATCCCGTAAATACAATGTTTATGGAATTTTTAGAATCTGGAACAATTGCATTTTGTATTTTACTTCCGGCAGATGCTTGTATATTCGGATTGGGAATTTCGTCAGATGCGGCAACGGGAGTCGGGGATGGGTTATTTTGAGGAGTAGCTTGATTAGGTTTTTTAAAAACAATAAAACCTAAAATTGTCCCAATCAGAAAGACAGCAGCCACAATTAAGACAGAAACAAATCCCTTTTTATTCATTAATTAAAGTTAATTCTATAATAAATTATTGATTTGGCCTAGGCTGAGGATTTATTTGTCCGAATACTTGAACCGCAGTTCCAACTTTTAGATCTGCCATTGTTCCCGTTCCGTTTCTTTGGAATTACCTTCAGCAAAAGCGGCCATTTGTTTTTGATTTTTAATCACCGCCAGTCTATTCATATCTTAATGCCTCAATGGGCTGCAGGTTCGAAGCTTTTCTGGCGGGATACCAGCCGAAAAGAATTCCAATTGCGGCAGAGACCACGATTGCTAAAATTACCGAGTTAAAAGATACTGAAAATGGCAGTCCTACGATCTTTGAAATGATAATTGAGGCAATTATTCCAACAATCATTCCAATAACACCTCCGGCAAATGTTAAAATAATTGACTCAACTAAAAACTGAGTAATTATATTTTTCTTTTTGGCTCCCAGCGCTTTCCTGAGGCCTATTTCTCTTGTTCTTTCCGTTACCGTTACAAGCATGATGTTCATAATACCTATTCCTCCTACAACAAGTGAAATTGCCGCAATTCCTGATAGGAGTGCAGTAAAGGTTTCGGTTATCGAAGATGCGGTATTTAAGATATCGTTTTGCGAAAGTATCGAAAAATCAGCCTGTGAGGGTAAATTTAATTTATGTTTTGCCAAAAGCAAGTATCCGATTTCATCCTGTGCTTGGGTCATAACAGCGGCACTTTTTGCCTCAACCGAAATTGAAGACAGGGATGTTGAGCCAAAAATTACTTTCATGGCTGTTGTTAAGGGGATATAAACAACATCGTCTTGATTTTGAAATCCTGTCCCTCCTTTTGAAACAGTAACTCCGATGATTCTGAATGATTGTCCATTTATTCTTATGGATTGGCCTACGGGATTTGTTCCTTCCCCAAAAAGGTCGGTTACAACTTGTGGACCTAAAACCGCAATCTTTGTCTGTTCTTGAACATCTCTACCTGTCAAGAAAACTCCTTGCGAGACGGAAACTTTTCTGACAACTGCATATGTTGGGGTTACTCCTATTACCTGGGTGTTG
>Ga0209518_1002714_pt1 | contig 16076 bp, 16 predicted proteins | sample RifGroB1_FD_183993 | JGI IMG/M metagenome (GOLD analysis project Ga0209518, IMG submission 183993) | Groundwater microbial communities from Rifle, Colorado, USA - Groundwater B1 (SPAdes) (version 2) | ecosystem: Environmental > Aquatic > Deep subsurface > Groundwater | place: Rifle, Colorado...
ACCTTCCGTTTTTTGGGTTTTATAGCTTACTTATCTCCATACTGTCAATTGCATTAATTTATGCTATTTTAATTTTAAAGAGAAAAAGTGCATTAACTCATTCGTGTAAGAAAAGAAAATGAAAATTAAAACTCTTGTTATTATACTCTTATTTGTAAATATCTTCTCTTTTGTTTCTGCAAGCTTTAATGTCAGCAAAAATGTATCGCACTCAATTGAAACATCTTACTCTCCTGGGAGCAATATAAGAGGATGGATAAATATAAGTTTAAGCAATGAGCTGGCAAATTCAACAATTACTGATTCTTTTGGTAATTCAATAAGCTTAATTGAGCTGATTGAGTTAAATGAGCTTATGGGATATATCACATGCACTCCAGAAAGCTGTGAATCCCATTATTCAGCAACCAATACAGGAAAAGAAACAAAAATTATTGAGTTAGAAACTGGTGAGCCTGCTATTTTTGGATTTAAATTTGAAGGGGATATTGTCCAAGTGGAGTCAGTAAATTTTACACTTGACAGCACTGCTCCAGCCTGGTGTTATAATCAATTAAAGATTGATTATCTAAATGATGAAATGATTGATGACGGAAATACTAAATCATCCAATGAGCTCTGCGAACAGCACCTAAAATTCGGATGTTTTAACAATAGTGAAAATTTTCAGGGTTTTCAGGAAATCTCTCTGGATACTATCCCTTTCTGCCAGAAGATAGAATTAACTGAATCTCCTGGATTTAAAATAGGGGCATGGGTAAAAAATAAAACTGGTTACAAGAAAATAACCATGGAATTATATGATAAAGATGGGAATAGCATTGAGAACGGAAAATCCTGCCAATTAAATACCAGTTTAATAACCAGCAACTGGGGTATGGCGTCATGCAATATTGATTATCTAGTTAGAGAGAGTGATTATTATTATGTTTGTATTTATGCTGATGAGAGAGTTGGAGATTACAAGGTAAAAGGATATGCTACAGCAGAAGGATGCGGTTTCCATGATAATCCTAGCTCTAATCATGAAACACCTGCTGCCTATGGAATATTTGCCCAAGGGAAAAAATTTGATGCAGTTGGAAGTTTGAAAGTTGATGATACTCTTCCTGATGGAGAGAGTCTTGGTTATGACAAAGTCCACTGGTATATTACAGATTTATATGGGGATGATATGGTCTGCCCCCAAAGCGGATGCATTGTCCCTGTCAAAATTATTGCTGAATCCGACCAGGTAATAACATTGAAAGAATTGTTTGTAAAGTATTTAACAAACATAGGGCGTACAGAGAGCAAAAAATTTTATGATTTAACTGAGAGTCCTGCAAGCATAACCATTGGTTTTCAGCAGTTATATTTAGACCAAGCAAACTTTTCTGTCCCATCAACCTACGGCAATGCTAGTTTTAATTTAAAGTTAAATGGCAAAGAGATATTTTCAAAATCAGAAACTATTTTTATTGAAAAAGTGCCATCAATTGAAAGCTTAACTCCTACAACAATAGCTGCTGCATATCCTACTGATTTTAAAGTTACAGCTAAAGCAGTCAGCGGAGTGAATGCAACAATCTCTCAATACGAATGGGATTTTGGTGATTCAGCAACAGAAACTACAATAATAAACACAGTAGAACATACTTACAGTTCTACCGGGCAATTTGAATTAACAGTAAAAGTTACAGACTCAAACGGATTAAGCTCATCTAAAACCTTCAGCATTAATGTTGAATCTCCAGAGCAGGCAGTAAATATAACTTTAAATAAAAAATTAGAAGATGTAAAAAATGTAAAAAAGAAAATAGAATCCTATCCAATGTTTTACCAGAATTCATTAAATTCTATGTTGAATATAAGTGATAAAGAAAATATACTTAAAGGACTTGTGGCTGACAACGAAGCTGCTTTAACTGATGATGATTTTATAGCAATTATGAATGAATTGCTTGCCTTAGAAATTCCAAATTCAATTGTTGAAACCAAAAAGGCGGATATGATTTCATTCTCCCCTAACAAAGAAAATATAAATATAGACATATTAAAGATGATTGGAGAAGGGGAATATGATGAAGCTGACAAGGAAAAATATGTTGATGCTGTATTTTTTTGGAATCAGGGAAATATGGATACAAAATTAAGTTTCAAGCAGATATCTGCTAAGTTTGATGACAGATTAGAGCCTATAATTACCGGCTTTGAGCTAAAGGCTACAAAAAAAGAAGAGTTAAAAAATTTAATGTACAGCCCTTACTTAATTCTTAAAGAGATGGAAGGCCTTCAATTTGAAAAAGATTACAGTGAAACTAGCGATTCTGGATATGTTTATATATCATTAAAAGACCCTGAATCAAAAATAACATTTATTACAACAGAGGATATTGAATTTTCTGAACTGCCGTTGTTTATTTCCCCTGAAATTAACAGGCTTGAGATAGTGGAGGGGGTAAATCTTGTTGAATCAGAAGAAGAGGGATTTAGATGGGGTGTCTTCATCTTATTTATGTTTTTATTAATTTTTATTGGATTGGCAGCCTATATATTTATGCAGGAGTGGTATAAAAGAAAATATGAAACATATTTGTTTAAAGACAGAAATAATCTTTACAATATAGTGTCATATATTGAGAATTCAAAAAAGAGCGGGATTGATGATAAAGAGATAGACTCTAAATTAAAAAAATCTGGGTGGAACTCTGAACAGAGAGCTTATGCTATGAATAAATATTTGGGCAAAAGAACTGGGATGTTAGAGATTCCCATAGATAAAATTATGAATCTATTTAGTAAGAAACCATTAAATATCAGATTAAAAAATCAGCCGGTAACTAGCCCTCCTGTTAGGAACTTCCCTATGCAGACAGGAAATACGCTCCCTTCTCTTGGACCAAGACCAGGATATCAGGAAGAAAATAAAAAATTTAAGTAGTGCAAAAACAAAATTCCAATTTGCAGAATTTTGTCGGTTCTGTATTGCATAAATGTATGAAAAGTTTAATAAAGGCTCTTAACAAAATATAATATGGTGATAACAATATTCAAAAATTTTATTAGTAGGATATTTTCCAATATGTTTGGGAGCAAAAGAAGCATAAAATTAGGATTTTACGGCCCTCCGAATGCAGGAAAGACAAGTTTAGCCAACAGAATATGCAAAGATTTTACAGGAGAGGAAATCGGAAGCGTCAGCAAAATACCCCATGAAACAAGAACTGTCCAGTTTAAAGAGAAAGTTGAAATAGAGTATAAAGGAAAGAAAATGATTTTCAAAATGATTGATACTCCTGGCATTGCCACTAAAATAGATTATGAAGAATTTTTGAAATACAAAGTAAGCAAAAAAGACGCTAAAAAAAGAGCAAAAGAAGCGACACAGGGAGTTATTGAAAGCATAAAATGGCTTGATGACATGGATGTTGTTGTAATTGTTTTGGATTCAACTGAAAACCCGTACAATCAGGTGAATATTACAATTATAGGGAACCTTGTTGCAAGAAAAATACCTGTATTAATTGTAGCGAATAAAATTGATTTAAGAAAATCAGATGTGAAAAAAATTGAGGCAGCATTTCCAGAATATGATGTTGTTGGAATTAGCGCAAAAGAAGGGAAAAATCTGGAAGAATTTTATGAGTCAGTTTTTAAATTATCGAAGAAAATTTAGGAAAAGTTAAAAAATGTGGAGATTTGACATAATCTAAATATAAAAAACTCTTTGTATTTTACTGCTAGTTAAAACTGGCAGTTTTCTTAGAGTTTTTTAGCCAGAGAAAAAGAATAAACTGCCACATTTATGTGGCAGACAATTGCCTTTGGCAATTGTCTCTTTTTCTCTGTATCAAAAAAACGATGTACCACTCCACCTTAAAAGGTGGAGTTTGTTCGACACTCGTTTTTAGGATGCTCCAAGATTTAAACCACAAAAAAACACCACACTTTTTAAAGTGTGGTTTCAATTTATGGACATGGTGAAGAAAAAAATAAGCAAAAGTTTAGGAAAGATAAAAGGATTTTCTATCCAGTTTCTTCCTTACTCTGAAATAAGGAGCTTAAACAGCAATGAGAGAATGAAAAAAATACTTGACATTATATTAAACAATAATATCTTAATTTTGCAGGGAAGATTAGAAGCTGAAGAAGAGGCAAGGCTGATTGGGGATACAATGGCTATGATAGGGCATATCAAAAATTTTAATGGGATAGAGCTTGCAGTAATCTCTGGAGAGGGTGATGAAGGATTGTTTGGGAAAATGAGGAATGGGATTATAAACAGGCTTTCTAAAGGAGATATTGGTGCAGTGACAATTATAGGGCCTGCAACAATTGTCAAGGAAATAAAGAGAAATCCAAAAAAGATTGAACTATTGCTAAATAAGTAGTTAAATTTATTAAGCTTAATCCTTTTTTCAAGATATGCCATACCAATGCACAAGATGCTCCAGGATTATCCCATCAGCCAGCAGGGAATTATTAAAAGGATGTGCTAGTTGCCATAGCCGTTTTTTCTTTTTTATAAAAGAAGAGCATTTGGAAATGCTCAGGAAAAATCCAATTGAAATACCTGAAGAAGAGAGAACCTCAATTGAAAAAGACATCAGAGACATGGCAGGGATAGTAGATGAAGATGCTCCGGTAATATTAGACATAGAATCTGTCAGAGTTGTCGGCTCTGGAAAATATGAGATAGATGTTGTGAATTTGTTCAACAAGAACAGGCCAGTTATTTACAAACTAGAGGAAGGAAAATACATAATTGATTTAGCATCAACATTAAGCAAAAATATAAAAGATTTAAAAGAGATTAGAAACCCGGATGACAAGAAGTAAATAAAAATTAAGCAACTTCATTACCTTTATATGGGCAACTATCAGGAATGCCATATCCAACAATACTGCACATTCCGTATATCCCTGAAGAATATTCTTTAGATGGGTCAGATAGCTCTCCGCAAGTATATTCTTCTCTTTTATTCTTATGCCTTAATTCACATTCAAGAACTTTCTCTATTTTGCCTTTTCTTAATTTAAACGGATTTAATTTTCCTCTCATAGTTTCAGAAAGCCGATTATAATTTTTATAGAAACTAGGCTCTATCCTTAATTTTGATACAGAGAAAAAGAATAAACTGCCTCCTTTAGGTGGCAGACAATTGCTTTGCAATTGTCTCTTTTTCTCTGGCTAAAAAACTCTAAAAAAACTGCCAGTTTTAACTAGCAGTAAAATACAAAGAGTTTTTTATATTGCTTCTCTCTCATTTTCAGCTTCAACTAAAAAATGATATGCATGTGTACGAATCTTAACAGGAACTCTGTAAATTTGGTTCATCTTAAGAAGATATTAGAATAGTTTATAAGTATTATTGCGGTAAAATGATATGATAAAAAATAAAAATATCAATTCTGTTCTTAATGAAATCTTAGTGAAAATAGAGCCTCCTAAAAAAGAGATGAATGAGATGAAATCTTGCATCAAGGAGTTTATTAGAGAATTCAGCAAGAATATCTCAAAATTAAAAATAAGTGCAGAAATTTTTGTTGGAGGGAGTTTTGCGAAAAATACTGTAATAAAAAAAGATTGCTATGATGCGGATATTTTTGTAAGGTTTGATAAAAAATACAGAGATGATGAGATATCAAAACTAACATTTAAAGCATTAAAAAACATTAAAAATGTTTCAGTTATACACGGCTCAAGGGATTATTTCAGAGTTATGATTAATCCTTTTTTCTCTTTAGAAATAATACCAGTTATAAAAGTAAAAAATCCTAAAGAAGCCAGAAACATTACAGACCTCTCATACTCCCATGTTAGATACATAAAAAGAAAAATAAAATCAAAAAAAAGTTTAGGTGATATAAAAATCGCAAAAGCATTTTGTTATGCCAATAAATGTTATGGCGCTGAATCATACATCCGCGGATTTTCTGGTTATGCCATTGAACTGCTTGTTTATTATTATGGAGGATTTTTGAAATTTGTTAAAGCTATGTCTGTGGCTAAAGAAAAGATTGTAATAGATATTGAAAAAGATTTCAAGAACAAGCAGAATGTTTTAATGGACTTGAATAGCGCTAAACTGCAGTCACCAATAATATTGATTGACCCTACTTTCAAGAATAGAAATGCTCTGGCTGCACTCTCAAAAGAAACATTTGAAAAATTCAAAAGAGAGTGCCAGAGATTTCTGAAAAACCCTAGTACAGCCTCATTTGAAGTTAAAAAAACAGATTTGAATAAAATAAAAAAATATTCAAGCAGGAAAGGTTTTGAATTTGTTCTGATGGAAGCAGAAACAGGCAAACAGGAGGGGGATATTGCCGGCTCAAAATTATTAAAATTTTACAAACATTTAGAAAAAGAGATAGAGAAATTCTTTGATATTAAAAATTGCGGGTTTGATTATAAGGGAGGTCATTCTGCAGGGTATTTTTTTGCTGTTAAAACTAAAAAAGAAATTTTATTCAAAGGGCCTGGGCTGAAAGATGAAAAAAATGTTAAGAGATTCAAAAAAGAGCATAGAAGTACTTTTGTCAAATCCGGAAGGATTTATGCCAGGGAAAAAATAAAATTTAGCATATTAGAATTTATTGGATTTTGGAGAAAGAAGAATAAAAATAGAATGAAAGAAATGAGTGTGGATGAATTAAGAGTTATTTAACAGAAATATACTTCTCAAATCTATTTTTTACCAACTCAAGCAGATTATCAATCTCATTATTGTTATCATTAGAAAATATATATTCATCTACTAACCCGAAATATACATTATAAGAGAGTATAATCGCATCAGGATTTTCAGAAGATTTTTTAAAGCAAATGAATGGTTTTTTAGGATTATAATTATCTTCTTCAAATGTTACGAATTCAGTATAACCCTTATTAATTATGTCATTCAGAGAGTTAATTGTTCCTAGTTCAACTTTATTCCATTGTTTAAATCTTGCGTTTAGATTATCCATTTTACCTCAAAGCCATATCAAACATTGATGCAAATGCGCTTGCAAAAAACTCAGAATTTAGCCAGATAGCAATATCTTCTCCAGATTTGTTTGGAGTTAGATAAAATAATATTTCCTTTCTGTCTATAATGAAAAATTTAGCATCAATATCTATTTTACTCATTTTTATTCCGGATTTGGAGCTTATCTGCTTAATCAAATTATTATCGCCTGACAAAGCTATTTTAATTTTAACATCTGATTTTTTAAGAAATCCAAAAGTCTCCTGGAATAGTTTTGCTTTTAACACAGCTTCTTCAGCATTTGTGCATATTATTACTTCTTTTTCTGCATTTTGCATCATTTCTCTAAGATGGTTGGATATATTTGATTTTCCTTTCAATGCTACTGAAATTTCCTCTCTTTTTATTGGGTTCATCCCTTCACTGTACAAATTAGCCAACTCTTCAAACTCAGATGTAGTTTTTATTTTTGAAAGAGTTACAATTTTATCTTCTGCATCTCTTCTTACATTATTTTTTAATTTCTCAAGTATCATGTGCGGCTTGACGCCTATGTATTTAACAGGCTTTCCGAGCTTTACAATAGCAAAACCTCTCTTATCAAGGCTTTCTAAAACATCATAAGTCCTGCTTCTTGGAACTCCAGAAATATTGGCAACTTCACCAGCTGAAGCAATTCCTTTTCCAAGCAGAGCTAGCCACACCTTTGTTTCATAGATATTCAGATCAAAATAATCTTTTATCCTGCTTATAAGTTCTTGTTTGATTAACATTTTTACCTTTATTTACTATTCAAAACCGAGAAATACATACTTTATAAACCTTATGTTTTTGTTACCTTCTAAAAGTGAGAACAATTAAAGAACAAGGTAACTTAAAATCATCCCTGCAAAAATCCCTGCTGAGATGAACGGCATTGCCGGGTAGAATTTCTTTTTTTCTGCAAGGAAGAATAAATATGCCAGTCCTAACACTGCCCCAAAGATGACAAATAATGCAGAGGTTGTCCCAAATGTATTTAGCATTACTCCTGCAGTTATTATCGGGAATACCACATCCCCGCCGCCTAAAATAGCAAGATTAACTCTTATCCTTTTGTTCCTTAGCTGATGTTTTTTAATCCTCTGCAGTCTTAATTTAACTTTATTGGAAACATAAGGGATAAAAAATCCAGAGAATATTTTTAGATTATGTATCTGGTATTTTGCCATCTTCTGCATAATGCCTGAATGCCAGACAGCCCAGATATCATAAATAGATATTATTATTAAAAGAGCGATTATAGTCCATAAATTTAAGATTGGAACAAAAACCGCGGCAATTCCAGGATAAATGAATAATTCTGTGGAATTATGCACTAAGAAATTTATCCGGTATATTTTTATAAAAGCCAAAGGAAGAGCTATGATTAAAGCAATAATTGAAGCATATTTTACAATGGGAAGAAAGCTGTTAAAAGATATGCCAAGAGCAATTGTTACAACAGCAAAAAACCAGAGCTTCAAAATGAACTCTGCTTTAAACCTTGTCAATAAAAATAATAAGGATATTGCCAGTATAAATGCTATTATAATTGACGGAAACAATTTATAAAAATCCATTTCTTCCTGGACTTCAGGGGTTTGCATCCCGTACGGAAGAGCCGGGGCAGAGACATTTTGCATTTCTCCATCTACAATTTTCACAGGGGAATAATAATCAACAACATAAAGCCCGATAAACTGCGTTGCAATAAACATCGCCAAAAGGATAAGTGTAATTTTTATATTGTGTTTCATTTTGATTATTTGTGTTTATTTGAAAAATGAAATGCTTGAAAATTTCCTGTTTTCATTGTGTTTCATTTTTTATCTTTATTGTTTATTTTCCTAAAAATGGGATGCTTGAAAATTTTTAAAATTTTTGTTGTGTTTCATATCAATTTATGGAGGGTATAGTTTTTAAAGTTTTAATCCCAGCCATCATAAGATATATTTAAAAGTTGCAGATTCTTGTAAATTATAGAGGGGTTCAGAGAGTGAAAGAAAAAAGAGGAAAAGAAGGGTTAATAGAAAATATTTTGAAAAAGAAGAGATACTCTTCAGTTTTTTATAGTCTAATCATTTTTATGTTTTTAATATTTTTATCTGAGGCGGGGATTATGATTATTTTAGGCCATTCAGCTGGGCACGCATTTACTGACGGATTGACATTAACTGCTATAATCCTCCCTCTGGCTTATTTCTTTTTATTCCGGCCAGCAATAAAACATATCAAAGAAATTGAAAAAACTGAAAAAAAGCTGGCTAAAAGAAATGAGGAATTAGAAAGATTCCATAAAGTCGTTATAGGGCGTGAAGAGAGAATAATTGAATTGAAGGATAAGCTCAATGAGCTGGAAAAACAGCTTGAAGGAAAGAAAAGAAAATGAGAGATAAAAAGAATTTTCTAAATCCTAAGAATGAAAATTCTTTAGGATTCTCCACTTCGTCGCAGCGGACAGCAGAATTAAACTCAGTAGGGAATAAAAAAGAGAAATTTTCTGAGAGAAGGGCGATGCTCAGCATTCTTGAAGATTTGGAGGAAGCAAATAAGAAATTAAAAGAAAGCGAGAGAAAATATCAAAATCTTGCAGACAGCGCTCTTGTAGGAATAGTGCAAAGCAGCCTAAAAGGAGATATACTTTATGTCAATGATGCTTTAACAAAGATGTATGAATTTCCTTCTAAAAAAGAGTTCCTATCCGCTAAAGCTCCTATGCTGTACAAAAACCCAAAAGACAGGGAGATTATGATAAATAATCTTAAAAAAAACAGAAAGCTTGAAAGTTATGAGATAGATATGCTGACAAAAAAAGGAAGGACTATAACTGTTCTTACAAGCATAATCCTTTCTAATGACAAAATATCTGCAACAATTGTAGATATAACTGAAAGAAAAAAAGCAGAAGAGGATATTTTTAGGCTGAATGAAATAATTAATAGAGTTAGAAAAATTAATCAGCTAATCTTAAGGGAAAAAAACCAGAAGAAGCTTATTGATTATGCTTCTAAAATGATATCATCAAAAAAAGGATTTAGCTGCGTTTTTATAGCCCTTCTTGGCAAGGAAGAGAATTTGGCAATAAAAAATGTCTGCGCAGTCAGCAAAGAGCATTTCTCTGAAAAACAGCTTCAAAAAATCCATAACCAGAAATACATTGAAGAGGTATTGCATAAGAAAATTGTGATTATAAATGATGCAACAATGTCTCCTTATAAACAACATTTTACAAAAAACCCAAGCCATTGCGCTGCTGCCTTATCGCTTCACCATGATAACAATAATTATGGTGTATTGACTGTCCATTTTCCTCCTGGAAAAATCTGCACTAAAGAAGAAGTTAGTCTGCTAAAAGAACTTGCAGGGGATTTGAGCTATGCTTTATTTTCTTTAGAGATGGAAGAAGAAAAGAAAAAAGCAGAGAAAGAAGTTATAGAAGAAAAAAAATTCTCAGAAAATATATTATCAACAATGAGTGAGGGGGTTGATATAGTTGACGAGAACTTGAATATAATTTACATGAATGATGTGTTCTTGAAAGCTTTTGGAAAAGAGGCGATTGGGAAAAAATGCTATGAGGTTTATAAAATTGACAAAAAGCAGTGTGAAAAATGCCCTTTAAAAAAACCAATTAAAATTGGAGAGACAAAAAGCCTTATTGTCCCTGGAATTGTAGGAAATAAGACATTTGAAATAACACATACAGGAATAAATCTGCCAAACGGAAAAAAAGGCATTTTAGAGGTTTTCAGAGATATAACAAAAGAAAAAGAAGCAGAAGATGCATTAAAAAATTTAAACAAAGAGCTTGAGCAAAGGGTAAATCAAAGGACCATTGAACTTAAAAAAGCCAATGAAGAGCTTAAAATTTTAGACAGGGCTAAAGATGAATTTGTCTTGCTCGCCTCTCATGAGTTGAAAAGCCCTTTATTCCCAATAACAGGATATATAGAACTTATGATTAATGGAGAATTAGGGAAAATAACTGAAGAGCAAAAGGAAAAATTAAACATAATGCATAAAAATGCAAAAGATTTAGAAAAACTGATAGAAGATATGCTTGAGCTATCAAGATTAGAGCTGAAAAAATTAGAGCTGGATATAAATAAAAACGATATTGTAGCTATTGCAAATCAGGTAAAAGAAAGCTTATTCCCTCTCGCAGAAAGCAATTATGCCAAAATAAGCATTAAATCCCCTGAAAAACTTCTTGCAGATTGCGATGAATACATGATAAACCAGATAATTACAAACATTGTTAAGAATAGCATAATGTACAGAAAGCCTGGCAAGCCAAACAAAATTGAGATAAACATAATGAAAACAGAAACTGATGCAGTCATAAGCATAACTGACGAAGGAAGAGGTGTCCCAAAAGAAAAGCAAAATAAGATATTTGAAAAATTCTACCGCATTAAAGAAGCGGTTAAAAGGCCTGAAGAAGGGGCGGGAGTTGGGTTAAGCATTGTTAAAGGATTGGTTGAGCTGCATGGAGGGAAAATTTCCTTTAAGAGCAGAAAAGGGGTTGGCTCTGCATTAACATTTAATATACCTTTAAAAAAACTGAAAGGAGGAAAAAATGAATGAGAAAATTTTGATAATTGAAGACAGAGCAGACACCATGAACTTGCTGAAATTTGCTCTTGAAAAGCAGAATTATGCAGTCATCTCTGCAGAGAATGGAAAAAGAGGGTTGAATGCTTTGGAAAAATACCCAATAGATTTAGTTATACTTGACATAATGCTGCCAGATATATCAGGCAAAGAAATCCTTAAAAAAATAAGAGCAGATAAAAAATACAGCAGAGTTAAAGTTATTGTCCTGACAGCAGCGAAAATTTCAGAAAAAGAGCAAAAAGAATTTTTCAATATAGGAGCACAAGGATTTCTTTTTAAGCCGGTTCAGATAGAAGTAATGAGGAATGAGATAAGAAAAATTTTAGAGAAGAGATGATTTTTGTAAGACTCTGTATTGAACTACCTCTGTTCGGCAATTGGAAAGTCGTTATTGATTACAAAATATTTGTCGCTGTCCAATTACCTCAATCTCAGAGTCTCCAGAGCTCTTGGAACATTTGTCTCAATTCTCTGAATCTTGTAGAGGGCAGAAGCCAGGTCCAGCGATTTTGAAACCTCTCCGTGCTCAATTATTACTCTCTTAGGTTTCGGCCTCATATTATTGAAGAAATCCATTAATTCATTTCTTCCTGCATGGGCGGTAAATCCTACAATCGTATGAATTTCCATATTAATCTTAACTGTCTCTTCCTTCCCATCAACCATCATTCTTGTTTCTTTAAGCCCGTCCTGAACATTCCTTCCTAAAGAGCCAATACCCTGATAACACACAAAAATTATTGAATTTTTATCATTGCCTGCAAACTCCCTGAAATATTCAACTGAAGCTCCTCCTACAAGCATACCGCTTGTTGCAAGGACGACGCATGGGCCTCCTTCAATAACTTTTTTTCTTTCCTGCGAAGAGCCGACTCTTGAAAATATCTCGGAAGTGAAAGGATTTTTGTCTTTGAATATCTCTGACCTTACTTTAGCCCCTAAAAAATCCGGATAAGCTGTATGGATAGCATTGATATCCCAAATCATTCCGTCAATATAAACAGGGATATCTTGCAGTTTCCCTGTTTTTATTGCATCCTCCAAAACAAGCATTGTCTCCTGTGCTCTTCCTAATCCCAACTCTGGAATCAGGACTTTTCCTCCTCTGTCTATTGTTTTTTTAACTGCCTCCAAAAATTCTTCTTCTGACTGGATTCTAGGAGGGAGCACATCTGATTTTGAGCCGTATGTTGATTCTGTTATTACTGATTCTACCCTCGGAAAAGTTGTTATTGCCGGGTCTAAAAGCCTTGATTTGCCATATTTAAAATCTCCTGTATAAAGCAGATTGTGAGCCCCATTTCCTATATTCAGGTGAACCATCGCTCCGCCAAGAACATGTCCTGAATTATAAAATGTAAGCCTTACATCAGGAGTCACGTCAGTAACCTCATTATAATTTAAGCATATGCTGTGCTTCACCATTTCTTTTATGTCAGTTGAACTGAATAATGGCGCTGATGCCTGCTTGTAGGCAACACCAATAAAATCCAGAGAAAGCAAAGCCGCAATATCTCTAGTCGGAGCTGTCATATAAACCGGTCCTTTATATCCCATCTTGTACAGATAAGGAACCAAACCAACATGGTCAAGATGAGCATGACTAATTATTACTGCGTCCAATCTGCTTATGTCAAATTCAGGAATGTCCAATGAAGGAAATCTATCCTGGCCTTGAGAAGCCGGGTCTATCCCGCAGTCAAGAAGAATTTTAGAGTTAGGCGTCTGCAGGAGAATTGAACTTCTTCCAACCTGCCTTGCCCCTCCTAAAAAAGTAATCCTTATCCATTCATCAACTTTTTCCGGGTTCCATTCTTTGTATATCTTCTCTCCAATTGAATTAAGAAATTTTCTTCTGTAATTATTATTTGCATAAAGAACTTCCCTTATATTTTCTGTAATCTGGCTTTTAATTGCAGGAGATCTCTGAACTTGAGGTGTCCATAAAGTTTTGTTCCTTATATCGTCAAGAATAAATCCCTGCTTTCCAATTACCAATCCCGGCTTTTTGGCCTCAATTATGACGATGCTTCTCTGAACATCAAAAATTAAATTTGTTATTTCTGCCTCTTCTGGGACAATGGTTTTTATTTCTGCTTCTGTTTTCTCCTGGCTTAGAAGTATCTTTGCATCTGCCCTGAGCTCAACCCTTTTTTTTATCTCATTAACAATACCTCTTATCTCCCTTTCCCCTTCTCTGAAGAATTTTTCATTATCTGTATAGAGAACAATATTCGCCCCTTCAAAACTTGCTTCTTTTATGTCTCCTCTAAGTTTGTCTGTTATTGTTTTTAGAATATTCATCTTATCAACCTTTAAAATTACCGGACATTTCAGAAAAATTATCTATCTTTATATTCTGATACAATTTCTTGTTCAACCGCTTTTTTAATTCCATCTTTTGTTATAGTAAAAATGTCAATTCCATATCCGCTTCCAGTATCTCTTTGTGTTGAAGATTTCAAAGCTTCTTTTGCTAGCTCAACAGCTTCTTTAACAGTCATATCTTTTTTGTACTGCCTTTCTAATAAACCAAGCACATACGGCATACCGCTTCCGAAATTGGCATCGTAATCTTCTACTTTATAAGCCCCTCCAGCAGGCTCAATAGTGTATAATTCAGTGCTTCCGTCTTCATTAAATCCGGCCACCAGAGTCCCAACAATGCTTGGAATCATAGACGGCTGCCTTATCTGGGAGTAAGTTATAGCTCCTGTTAAATTTGCTGCCTGCTTGACTGTTGGCCTTGACCTTGACTTTAATTCTTTAAGTTTTAATTCTGCTACTAACAGCTTTGAGAGTCTTACTGCATCTGCCGCCCCCCCGCAAAATGAGATAACTAAATAATCGTTGATTTGATTAACTTTTTGAAAATTTTTATTAAGAACAGTATTTCCAGCAGTGACCTGCCTGTCAGCAGCCATTACAACTCCGTCTTTGCAGACTATTCCCAATATAGTTGTCCCTGTCTTCAAAATTGAATTTTTTAATTCAGCGTCCATTTTAATTTCTCTAGAATAATCTAATTAATTATTAGAATTTATAATAATCAAGAGATTTCGTGTTTTATAAACTTTTCGTTTAAAATGGCTTTGAACAATAACTATAGATGTAGAATTGAAATTAAAATATGAAGATATTTTAGGGATATACAAACAAAATAAAGTACCCTTAGATTATTAAAATAAAAATAGTAATAAAGAATTGGAGGGAATAGCCAAGGAAAAAATGAAGAGATAGTTTATTTTATCAGTTATATCAGTTTCTTTGCAACTTTTTCGCCTTCTTTTGTTCTCTTGTAAATCCTTCCTGTTCTATCTTCTGGATTTACAACTTCAACTAATTTTTTATCTTTTAATTCAGATAAAGCACGAGAAACAAGATTAAAATAAGTATTGCTCTTGCTTTTGTAAATTTTCATCACTAATTCAGAAGGCATCATAGATTTATCTAAATTCATAAAAATTTCTTTACGATTTTTTCCTCTTTTTATGAATCCTATTGCTTTTAGCAATTCCATAGCAATCTATATACAATTTGACTTAAGAAACAAATTCAACAATCTATTAGCAAATTGTGAGCGAAAAAAGAAAGGTTTTTAAACGAGTTATTGTATAATTCTATTATGGTAGAAAAAAGTCATGTATATCAAATTATTTCTGTAATCCTTTTAATTGCAGTTATTGCTTTTGCAGGATTATCATTCACTAAATCCTCTCAAAATTGCCCTGAAGTTGAAGAAAAAGAATGTCCCCAACCTATTGCAAAAGCAATGCTGGACGCTCAAGTTTATACTTGGGGTGTGAATCTCTATAATGAGAGTGAATTTTTATTCGATTATTGGCTTTATAATTATGGGAATGCTGAAGCCAAAAATGTAAAAGTGAGATGTAAATTAGCAAATGAGGAGCAAGGAGTTGTTTTTTCAGGTTTACATGATTTTGGAAATATTGCTTCAACAAGTTCAACCTTTGGGGAGTTTACTCCGCTAAAGTCTACAACACAAAGTTATAACTCTAATAAAGAATATTCTGGTTATTGTTATGTAGAAAGTTGTGATAATTGCGAAATCCTATATAAGAAGATTCCCGATTTAGTTGAAAGTTTTGAGGAATAAGCATGTTCTTTATATTTGGTTGGGGGTCACAAAAATATTAAAAATTTCTGGCTCTTCAACATCAACATGTATGAAGACCTTGCAATTGTCTGCCACATTTATGTGGCAGTTTATTCTTTTTCTCTGTATAAAACTCCTGTAACTCCCTTCTCTAAAAATAATTTTGAAATTCTATATGCCGAGGATTAACAACCAAATTCATCTCTCAATAAATGATATCCCATTCTCTTTCTTGAATCTCAGGACATTCCCAACAAATCCCTCTATCTTCTGCTCATGGCTGACGATTATAAGCTGTTTTGCAGTCAGCTGCTGCAGAACGTCCCTCATCTTATCCAACTGCTGCTCGGAAAAACCATCTGTTG
>Ga0209518_1002718_pt1 | contig 16031 bp, 28 predicted proteins | sample RifGroB1_FD_183993 | JGI IMG/M metagenome (GOLD analysis project Ga0209518, IMG submission 183993) | Groundwater microbial communities from Rifle, Colorado, USA - Groundwater B1 (SPAdes) (version 2) | ecosystem: Environmental > Aquatic > Deep subsurface > Groundwater | place: Rifle, Colorado...
CGCTGTCGCACACCGCGTCAAGGCCGGCGGTGAACGACCATGCGATTTGACGCGCCTTCACGTCCACCGCAAAGCGCCGGGCATTGTTGAGATAGGCAACCTGAAAGGCCTCCCAGCGCGCCGACTCGATTTGAGCGGCAGCGGGCAGGTCTATGAAGTCGCGGGCAAAATCAGCCTTCAGGCTCATTGTCGGTTGCGTCTTCCATCTCGCGGCGGTTCTGCTCGGCGCGGGCAATCCAGGCGGGCATATCAAAGAGTGGCGCGCCATCCTTGCCGGTGTGCTCGGTCTTCGCCGGCGCGTCCAGCCCTTGCAACTTCGCCCGGCGCTCCATAATACGAAGCGCCCGGTCAATCGCGCCCTGATTGCCGTTTACCACCTGCGGCCATATCGCCAAAAGCATCCGGTCGAGCCGTTCAATCTCAAGCGTGCGCACTTCGTCGGCTGGCTCTTGCTGCGTGCGCTTCAACGCCGCACTGACTGCGGCATGAGCACCGGACGCGCTGCGATAGCCCAGGCGCTCGGCAATGACGGCATAGGCCGCGCCGGCCTTGCGAAGCTCCAGGGCTTCGAGTTGTCTTTCGTGTGCGTTCACCGCGTCCTGTTGCGCCATGTGTTCAACCGCTTAATTCAACCAATTCAGGGGTGATTCCGAATGCCTGCGCGTACCTCTCTAAACTTACAGCACAATAGCCTGCGCTCAGTTCCACCGCCCTACACTGGCGCGAGAGATTTTCGGCGGCGATGATGGTGGTGCCGCTGCCAGAGAAAGGTTCGTAAATTGTGGCTTCGGTTTTGGAGTGCGCTCTTATTGCCCTTTCCGGTAGGCATACCGGAAAGGCGGCTGTGTGCCGCGTCAATGGCTTGTCACCTGTCGCCTCGTTACGAGTGTCCCAAACCGCGTGAACGGATATATCCCAGTCGTGGCATTCATCGCCCTCCCCGCCCGGTGTTCGCCATGTCCAAATATGTTCCCATTCTTGATGGTGCGGGATACTTGTCTTATAGCTCCAAAACGGTTGCTGCAATCGGTTGAATGGTTTATACCAAATGCGCTGAGCGTACAGTTCGCATCGGCACTCTTCGTGGAATATTTGCCAATAATCTTTCGAAATAGGGTAAATGCACTGTCTATCACTCCCGGTTAACGGGCCAGCGTGAGATAGCGGCGCTATCTCACCAAAGTTTGTAAAAATAAATCCACCTGGCTTTACTATCTCTATCGCCCTATCTGCAAATCCTCGCAATAGTTTATAGTGTTGCTCTATCGTGGTTTCCGCTTCATATTCTTTCCCAACTGCGTAAGGCGGGCTAGTTACGCATAAATCCGCTCTCTCCCCACCCATCACCCTCGCCACCACGTCCTTATCCGTACAATCGCCACAAATTAAGTAATGGCTGCGCTTGCCGTCCCGAGAAGCCATGCGCCACATCTGGCCCAACTCCACCCCCCACTTTACGCGCAACTCCTCCGCCCGGTCAACCTGCGGCTCGGCGTCCTTTTCGTCACCGCCGCCAAAATCAATCTTGTTTGCCGCCGCGATGTCCGACAACGCCTGCTGTATGCGCTCATCATCGCTGTTGACCATGTTCAGCAGGTCGAGCATCTTGCCCTTATCCGTTTCGGCCATTGCGCTGATAGGGTCAAGCAGCAGCAGGGCTTTGGCCTCTTCGTCCTCAGTCAGGTCAACGTACTCAACCGGGATGGACTCAACGCCAGAACGCAAGAGCATAGTCACCCTGGCGTGCCCGTCAACAACGTGGCCCGTCCGCTGGTTTACCGTGACGCTGCGAATGTAGCCGACTTCGTCAATGCTGCCCGCGAGCGCACTCTGCTGGTTACGCGGGTGAAGGCGGGCGTTATATGGGTTGGCAAGCAGTTGGTCAACGGCTACAACCTCATGCCCGACAATGCGGTTGGTGAATGGCTTTTCGAGCTTGGGCGGGGCTTTGTCGCTCATTCCGTCCCTTTCGTCTTTTCAGGCGACAGGATCACCGGCCCGTCACTGGCGGATATGGCCGAGTCAATGCTTGCAAACTCGCGCCGCCTATGGTCGCTGAACCGCTCCCCGTCCAGGCGTTCAGTGCGAAAGCCGTTGACCTTCCACGACTTGCACATGAGACAGCCGCCGCGGCGGTTCTTTGGTCGCTTGCGTTTGTGGTTCATTCGTCGCCCTCTTCCCAATCATCCGGCATTACCGCCCGCAAATCTTCGCAGATTTCAGCAAGTCCGGCCAGTGCGGCAGCGACCTCATCGAATGCACACTCATCAACCGCCATGACTATTATCTCTAACTGTTCGTCGGTCAAATCCACCCCAGGCCGCGCCGCAGTTGCGCGGCGGTCTATTGCCCATTGCTCTATGTCCCAAACAAGTTCATCTATGCAATCCTGGCACATACAGGCGTCATCATGCGGATGGCCGTCCGGCATACTGTCAATAAACTCATCTATCGTGTCAAACTCCTCGTACCAATTGCCGCCGCTGTACACAATGCGCCCATCGTGGTCAAAGAGAAGCCAGCGGAAGAAGTCTATCAGGCGCTTGATGATGTTCATTCGCTTACCCGCCCCTCGCGACAATCGGCAGGAATTGCCTAACTGCCGCGCCGCCATTTCCAAACCAGCCCAACATTTCGGCCACGCTGCCCAGATAAAAGTTTTCGTCTGCCGCTTCCTGGACGCCGGGGATGATACCGCGGGTTTCGTACTGGTGCGCAATGAGCTTTGCCCCGGTGGGATAGCGCGGGTAAAGCGTCTGCCAGTGCGCGCCCCAAAAATCATAATCCCCAATCCATCCGGTTGGGAAGGGGCGCAAAAAGCCCGCAAAATACTTGCTGCTGTACCACGCTGGCCGCTTGCCCGTCAGTCGCTCAATCTCTTGCAGACAGGCCAGGACTTTGGCGCTGTCATGGTAAAAAGCTAACTCGATGTCCAGGATGTACTGATTGCAGCCGGCCCCAACCATGTTGACGAAATGAGCGGCCTGCCGGATCGGGTCAACTACGCGGTAAAAATGGTAGGCGGCCCACGGCAAGCCCAGGCGAATACTCTCGGCTCGATTGCGTGCGTATTGGCTGTCAACAAAATCAAGGCCCTCGGAAGCCTTGAAGATCGAAGCCAGCAGGTACAGCGCGGCGATGTCCCAATTAATCTCACCGCTCCAATGGCTGAAGTCGGGGAAGTAGGTTTTGATTGTGTTGCCAAGCAGCGCCTCGGGCGTCTTGATAAGCCCGGTCAGGCGTAGGACGGACGCCATTACCGCGGGCGAGAAGCGCGGTTTGTATGCGGGCGGCTGTTTTGTCAGCGGCCTGCCGTCAACGTCAAGACTGGCGCGGTGGCTAATCATCTGCCGCGACCTCGTAAATATACGTGTCCTTCCATTCGTTGACGCGCTTGTAAATTTCTGTGATAACCGGCCCGTTTCCAATCTGCATTTTTAGCTCCGCCTTTTCTGGCAAATCATCATTGCTGACCCATTGGATTCGTTGGCCGTCAAACTGGCCGCCAATGAAGATGAGCATTTTCACGGCTTTGCTCCCGCCGATATTGGCCCAACCATTTTTAGCTGACACGTTGCCTCGAAAGTCTCGCCACTACGATCTTCCCAAACAGATATATCAATCCCCGCGGCCGTTGTTTGGGCGATTAATTCCTCAATCTGCCGTCTCTCTCGGCATTCTTCCAGCGCCACAGACGCGTTATAAACCTGTGCAGCCACATCTCTGGAAATGACCTCTCCACCGCACCTATCGCACACGAAGCCATCAACCAAAAACGATTGCCCCTTGAGGGGGATATTGATCCTGACTTTTCGCGGCTCCAATGTTCCGCCGCAGTTATGGCGCTCACTCATGGCCTTTGCATCCATTTGGCGTGCCAGATCGAATCCGTCCACGCCATTCTTTCGGGTTCAAACCACCGAATAGTAAGCGGCGGCTCCCAGCCTGGCCGCTGTTCAAAAGCGGTTGGAGAAATCATATCCCAGCCAGAGATATCCGCCAATACAAACCTAGCCCATCTTGTCTCTTTCTCTGGCGCGGGCTTGGTGCGCGTCATCCTGTTACGGATGCGCCCGCGCCCTTCATCGGAACAGCGTTTACTCTTTGTGGTCGCCATTTGTCGTTTCGCCCTCCACGTTCGTCTGCTTATGCCAGATACGCAATACACTCATCCCCTTTTCCGCAATCGCCGCCGTCACTGCCGGATCAATGTATTTCTCGGCGCATGACTCGCAAGTCACCGCGCCGTCATAGATTGATCCATAACCAAAACTAACGGCGTCAAACTCAACCGCGCCGCCGCAAATGATGCAAACCTTGACATACTCAAATGCAATGCGGATGTGGTTACATTGCGCGGAGGTCGTTACCGATTGATTGCAGATGTCACAGGTTAGGTCGGCCATCGCTCACCTCTTTGCCCGGCCAATCAGCGCCCCATGCCCACCATAGCCAAGCCCAAAACGTTGAGACGTAATGCGTCACCGTGCCGTCAGCATGGGCTATCCCATAAGGCAGGCTATGCCGCATGGGCACGAGCAACTTGATGTAATACCAAAGCCAACGCCAGCGCATCATTCCACCGGCGCGGTTCCGGCTTCTGCCGCCGGCCCGGTGTTGACGTTCACCGTTGCGCCGCCTGCCGTCAGCCGATTGCGCGCGCCGTCTTCATAGGCAATTGACACAATCAACGCAATGATAACGGGCTGTAGGGTCAGGATCACAAAGCGGACATCTTCCATCGCGCTGGGGCCGCCATACTTACCGACGAAAAACAGCGCCAGGCTGATGACGGTGTCCAGGATCAACAGCCAGAATTTTCGTGACCGAACAAACAACTGAAATGGATTCATTGTGTGCATTCTCCCGTTACTCAGAATTTGATGCGCTTAGGCGGTACACTGTGCCATCAGTTGAATTGCCGTAGGTGTCGCATGTCCAATAGATATATGGGCGTCGGTATGGGTCTTGATACGGGTACGGCACTGGATACGGCGACGGAATAACCACCGTTTCCTTTTCGCCCAGCAGGTCATCAAGAATCTTGTGTAATTCTTTTGCGCCTTCAAACGACAGGGCAATTTCTTTCCCGTCAATTTCAATGATGATTTTTGATACTTTTGATTTTGACATCTCTCATCTCTCCTGTGTTCAAAAAAGTTGGTAGCCCGAGGAGAGCGGGCTACCAGGCTGGCCTTGCCCGCCGTAAGCTAACGGGCCTCTGTATGAGTATAGCACATTTTCGGTTGTGGCGCAATAAAAAGACACCCCGTAGTGGGATGTCTTATATTTTCTATGGCCGGTTGGGCAGCCATTGGTTTGGCGTATACTACCCGGCATCAAGTAGGTTGCTTCCCTTAGTCACCCTCTGTCGTCCAGTCGGGAAGGGATCCTGTCCTATGCATTCCCGGCGTCAAGTTTGTGCTTCTCAAGTAGGATTTGCCCGTCACGTCAGGAATAGACATCTACAGTATAGCACAAATCTGCCTTGTGCGCAATAAGATTGCAGCATCCCCGGCGGCCAGGTCGCTCGGTAGGTTGATCCGGTAGCCAGACACGTCAGCTCACGCTAACGCTGAAGGCAATCAAGCCTTCCATTCTCGCCCGTCTGACCTTGTTACCAGCCCAATCACCGCCCTCGATGCGCCGGGAATGCCACCAGCGGCTTGTCAGGATTACAACCTGTCTCTCCGGGCCGCCTTTGCGCGAGTCACATTGCCCGCGCCAACATGCATAGTATAGCACATCCAGGCAAAATTGCAATGAATTTGTTATGAAATTTCGGGGCGTTTTCTGGTAAGATTAAGTCAAGGAGAAACGCAATGAACACAAAACTGGCAATGGTACGGGCGCAAGATGTCAAGGTCGCCAAGTTTGCATCATTCCGGGCTACGAACGGGCACGCCCCGGAACCGTACGTAGATTATGACCCTGACGGCACAATGTGCCAAGATGACTACGAATACCTGACGGGGACGGGGTTGTACTCAGACGAAATCGCCCCGGAATAACCCCCACTCGAAACCGCGCAGGGGGCGCGGTCGCCGGGAATTTGGCCCGGCCTGAATGAGAGGATCACAAAAAAAGGAGAAAATCATGTTACTAAAATTCTTGGACAAATACAACCGCGGGCCGTACTCTGAGTTTGACTTCTCGGAATACCTGCCAACAAAAAAGACCGATGGCACTTGGAAGCCGGGCAAGTGGCTGCCAAAAGTCGGCTATCTTGAGATGTGCGAGCGTGGCTATCATGCCACGGACAAAGAGCACATGCTCGAATGGCTGAACTCAAACCTGTACGAGATTGAGGCCAGGGGTACGAAAATTGAAGGCGATGACAAAATTGCATTTGCTCAAATCCGTTTCGTGCGCAAGATCGAAACTTGGAACGACAAAAGCGCCCGCCTGTTCGCCTGCTGGTGTGCCCGGCAAGTCTGGCACTTGATGACGGATAAGCGCAGCAGGAACGCCGTAGAAGTGGCGGAGCGCCACGCCAACGGCGAAGCGACGGATGAAGAGTTGGCCGCCGCCTGGGCCGCCGCCTGGGACGCCGCCAGGGACGCCGCCTGGGACGCCGCCAGGGCCGCCGCCAGGGACGCCGCCTGGGCCGCCGCCAGGGACGCCGCCTGGGACGCCGCCAGGGACGCCGCCTGGGCCGCCGCCAGGGCCGCCGCCAGGGACGCCGCCTGGGCCGCCCAAAGAGAAGCCCTTATCAAGATTGTTTTCGATAATTGACAAGGAGAATAACCCATGCCCCGCTACAACCCCAACAAGCCCGAAATCCACCCCGTAGCCGTCCGCCTGCCCATTGACCTGTACCGCCAACTCCAGGCCGAAGCCGAGCAATCCGGCGCGTCAGGCGTCGGGCCGCTCATTCTGAGCAAGCTCCAGGTGCAGCCGGAATTGTTGGCTGCGCTGGAAGCGTGCTACTATCGGTTGGTCAATATTCAATCCGGTATGGACACGGCCCGCGCCAATCCATCAGCGATTGGCTTTCTGAACGGTGAAGCCCTGGAAGCGGCCCGCGTCGCGATTGCGAAAGCGAAAGGAAAAGCGAAATGAGCAACAGGATCACCGACTTCTCAATCAGCGGGACTCTCGAAAACGACTCCCGGAAATGCTCAAAGGGATTCATCTGTATCCATCGCGGCAATGAATATTACAAGGGATATTCCGCGACCCGCCAACGCATCAGGGCGCTCATCAAGATAGCAAAGGCGCGCGGCGTCATCCCTGGCGTTGATTTTATGTGCTCCGGCTTGTGGGTGCATTATCTCGATATCCCGCCCGCGAATTGATACGCAACTGCAATGTTGCGCCGCCTGTAATCTGGTAATATTAAGGCAGGAGACGACCTATGGATACCCCCGAAACCTGGCACGACCAACGCCCCACACACACGCCACTCAGCGACGCCGTGGCGAATGCGCTCGAAAACATGCTGGCGTCGTGGGAAGAGGCCAACAAAGTTGCCAGCATGTACGAAGAAGGCGAAGTTGACCACGCCGCGCTTGACGCAGCTTTTGACCGCGCCCTGAGCGCCGAAACCGAGTACCGCCAGATATGGCGGGAGTGGGATGATGAGCGCGGGCGGCTGCTGGCAATGCTGGATGATGATCCGGGATGCACCTGCCTGGACGCGTCCGAATGCACTTGCAACCCCCGCACAGACCCATGCCGGGCCTGCAAGCGGGCACAAACCGCTGATGAGGCGGAATTACCATACTAGGAGAAAAGGAACATGGTTAAAGAATTAGCAGTTTACATGAAATCAGATACAGTCAGGGCCAGCTTTGCGGATGTTCTCGGCAATGACCGCGAAGCGGGAATCTATATCAGCAGCGTCTTGCTGGCCGTATCCAATGGGTCAGAAGAATTACAGGCCAGCACACAGAGCAGTATTTACTCCGCCGCCCTGCGCTGCGCAACCATGCGCTTGAGTGTTGATCCGGCATTCGGGCACGCCTCGCTTGTGCCATTCAAGAACAAGGAAGAAAAATATATTGCCACGTTGATTGTCCAGTGGCGCGGCTATCACTTCCTGGCGATGCGTACCGGTAAATATCGCTTTATCAACGTCGCGCCCATTTACGAGGGGGAAATCATCACGGAAGATCGTATCACCGGCGAGATCAAATTGAGCGGCGGCAAACTCAGTGACAAGCGCGCCGGCTGGATCGGCGCCTTCGAGATGATGAGCGGATTCCGCAAGGTCATCTATATGACGGTTGAAGAAATCCACGCCATTGGGAAAGAGTACAGCCGCCGTTACCAGAGCGAAAAGGGATACTGGCAAAAACACCCTGAAGTCATGGAGAAGAAGACCGTATACCGCCGCCTACTGACCCATTTCGGGTATCTTGACCCGCGTGATATTGCCACCGTCTCGCAGATCGAAACGGTTGACATTCCAGACGAAGGCGAAACGGTTGAGGGCGACTATGCCGAGAGCACGCCGGAAAGTTCAGCGCCCGCACAGGCAGAGCGTGAGCCGTCTCTCGCCAGCGAACATCTTGAGCCGCCTGCCGAGAAGCGCACGCCGGAATCGGTCATCAAGCAGATGGGATTTGAGTAACCCACCCCAACCCACCCCGCCCGGCGCGAGTCGGGCGGGGAGAATGAGACACAGGAGAAAAATGGACACAACCGACAAACTGAACCGCCTATCCGAGATGCAAGCCCAGTCCGATGTCATGCGCGCCCACTTCGACGCCCTGCGCGCCAAAGTCATGACGCCCGAAATCAAGGCCGCACTGGAAGAAATCGCGGCAGAAGAAACAACGGCAATGGACACCCTGAACGGCGGGATCGAAGCCCTGACCGCCGAAATCAAGAGCGACGTTACCGAGTTTGGCGCAACCATCAAAGGCGCTTACCTGATGGCCGTCTATTCGCCGGGCCGTATTACGTGGGACAGCAAAAAGCTTGACCGCTACAGCGTGGAACATCCCGAAATCGCAGCCATGCGGAACGTCGGTAATCCGAGTGTGGCGCTGAGGAAGATTTGAGAGGAGAAAACGAACATGGAAGCAGCAACAATCAAAATTGAACAGAGCATTATTGATAGCATCATCCGCGCCGAGGTGCAGGCCGCGATTGCGGGTGCACTCGGCAAGCGCGAAGACCTGATCAAAGACATCGTATCCGGTGCGCTCGCCATCAAGGTTGACGCGGACGGCAGGCCAGACCGCGGCGGATACTATGATTCCAGGACATACCTGGAATACTTCGTAAACAAAGCCATCCAGGAAGCGGCAAAAGAAGCGTTCACTGAGTACCTAACAGAAATGAAGCCGAAGCTGCGCGCCGAGTTGGTGAAGCAAATCAAAAAGCAAACATCCGCCGAAACGCTTGCCGGCGTCGTGATGGATGGACTTACTCACAGCCTGGAATCGTCGTGGCTCGTTAACGTAAACCTGAAACTCAAAAACACGGAAGACTAATCACCCACCCCCGCCGCCAGGATGCACCTTACGAGCACCTGCAATGCTGGCGAGTGCCAAGACTGGCGGCGGGGGATCGGGAATGAGAGGAGATGAGCAATGGACGCCTACATCGCAGTTTTCAACGTGCAAGCCAAAGAACTAAACCGAGCACGCCGGGACTTTAACAAGATGTTCGGCAAGGGTTCATATCGGGAACGCATCGCGCCATTTGTTCGCCAGGGGATTATGTCAATATTCAAGACGCCACCCGACAAATACACGTCCTGGTATGTTCAACGCGTCGCCGAATTGGTCAACAAACGGATAGGTGAACGAGATGAATAATCGAAGCGCACGCATCGAAATTACCACGTCAACCGCCTGCGGCACAATCGTAAACGTCCGCGATTACATTGGCCCCGGCGAGCCTTGCATGGGTTCCCCGCGTTCCGTTGGCGGTAGGTGGCCCTACCCAAAGATGACCTGCGGGCGCTATGCAAGCATCTTGAGACTTGTCAACGCCTGCGGCTTGGTGATCGAAACGACTGACGGCTACGACTTGCGGATCGTGGCAGAATGGCCGCCAGCAAGCGTCATCACCCCCGCAATGGAAGCCGAGTGGCAGAGAGCGACGAAATCCGCTTGACTCACCACGAAAGTGGTGTATAATGTGGGTGTCGGATGGCAACCGGCAGAGTACCTTACAACAGCGGCAGAGGTGGCGCACAAAAGAACCTGATTTTATCTCAGGTGGCTTTCGTTATGTGCGCAAGCCAACGCACACGACTAAAGCCCACCCGCCGCGCGAAAGCCATCTGAGATAAGGCCAGGTTTTTTGTTTTTACCAGAACGTTACAAATGGACGGGCGGCGTGGTGGGAACACGCACTAGGCTTCGGCTGAAGGCAAAACGGGATAAAAGCCAATGGAGATACAAGCCGGCGAAAGCCAGTCCCAAATCGAGTTCAAATCTCGACCCGTCCAATGTATCAATCCTGGAGCGTCACAGGCGTACCCCAAAGTGGTGGCTCTCCACGCGGGAGAGCCGGCTTACACAGCGGGCAATCGGTGGAAATCCGTACCCAGGATAGCACAAATCAGAACGGGAAGGAGCGAACATGCGCCCATTCAACGCAAGACTATCGGCACAATTAGATTATGCCACCGTCAAGGCAGAAGAGCGCGGCGGCCTGTGGCGACTTGTCAAGCGGTGGCTTGAATGGCGGATATTCGGATGAACGCCACGGCCCCCTCTGAGTTCTCAATCATCGGCCTGGACGCCGGGCGCTTCCACAAGGCCGGCCCAAACGAGTGGCACGGGCCGTGCTTAATGTGCGGCGGACAGGATCGAATGGTGGTATTCACCGCCCGCCCATTCCCATCCTGGAATTGGTTCTGCCGCAAGTGTCACCCTGACAACGGCTGGATTGACGAAATACAGCCAAAGCTCAAACAGCGCCAAAGTGATCCAGCATGGGAATTGAAACGGATCGAATGGGAACGGGAACGGGCAGAACTGGAAGCAAGACGGCGCGCAGAGACGGCTAAAAAATTAGCCAGCTTTACGACAATCGAAATATGGGAAGAACTGAATGCCCGCTTGACGGCAGATAACCGAACGTGGTGGGAAAGTCAGGGCGTACCGCAAGACTGGCAAAATTACCTAAAACTAGGTTACATGCCGGAAAAGATTTTCAACCATAACGGGGAAACGATGAGCAGCCCAGCTTACACCATCCCCTATTTTCATGAGAGCTGGGCTTTTGTTACCATGCAGTACCGCCTCACCAACCCACCAAACCCTAATGATAAATACCGCTTCGAGAGCGGACTGGGCGCGCCGTATTACATGACGCGCCCGGATGCGCCGATTGGCGAACAGGCGATTATCTGCGAAGGCGCAAAGAAAGCCATTGTTACCAACGTACACACAGAGACAACTGCAACCGTTTTGGCTGTGCCATCCAAAAGCGGCTGGCGCGCAAGCAGCATACTCGGCGCGGTGAAAGACTGCGGGCGGGTATGGGTGATCCTGGACCCGGACGCGGAGCGAAACGCCTACGAGTTAGCAGAGGCCATCGGGCAGGCGGCGCGGGTCGTGACGCTGCCAGTCAAGATTGATGACGGCTTGCTGCATTATGGCCTGGACAAAGACGCGTTGAGAATGGCGATGCGCCAGGCAGTGAAGGTGCGGGGATGAACAGAACCATTCCCCCGCGCGTTGTGATTATCCCCGTCGCCATCAAGTATGACCGGGATATCGCGCCTGTCATGCGTGACACGTGGGAACAAATCTACGGCCTGGCATGGGAAAGCGGGTACGAACACACCCCGCCATTGACCGTAAAAGAAATAGCTGCTTTGACTGGTAAGACCGCCTCAACGATTTATGGACATCTAGCCTCTCTCAGAGATCGGGACGCCCTGCGGTGGAATACTGCTGAGGTTGGCAAAATCATTGTCCACTTTGACGGTCACATTTACACAGTCTCGAAAGGAGAGAGTGCAAATTACGAAAATTCGGAACGCCTAATTAATATTAAGGTTTTAAATCCTGAATCAGACTCAAATAATGATTCGGGATGTCAAAAAACCCTCACCACAAAAAGCACAATCGAAGACGCGGTGAGTCTATACCGCGAGGTGACAGGACACTTCACCTTCCCGCCCGGCCAATACATGGCGCCACGGCTTGAGATAATCCAGGGGCTGCTACGCCAATACGGTCACGACGCGGCGAAGGAAAAACTTACCGCGGCCTGGAAAGACTGGAGCGGAAAGCGGCGCAAAGACAGCGGCGTGCCCTACTCGGCCATTAACACGGCCTGGATTGATTACGCGATGGTGGAACCGAGCGACGCCCAACCGGGCGCGCAGATCAACCCCGATGGGAGCGTTTATGTCTGATAAAACTTTTGATCCGCAAACGGCAATTTATACACCTGGCCAGGTGGCGACTTATGGCATGGCGGCCATCGAAGCGGCGCGCAGCAACCGGGCGCGCGGCCTATGCTTGGGTATTCCGGGCATTGACAGTTATTTTGCCCCTGTCATGCCTGGCCAGGTGTGCGGCGTGATCGCCCAAACCAGCCACTACAAAAGCGGCTTTTTGCATTTCGTCGAGCACCAGGCCGCGGCGCAACTCATGGCCGATGTGCGAGACGGTGAGATTTTGGTACACGTCAGCGTTGAGGAGTGCGTGGAAGAGCAAAGCTTCCTAGAGTTTGCCCGCCAAAGTGGGGAGGAAGCCGGGCGGCTGGCGCGCGGCGATGTGCAGAATTGGGACTTGCTGCAAGCCGCGGCGGTCAAGGTCGGCTCCATCCCAATTTACCGGATCGGTGACAGCCTGGCCCGCTCCGAGGATATGCCCAATTTGTATATGTCAAACATGATTCGGGCCATTCGGACGCTGCGCGAGGATATCCTGGATTGGAAACCCAAGATCGCCGGCCTGTTTTTCGATTATCTGCAAGCCTTCCCGATTGATCCTGAGATACGCCAGGAAACCAGCCGCGACGCCCAACGGCGGCTTCAGGTGCGGCTGGATGTTTTCAGGCTGCGCCAGGCGGCGGCTTATTTTGAATGCCCGGTGTTCGTGGCGATCCAGGCCAAACAGCACCTTGACGGGGCCAACCCGCCAATCATGCTGCCTGGGATTTATGACGGGGAGGAGAGCAGCAGTATAGCCCAGCGCCTTGATCGGATCATCACGCTTTGGATGCCGAAACAAACGCACCCGGTTGGTGCAACGGTCAATTTCGGCTCGGCGGGCGGGTGGTTCAAAGTGGAAGAAAACATGCTTTGGCTGAAAGTCGCCAAGCAGCGCGGTGGCCTGCCGTCTGGCAAGTCGTGGCCGTGCCGGGTGGACTTTCGGACAAACACAATTGAAACGAGTGCGCCATGAACGAATTAACCGACTTCCAACGCCAGTGTATCCAAGATGCGCAAGCCATCCGCGCCGATGAACACCCGCCCGCGACGAACGCCTACCGGCGCGAAGCCTGCCCCGTCTGCGCCCGTCTTTACCTGGCTTGGGTCAACACGCCTGAGCAGTACCGGGCGGCAAGAGAGGCGGCGCGGTGGACTTACCAGGCGCACCTGCATGGGTGCCCGGATGGGCTGGGGAAGGTAAACTCATGAAATCCGCTAGCCTATTTACAGGCGGGGATGGCGTCGGCATTGCAGCTCGGGCAATGGGCTTTCGGTTGGCTTGGGGCATCGAGCTCGTAGACTACATTGCTGATACAGCAAATCGCAACCTGGGCGGGCACGTCATCACGGCCAACGTGCTGGACTGCGACCCGCACGACTTCGAGCCGGTTGACTTCCTCCACGCTAGCCCGCCTTGTCCGAATTTCAGCAATGCCAAAACGGGGGGCGAGGAAACAGAGGATGATAAGCGCCTGGCGCGCAAGGTGGCTGAGTTTATCCAGGTGCTACAGCCGAAATATTTCACGCTGGAGAACGTGTTGCAATACCGAAAGTCGCAAAGTTGGCAGATTGTCTATGATGCGCTCGAAGGACTTGGTTATTTTGTCTACTCGGATAACGTAAATTCAGCCGATTACGGCGTGCCGCAAACGCGCCGGCGCTTCATCGTGCGGGCCGCAAAGACATTTCTACCGCCAATGCCACGCCCGCAAAGGTGGGTGAGTTGGTATGAGGCAATCGGGGATTTGATACCTGGACTGCCGGACAGTCAACTCGCGCCGTGGCAGGTGAGGGCGCTGGAAAAGAGTAAGACGGTTATCTTCGACGCAGCCGGCCCACATAAAAACAGGCGCAGCGACCCGTATAGAGATATTGATCAGCCAGGATTGACGGTGACAACTGGGCAGAGCGGTGCAACGCTTTTGGTTGACGCAAACAATACACATATGCCAGGGGCGAGAATTACCAGGAATGAACACGAACCATCAATGACTATTGCCGGAAATAACAAGCCAAACCGGCTCCTGATTGACTCGAATAATGCCAGCGTGGATGGGCGCGCATCGATCAGAGACGGCGGACAGCCAACGATCACGGTTTCCGCGGGACGTTCATCCGCTCAGCCTGTGCTGTTGATTGACGGCCACAACTCGCACACCGCAAGCGGAGCCAGGATTTACAAAGCGGGCGATGAGCCAGCCATGTCGGCGACCGCAGACCCGCACCCGAACAAGATATTCGACGGTTACATCTGCAAGCGCACGACGCCGCGCTGCCTGGCGCGGTTCCAAACTATCCCTGACTGGTATGATTTTGGCGACCTGTCAGCGACAAGGCAAATCAAGATCATCGGTAACGCCGTGCCGCCAAAACTGATGGAGGCGGTATTCGGGACGATGGACCCCCAAAATAGCCGCCCCGGCGCTTCGTGACGGGATTTGTCACGGAATTGCAATGTTATTAGGCCCGGGAAATGATAGAATCACTAATTGAGCGGCCGGGTGGCATCACGGTGGACAAAATCAGCGATGAAACGAACGCAGAGGTTCGCCGGGTGATGATTGACAAATACGGGCAGGCGCGCTACCTTGCGGACAGCGGCGCTGAACTTATCCACTCGGACGGCTACGGCGACCTGTACCGCGCCGATGTGCCAGACGATGAGCCGCTGGTAATGGTCAAGGTGGTCAACAGCACAAAGGAAAGCGATGGATCGTATAAGGATTATTTTATCCGCGTACCACCCGACACGCGAACCGCTGAACAGGCCGTTGCCTGGATTGGCGGGTTTGAAGTCGGTCAATTTGAGTATGTCAACCAATCGTGAGAGGAGCATAAAAATGGAGAAAGTAATTCGGCAAGGCGACGTGTATATCGTCCTGAACGGCAGCAAGCCCACCAGCGCAAAGCCCCGCAAAGATCGCACGCTGGCCCTGGGCGAGGCAACCGGCCATCACCACACGCTGACCGCGGGCGTGGTCTATGGCGAGATGGCCGGCCAACAGTGGATCGTTCTGGACACCGACACCGATCTGACCCACCAGGAACACGCCACGGTTACGATCCCGCCAGGCGTTCACGAGGTGCGCATCCAGCGCGAATACACCCCCCAGGCTATCCGCCGCGTGGTGGACTGAGAACAGCCGGGCCGCGCATGGTACACGCGGAAAGAGATGGGCATATGGTTGGAAACATCAAAATTCGTCAGTATATGCGCAAAAACATAGCGGATCACGTTGACCAACTCACTGGCGAGGTTAACGATACCAGCCTGGCAGAAGATGCCTTCTGGGCGCTTGATCCGGAAAGCAAAGAGGCCGACGTACCCAAAAAGTATTTCGAGTGCGCTCACGATGTCGCTTCCGAGCACGAAATTAAGACGGGCGTCAAAGTTGGGCGTTGTTTGGCGGCTGGTTTTATCAACTCGATTCCGGGCGGCAGTATATGACCCCCACCATCCTTATCATCACCCGCCGGGCCTACTGCCCGCGCTGCTGGGTGCGCACCGACCAGGACAAGACGGCGCGCGGGTGGGTGTGCCAGGGGTGCAACGCGCTGCTGACGGCGCGGTGTGAGTTGGTGGGCGAATGAACTACTACACCGATGATGTGAGCGGCACAATTATTGGCCCTGTCACCACGCCGTATGATTTTTGGATTGATGAGCCGCGCCCGGA
>Ga0209518_1002727_pt1 | contig 16006 bp, 21 predicted proteins | sample RifGroB1_FD_183993 | JGI IMG/M metagenome (GOLD analysis project Ga0209518, IMG submission 183993) | Groundwater microbial communities from Rifle, Colorado, USA - Groundwater B1 (SPAdes) (version 2) | ecosystem: Environmental > Aquatic > Deep subsurface > Groundwater | place: Rifle, Colorado...
GTTTTTAAAGCAAAAGACCCAAAGTTGAGCCATTCTAAGCCATTCTAAGCCATTTTCGATACTAACTTGAGCCTTATTATCGTCTTTTCAGGTAAATGGCATGTCGTGAAATACATATTGTACGACGCGTCCTCAAGGGGTCAAGCTATAGCTGGCCTGTGCCGGCATGGCAATACACTATATACAGCGTAGTGCTGGCTTGTTTTTATTTTTATTATTTATACTGTACTAGCTAGTACAACTTAATTGATATTGGTTAATTGAATATGTTTATTGATGATAGGCATGCGGAAAAAACAATATAATTAATGATCACGCGCGCGTGTGGTGGTATGGTGGTGGTGAACAAGGACGCGCGGCTGGACAGGCGGGGGTAGGGTAGGCCACAGGCGGCGACTGTCTCTGGGTCCCATTTGAGGGAACCACAGCTCAATCCGAGCTTACTTAATCCGAGCCTACTTTAATTCTCCTCGTAAAAGGTCTTGACACGATACTAATCACTGTGTTAACATCGAACTAATGCCCAAATATAATACTGTTATCAGCTTTTTTAACTGTCTTAACTGTAGTGCTTCCACTGAGATCACAACTGGTAAGCGCTTGCGTAAATACTGTACTCGTAAATGCCGTGATCAGGCTTATTATCGGCGTAAAAAGGCCATAAGGAGTAAGGGTTATGACAGCTAAACCTCTGGAGGGGCTAGAAAAGATGAACCCAGAATCAAAATACGAATCAGAAGCCAACAGACTAGTAAGGGAAATAAAGGATATTCGTAACTACTTGAATTGGCTGGAAACTAGATTAAACGAACTCCGCTCGCCCGAACTAATTAAGAAAGCTAAGGAGCTATCTAATGAATAAGGTTAATTATGGTTGGGAGCGAACAGTTAATGGTAAATATCTTTTAAGGGGTGTGGGGCGAGTTTTAAACTGCACCTGTTACGACTACAACCACCCAATGAATCCCTACCATACGCTTAATTGCGAGAGTTCCAAGAACTTAACTCTGACTTATAAGCTTAATCTATGGGAACGACTAAGGCGTATCAAAACGCCCCCATCTATCTATAACCTTAATGGTTGGGAGGGATGAATGACAGCTCTTTACTTAGACGAACAAACAAGAGGCTGGTTAGAACGGAAAGCAAAGGTAATTTCTGAAACTGATTTCGTGGGGCGGCGTGTCCAAGAAATGCTTAAAGCTGACCGCCAACGCTTAGACGAGATAGCTAAGTGCGACCACCACGCCACCCATTATGTTGGCGAGAAAATATGCTGTGGCAGATGTGGTTCGTTTTACGAAAAGGGTATGGGACAGTCTTGGACTATGGCTAATCCGCAACAGTTTCCTCAACCTACCCCACCCAAACCAAATAATGAAAGGAAGCAGTGATGGGTAACATTAAAGATTCAAGGAAAATAGATTGCCCCTACTGTGGAATGTATCATTTTAGCCAATACTGGCATAACCAGCATATAAAATCATGGCATAAAGGCGAAATAAAACCGCCCAAGCCAACAGCAAAGCATACAGTTGCAGTAGATGAGTTGGAGAAAATCCTACTAGCCGTTCAAAGTTTAAATATGCAACGAGCAGAAGCCAAAGCTGAATTAGGAAAGCTGTTTATGGATATGGTGGGCGAGGATGAGCCTGATGGGTATGACCGTTTGCTCGGCACAGTCGAAGACATTGAGGGCAAAACATTTAATTTAATAGAACTAACTTCTTCGGAGCCTGAAAGTATTCGTAACCAACTTAGAGCCAAACTTCGCCAACGCATAAAAGCTATTTTTGGAAAGGTTGATTGAGATGAAAGAATTAGGAAAAGAAGGGGAACTAGTAGTAGAGGCAAGCAACTTGGCTCGCAAGGATTGGAGTTTGGCGGTTGGTAGAGTGTATGAACTGCTCAAATTAGAGGAACAATTACCAGATTTAGAAGCTCGGATAGTAAAACTTGAAATTTAGTCCCAGCTCGTGATGCCAAAGGCAGGTTCGCACCCAAATCATTAAAGGACATTAAGGAGTAAGGATTATGGCAAGGAAGTATTTTGAAAAGACCAAAAAAGAGGCAGTTAAACTTTATGTGGAGGGGTGGCTTGAGAAGCAAATTGCGACTAAGTTAGGGGTCAACCATCATACTGTTGGCACTTGGTTAGATTTAGCTGGCGTTCGTAATCGGAAATCAGCACCAGTCAGAAAGCCTTGGCCGCCAACCACTGATAAGCCTGTAATAGATTGGGTGGGGGAGATAAAAGCGATACTGGCAAGCTGCGTTGATAAAACACTTGCTACAGATGAAAAAGGTATAGAGTATGTTCAGTATAACTTTTTGATAGATAAAGCCACCCAACAATTCCAACACTTAATAGATAAAGCTAGATTGAGTGAGGCTGAATGGTGGAACAGCAATATAGACTTTGTAGCTTGGGAAAAACGCCTCACCCAACTCAAAGACCAACTTAATGCTAAAGGAGAGAAGAAATGAGCTATAATTCAGGTAGCTCCTTAATAATCTGCCGCCGAAGTTCACTTGGAAGAAGTGAAAAGAAAGGAAAACACTATGGAAGATGGTGTAACATTAGGACCATATAAACCGACAAAAGAAGAAGTCATCAAGCAACAGTACGACGGTAAAGCTAAGGACATTAGGATTAGTCTTACCAGAGCCACCGTTGTCAAATCTCAAGCCTCTCAAGCCTATAATTTACTAGAAAATATACGGTTTGATTTTTTGGGGGATACCGCTTTTAGAGACCAACTTACTCAAGCCAAGAAACACCTAGAGTATTTCATTGGGGATTTTCTGCTAGACGACCATTACTGGCACGAAAGAAAGGCCGAGCATAGAAAAATGACTCCTAAGCAGTACGATACATACCTAAAATCTATTCCCACACAAGCTCAATCGGGGATGAAAATAACTTAATTTAATGGCGGCAGACAAGGAGTTTTTATTATGAGCAGCCCTACCCCAGAGGAACTAAATAAGTAATGGTAGTCTACTGCATCCATAAGCGCTGGCAGCCCTGCCCCTTCCACTCACCCAAGTATATTTGGGGGCTGTATATTACATTAAGGAAGCTGGTTAGTGTAATTTATGGGAATAAGAAGTAAGTGAAGATCAAAATTAGAGCCGGTCTGGCTATAATCTGTGATGGTCAGGTGTTTTACAGATCAGACAAAATATTGATCGGCAGTTTAATGGATTATAGTGAGGCCATCAGACTGCTACACTAAGAGCAGATGACTGAAAATGCTCAATTAGAGGCTAGTAATGTTTTAGCTTGGATCACTTTAAATGGCTTTGTTAATGAATATAACAAGCCGCTGGAGTTTGTCAATCATCGCTTTCTGATTGATTATATGGTTGATGACCATAATGTGATCGTCACAAAAAAAGCTGCCCAGGTAGGTATGACGGTGGCTGAGACGCTTAGGGGCATCCATTATGCGGCTTTTGGTGGTAAAAACACAATTCATACTTTACAAACTTCGGATGTCATCAAAGGCTTTGTAGCGCCTAAGGTTAATCCGATAATTGAGTATAATCCTAAGATTAGAGCTTTAATGAAGGTAGACAGCGAGAGCCTGAAGCAGTTTGGCGAAAATTTTATTTACTATCGCGGCGCTCAGGCCGAGAGCCAGGCGATTAACATTACGGCCGATGTGTTAAATATAGATGAATACGACCGTTCCAACCAAAAAGTTGTTGAAGTCTACCGGTCGCGGCTGGATGCCTCGCCAGACCCTAAAATTCGCTATTTTTCTAATCCCAGCGCTATTGGTTTTGGGGTCGATGGCCTGTATCAGCAGTCCGACCAGCGGCACTGGTTTATTACTTGTCGTCGCTGTGGTCATGCTAATTTCATAGACTGGCAACCCAGCGATGAACTAAATCATTATGTTGATGTTGATAAAGCTATCTATGCCTGCGGCAAGTGCGGCAAGGAAATTACTGATAAAGACCGGATCAATGGCGAGTGGGTAACTAAATACCCAGACCGTAAGATTCATGGCTACTGGGTCAGTCAGCTGATGGCACCCTGGGTCAGTGCTCAGCATATTATAGAAAAGCAGATAACTTCCAGCACCGAGTATTTTCATAATTTTGTGCTGGGCAAGGCTTATACTCCGACTGATTTGATAGTCAATCGGGATACCATCTTACGGGCTTGTAGTCCTAGCTTGATCCCCAAGGTCCAGGTGGCGATTGGCGTTGATAATGGTGTGGTTAAGCACTGGGTGGCTGGTACGCCTCAGGGTGTCTTTGATTATGGCAAAACTGAGAGCTGGGAGGAAATTGAACGGTTGCTGCTGATGTATAACGCCGTTATGGTAATTGATGCTAATCCTTATCCGAATATTCCTAAACAGCTGGTGGAGAAATATAAAGGTCGGGTCTTTATCAATTACTACAAGCGGGACAGCAAGAACCTGGGTATTGTCTTGTGGCGCGAGGGTAAGGAATATGGCGTGGTGACAGCCGATCGAACTAAGGTCTTTGACTTGGTAGCCAACGAGATTGCTGAGAGCCGTCTGCTGTTTCGTCAGACACCGCACCAACTAGAGGAATATATCAGCCATTGGGCTAATATCTATCGGACGGTTGATACTGATGCTAGGGGCTTAGAGCGGGGCGTCTGGGTGACGCAGGAAGGTCGGCCAGATCATTATTGTTTTGATGGGAGTACATTTATTAAGACTTTGCGTGGTGATATTAAGATTAAAAATGTAAGAAAAAGCGATCATGTTCTGACCAGTAAAGGTTATTGTCGGGTTACTAGGGCTTGGTTGACTAAGAAAAACGCTAAAGTTAAAAAATATAAATTTAGTAATGGCGCGGAAATTATAGCTACGCCTAACCATAGAATAGCTACTGAGAAAGGATTTATCCCATTGCACGATATAGTTTATTCCGATAAGATCAAAGTATGGTCAAGACCAAAACAATTATTTTCCAAGGCGTTACATATCGTCGATACCCAAATTCAAAAACTAGAAGCGAGAGAGTCTATTATATGCCAAACGGAACAGAACGGGCCAAGGGCCGCAAGCGTTATCACCAGGAACTCTGGATTCACTATAACGGTCTTGTCCCAAAAGGCTTTGTCGTTCACCACGCTGATGACAACTCCCTCAACAACTCATTGGACAATCTCGAACTTATCGAACGAGGAGAACATCAATCAAACCATAGTCTGCAACATTTCCAAGACCCTAAGTACGTTAAACGCAACAAACGACTATTGGATATTATCCGACCTAAGTCTCATGCTTGGCGTAGGACTGAGCAGGGTAAAAAATGGCATAGCGAACATGCTAAAAAAACTTGGTATCGTCGGGAGCCACTTTTGCTTAAATGTATTGGGTGTGGTACGGAATTTTTTAGTTACTGGAAACACCATACTAAGTGGTGTTCAAGAGCGTGTATCAATCGAATTTATCAGCGAAAACTTAGGGCAAAGAAACGTCTACAATCTAACAGTTGAAGGCAACCACGAGTACTATGCTAACGGAATCTTAGTCAGTAATTGTCATGCCCAGATTTACCAGCGTATTGCCTTGTCTCGGCAGCTAGGCGCCTCCATGGGTATTGGCTTTGTAGAGCCGTTGACAAAAGAGAAGCCTAAGGCTGATTATATTAATAGTGAGGGCAAGTTGGTTACCGACTTGTCTGAACAGATAGAAGAAGCCCTGTCGGGTGATAATATAAGCACTGATTGGCGTTATCAATGATTACTCAAACTCCTGAAAAAGACTATCGAACAAGAGTCACGGTTTTTTTGCAAGCTGATGGTCGTCAACGCTATTTCAATTTTTACTGTATCTATTGTGGTAATAAAGTTTGTGAGCTAAGCGGTGGTCAGGTCTACATGCTGCGGGACCTAGACGATATTTCTAGGCAGTCCGATAAGCCTAAACAAAATGTTCGTTGCTATGGTAAGTTCTGTCGGGCTTGGTTCGAATTTACCCTGAATTGAATCTGTTATCTTGACATTCATACCAATTTTTGTTAGTATTGAATCATGGATATTTCAGGTTATGAGGGATTGTATAAAATCTATAAGGATGGTCGTATATGGAGTCATCGGAGACAAATGTTTCTTAAACCAATCATTAATATTTGGGGCTATGCTGAAGTAGCTTTATCTTTTAATAGTCGTCAGAAACGTGTTCGGATTCATAGACTGGTAGCTGGAACTTTTTTGAAGTCAGTTTCTGGAAAATCTCAAATTAATCATAGGGACGGGAATAAGCTCAATAATCATGTTTATAATTTAGAATGGTGTGATCAGATTGAGAATATAGCTCATGCGGTTGATAATGGCCTAGTGCAGGATTTTAAAAATCGTAAAAGAACATCCTTGTTCAGAATTAGGCGGATTAGAGAGAGATTTTTAGGAGGTGAAACTGTGCCGCAAATAGCTAAAGTTTATTGTTTGTCTGCTAGAACTGTTAGAAATATTGTATATGGGAGGGTTTATAAGAATATTTATCCTGAGTTAGTCTCTAGATGGGAGAGGAGACGGCCGGACCACGGTACTCATAGTCGTTACTGTAAAGGCTGTCGTTGTGATAGCTGTCGTTTAGCTCATGCTATTTACAATCGCAAAAGGCCCTGAATCAAATACTGTAGGTGTTAATTTCGTGGTAAGCTTAGAATAGATGGCAGATTCTGAATTTATTAATCAATTAGACCCACAACAAGTAACCGATGAGGCTACTGCTCTGTTTGATCTTGGCCTGGATGACGATAAATTAGTTAAGCTATTAGTTGATGAGTTAGATAAAGACATCGGCCACTGGAACGAAAAGCCCTGGCGGTTGCAAGAAACCGATGAGCAAAATATTAAGTATTATCTGGGGGACCAACTGGACCTTAGCCAGTTTTTACCTCACCAAGCACCTTATATAGATAACCGTCTGTTTACTAGCATTCGAGCTATTTTGGCCTACGTCTGCGGTCAACTGGCTAAGCCTTCGATTCTGCCTTCCAAGACTGATGACAAGTATCAGCGTATTAGCCGGCAGATGGAAGAAACTCTTTATCAACATGCCCGTGACCATGATGTCAACGAACAGTTGAAATTGGCAGTTAAGAATCTGTTGGTTCGCAAGCGTGGGATACTGAAGCTGCGGTTTGATGAATACTATGGACCCTTTGGTGATATCTGCACCGAGAACGTTGATCCGGCTGATGTGGTGGTCAGTCGTTACGCTCGTTTTGGCTGTGACCCTGATCGTGTTTATTTGCGTCAGAAATGTACTATTGAGGAGTTAATTTCAAAATTCCCTGACAAAAAAGCTAAGATTTTGGCTTATTTCAGTGTTGTTCGTGAGGTTCATTCTCAAATGTCGCGAATGATAACTTACTGGGAGTGCTGGTTTTCTTATTGGGACAAAACCAAGAAGCAGGGGCTGGCCTGGTTCTTGCCTAACGCTGCCTGGCTACTGGGCAAAATGGAAAACCCTAACTGGATTTATACTGGCGACTCAACTCAGGAGCGACTTATTAATATGACCTTTGAGCCGGTAAAACCGTTTATTTGGTTGAACTATGTTAGTACCGGTCGCAGTTATATTGACGAGACCTGTCTGGTTGACCAGGCCATGCCGTTGCAAAATATTCTTAATAAGCGTGGCCGGCAGATTGTGGAAAATGCTGATTATGCTAACCCGCGCACATTGGTTGATAAACGGGTTATGAATGAAGCTGATGCTAATAGGTTTATTAATAAGCATCCTAAGACTATCGGTTTAGTTGACACTACTTCAACAGCCAATGACATCGAGAAGTCGGTTAAGGTAATTCCAGGTCAACAATTACCGGATTTTGTGTTGTCCGATAAGTTTGATACTCGTAATGAAATTGATGTGATGATGGGCACACCCAATGTCTTTCGGGGAGAGCAACCGACTGGCAAACGTAATCCGACACTCGGCCAGGATATGCTGATTAAAAATCAGGCTGGAGCCTTGCAGGATGATTTAGTGCGGGTGGTTGATAATGCAATGGCCCAATACTATACCTATTTATTACAAATGATGAAGGTCTATCTGCCAGATGATTATTGGTTAATGACTAAAGGCGGCAAGGGTGAGTATGCCAAGATTGTTCTTAGTTCTGACCAGCTCGACACTAATGTTCGTATCAGCATCCAGACTGACTCGACATTACCGCTAGATAAACAAAGCCTGCGGGCTACTGCCCTTCAGCTAGCTCAGATTCCTGGTCGGATTGATGATTTGTCCTTGTATGAAATGCTGGGGTTGCCTGATCCTGAGAAATTGGCTGAGCGGGTTCAGCGCTACAACTTAGACCGCATGACTTATATGGAGAGCATTGAGCAGAAATTGTGGAACGCCGAAGCTGAGTCTGACATTACTTTATTAATTAACGGACGTCAGCCGGAGGACCGTGATAATTACTCAGAAGATTACCTGAACTATTGGAATATGTTTATGACAACCAATCGTTTTATGAAATTACCGACTGGCATTCAACAGGAATTAACTCGCTATCTACAAATGATAGCTGATAAAGCGGCTGTGACTGAAGCAATGCGGGATTCAATGCTTAATCCGGCTGGTATCCTTGATCGGCCACCAATGCCTAAGGCACCCGATGTGCGGGTCTTTGGGCAGTTGGATTCAGAACGAGCCGCTCAACTATTGGGTATGCCGCCTAAACCAACTGGTTCACAGCCACCGGCTGAAGCTCAGTCCGGTAGCCAGGGCGGTTCTAATCCTCGTATTAAGAATCCGACTCAGTTCACCCAAGGACCATAAAAGCGTATAATTATAAGTAAAGGAGAATACAATGGTAGCAGACGAAAATGCTCAGGCCACGGCACAGTCCGAAGAAGAATCTAATGATGAATCAACTGAAGAAAAAGAAGGGGTTGCTAAAAATGAAGCCGAGAATCAGGCGACCGAGGAGGAATCAACCAATGAAGGCGGTGAGGTCGAGGATGAATTGCGAGATGCTCTTGGCGATGAAGTCAAAGGCGATTTGAAACCTAATAAAGACTTTACGGATAAAGAGCAGGAGGCGACTGATACTGAGGAAGAAGAATCAGGAGAGGAGGGCGAGGAAGCAGAAGGCGAAGCAGAGGCGGTTACATCTGGCGGAGATGAGACGGAAGAATCAGAAGCTGATACATCTGAAATAGATGCTTATAGGACGTCAGCAGTCGATCCAGGTGACTTCAAGCCAGCGGGTGATTACTCATTTGAAGTTACGACTCTAGATGGCAAGAGCCATAAGATTTCTTCGTCGGAGGAGGCTGATAATTTTGCGGTAGCTTTAGACAAGAATCCAGAACTAATATCAGCTAGTCAGTTCGTGGCCTTCAACCGCGGTCTGGCTCGTATGGAGCGGTTATTAGAGGCTGAACAATGGGCTTGGAAAAACCAGAAAGAGGCTTTTGCTAAAGAGCAGGCTGTCACGGAGACCCGTAATGCTACTTTGTCCCAGTGGGATAAAGAGATTAAATATTTACGAGAGCGCGGTGATCTACCAACTATAACTAGCCAGTTTAATAATGCTGATTGGGCTGATGCTGAGATAGCTAAAGAACCGGCTGTTAAAGAAACGATTGAACTATTTGATTGGATGGAAGGAGAGAATGGTCGTCGTGAGAAAGTCGGACTAGAGCCGATTAAGAGCGTTCTGGATGCTTTTGAGATTCGTGAAGCTCAAACTTTACGTCAGGAATTAAAAGGTACTAAAAATAAAGCCATAAAAACTCGTCAGGCTAAGGGTGCTATGGTTGGTGGTAATGCGCCGCATGTCCCCAGTAATACACCCAAAGATACAATCATTGGTGAAGGTGGTTCATTGAATGATTTGGTTACCGAATTTTATAATGGTTAGATTTGTTTAATGCGAAGGATTGCTATATATGAGGGGATGAGGCAGGGTAGAAATAGTCCTAAGAGATTAGTAGCTTATGCTAAAGTTGATGATGAAGATTTTGAATGGTTGTCTGTTCTGGAGTGGAAGCCTCAACGGTCAGCCCATGGTTTAAAATTTTATGCGGTCACCCTAATGGATAAAAAATATCAATTTATGCATCGGCTGATATTGAATACGCCCGAGGGGAAGGAGACGGATCATATAAATCGTAATACTCTTGATAATCGAAGGAGTAATTTGAGAGTTGTGACAGCTTCTGAGAATAGAGCTAATCAATTGAGTGTTATAAATAGTAAGTCTGGTAATGTGGGAATACATCGGGAGCGTAATAAGTGGCGCGTACGAGTGCGCTGGAATGGTCATTTGCTACATCTCGGCTATTTCAATAATTTAGATGAAGCCGTGAGGGTCAGGGTGCGAGCCACTTCCTAGTTGCATAATTCTATATAAGTATGTTATTTTTAAAACAGAGGAAACCACCGCTGGTGGTTTTTTTGTTTATATAAGAATTATATAAGAACAAGGAGCTAATTAAATGGCCGCAACAGCCCAAGACGCCCGTGTCACCAGCTTGACGCTAGAGAAAATTCTACCCAAGGTAGTTGATACGGTTAATAAATCAAGTTGGATATTGAATCGTAAGTTTGGCAGCCCACAACCGTGGAATGGCCGGCATGTTCAGCAACCAATTACGACTACTAACTCAACTTTGGGTACGTCATTTAAAGGTACTGAAACCTTTAGTACGTCGGTTGATTTTGCACCGATTAATATGACTTGGTATGCTACTGGCTATGCCCAACCAGTGACAATCTCGCAAGTTGAGCGCGGTATGAACCAGACACCATTGGGTGTCATCAACCTATATAAGGCTTCAGCTGAGTTTGCTCAGAATTCGATGGCTAACTCTCTCGGCACTATTCTTTATGGTTCAGGCGCTGGTAATGACTTTGATGGTTTGGGAGCAATCGTTGATGATGCGCTTAATACTTCGACCTATGCTGGTCTATCGCGCACAACCTATGGTAACTATATTAATTGTGGTGGTTCAACTGGTGATATTGTAGCCTCAGGCGGTGTACTTGATCTGGAAACTATGGACAGTGCTGATGATGCGGCTACGGTTTCGGGATTAGACAGTGAAACGCCTAATGCCATTTTGACAACCAGAGCTATTTTTAGCCTTTACGGTAATTTACTGGAGCCAGTTAAAGTAGCTCAATATAATGCCCTAGGCGGTGGAAGCTCCCGTGGTGATGCGGCTGTAGCTGCTAACCCACAAAGCTCGATGCATGGCAGTGGTAGTTGGACCTCGCTTGATTATCGGGGTAAGCCGGTGGTCCGTGACGACAAATGTACGGCTCAGTATATGTTCTTTTTGAATGAACATTTACTGGAATATCACAGTCTGAGTATTCCTGGTTTGTCCAGCGTACGAGTGGCTAATCAAGTGACTGAGGGTGTTTACGATAAAGTTCCGCCTACTGCCTTCCAGTGGCGCGACTTGATGTCACCAGTGAACCAGCTAGCAGAAATTGGTATCTTTGTGGTCTATGGCCAGCTTATTCATAAAAACCCAAGGCGCAATGAGCGAATCAGAGCGATAACTGGCACTTAAGATAATAGGATTAAGGAGATTCAACAATGTTTGTAGGAAATAGAACAGTAACCGACCAAGACATCCGAACTATCAGTGCCACCAAGAGCGCCGGTATGCGAGTTGGTGCGACTGGTCTGACGGATGATGGGCGAGTTTATCGTTATTCGTTGGCTGGCGGGACTACGCTTGATCCAGGTAAGTTGTGTGTAGCTGCGACAGTCAATGCTGATGTAACTGATAAGCAAGTCGGTGAAACTGGTGCTGTCGGTGATACCTCAGTAACTATCGAAGCGGCTGGAGCCATTACTGCCGATACTTATGCTGATGGCTACTTAACAGTCAACGATGCGGCTGGTGAAGGTATTAGCTACTTAGTTAATAGTCATCCGGCGACTACTGCTGCGGCTGATTTACTGGTTCAGTTAGCTGAGCCTGTAAAGGTGGCTCTAACAAACGATACTTCTGAACTCACTCTGACCCAGAACCCTTGGTCTGGTGCAGTTATTTCTGTAACGGATCAGTTGGATATGCCGATTGGTGTACCAAATATTTCAGTGACTAATGCCTACTATGGTTGGATTCAAACTCGTGGCTTTTGTTCTGTTTTGGCTGACGAAACTATCGCAGTCGGTTCAGCAGTTGTAACAGGTGGTGGTGTAGCCGGCGCGGTTGAAACTCGCGATACCGACGACATTACGCCTAATGTTGGTGTAGCTGTTGTAGCTGGTGTAGATACAGAATACAGGGGTGTATTCTTGACAGTAGATTAGGTAATAAATTCTCGCCGTTTACCAGGCAGATGACCTGAGAGGGAGAACTAAAAAGGAGATAAGATGTCAAAATTAGCAAGAGATTATATACCAGCTCTAAGATATGGAGCTAAGATCAGGCCCCAGGAAATTCTGGGCGGTGGTTTCGGTCCGCAGGTTGGTAATGTTTGGTATGTTGATGGTGTCAATGGTGTTGATACTAATACCGGCAATAGCTGGAAAGAGGCTTTTGGCAGCCTGTATGCTGCTCATAATGCTGCTACGACTGACAACTTTGATGTTATTGTGGTGGCTTCAGCTGGTACAGGTTCAGGTTCTGGTACTAATGAATCAGCTGCTGTTTCTGGTGGTCTCTGGACGTTTTCTAAGAGTTTGATAACAGTAATTGGGGCTGCGGCACCTAGCCTAGTTAGCCCGCGTTCCCGTGTTCTATGGGATACGACTGGACAATCAACTACTACAGCTTTGCTGACGATTTCGGGAGCTGGTAATAGTTTCTATAATATCCAGTTAGCTACTTTTGTAGATAATAATATTTTGGTAACTCTAAGCGGTGACCGTAACTACTTTAGCGGTGTTCATTTTGCTGGTATTGGTGACGCGACAGCCGGCGATGATACGGCAGCTATCACGTTAGATATTAACGATGGTGATGAGAATGTTTTTGAAAACTGCATTATTGGTCTTGACACAGTTGCCCGATCAACTAGTAATACTGAACTTAAATTATCTGGTGAGTCACAGCGTAATATCTTCCGTGACTGTTTCTTTCCGACCTTCGCGGATGCGGCTACCCATACGTTTGTGAACGCATCTAGTTCTGGAGCGATTGATCGTTGGCAGCTGTTTCAACGCTGTTTGTTCCATAACGCTACCAACTCGACAGCTACAGCCATGACAGTGGCGATGGACACCCATGCTTCGGCCGGTGGTTCAATCATCCTGCATGATAGCTGGCTGTTTGGTGCAACTGACTGGGCTGACGACTTTACAGTCGTAGAAGTGGCTGGTGGCGCTCAAGCTACTGGTTCTAGTGCTGGCCTAATGGTGGCCGCCGCTTAAATTAAGGAGTTAATGATGGTTGAGAAGGAAAAAGCTGAACCAAAAAAGGCTCGTAGCCTTGAGTCTCACGCTGAATACGATCCTTCCTAGGAAGTATCATGCCCTGGACTCACGATTACGAATTAGAGTTTGATGCCGACCATAAATATGCGGGTCAGCTAGAATTAACTAGTTCTGGAACCTTGGAATATAAGTCTGATAGTGATTTAGAGGCTATGGCTGGCCAAATGGAAGATGAGTTAAAAGCTATTTTTGATAAACTTGGCCAGTTGTATGCGGCTTACGGCAAATTGAAGAAGTTTGAAGTTACCAAGAAGTAGTTGTCTTGAATTTCGTGGTCTAGGTGTGCTTAACTTAAAGTATGAGCAAAGATTTATTGCTGGCAAGGCGCCAGAAGGCGGAAGCTGACTTCAATCAGCTACTCAAACAAAGAGAGCAAATAGATATAAGGATGGCCCAGCTACAGGGTCAATATCAATTATTAACTGAGCAGTTGGAAGCTTTACCAAAGAAAAAGGAGAAGAAAGCTGAATTGATAGCTGCTAATGAAATTAAAGTTGAGGAGGAACCCAAAAATGGCTGATGATAATATTGATGAGACTAATGTAGTCGGTGCGCCGTTGCCACAAGCTCAGGTTGAACCTCAATCTATGCTTAGTGGTGTTGGTGAGGAAGCGGTGGTGACTGTCTTTAACCCTTTGAAGCAGGACTTCAGGGTACAATTTGCTAGGAGTCGGATTCATAGTCCTAAACTAGGTTCGGGCGAGCAATTCGCAAAAGATAAAGCTAATCTTGATTTGAGCAAGACTAACGCTCCTTTAACCCATGTGGTCCAATATCACGTTCTGAAGGCTGGCCAAACTGAGAATCTACCAGGCGATATAGCTCAAATTGCTGTTAGGCAACTAGTTAGTCACATTCTAATGGCTGAGGCAGGCAGGGGAGAGCCAAAATTAGTGGCTGATCCATTTGCTCGTAATCGGGTAGAGAAAGAGGTCGTGAGAAAAACCACAAATGCTATGGATTTCTTTAATAAACAGCCGGTTTCGGCTGAAGATGCTATCAAGGCCGAAATAGAAGAATTAAATCCAGCGGCCGATCCGCCACCAGGGCAAGGGATGTCTTATTAGGTTGTTGAGGTATGGTTATTGCGAAAGTTGTTTCAGGAAAAGTCTGTTTACAGTGTAGTAAAAGATATATAAAAAAGGCTAATCAGAGTCGTAAGCAGTGGGAACGACAAAAATTTTGTACTATAAAGTGTGGGACAATTTTTTATCATCCTGTTATTACTACACCTGAGCGTCTTAAAGAACAATATAAAAAGTGGGGAGATAAAAAGATCATTAATGGTTATTATAGAAAATTGAATCTAAAATGGCGACTTAAGGTCATAGATAGTTTGGGCGGTAGATGTTCTCGATGCGGATTTAACGATGTACGGGCTTTACAAATTGATCATGTTAATAATGATGGCAATATTGAGCGACAGAGTAAGTTAAAGAGTAGTATCCAGAGACATAAAATAGTATTAAATGACACTGAGGATAGGTTCCAGTTACTTTGTGCTAATTGTAATTGGATAAAAAAAGCTCAATATCACCAATCTAAATATGGAAAAATAGAATTATGAACCAAGCTCTGCCTCCCAAAGATGAGCTTCAGCAAGAAATTGTTGATTTAGCTAAAGAATCAGAAGACCACAAGGGTTATATTAAGCTTTTACAGCATGATATTGCTTCATTGGAGGTCACTAGACAGCGAGCTAGGGATGATGTCGAGGCGTTGAACAGCGAAGCTGAGCTGTTGGAGAATAAAATTATTGACCTGGATGCTGATTTTAAGGACCGTGAGACGACTACTACTGAGCAGTTGCTAGATATTCAGCAAAAGCTTAAACAGGCTCTACAGAGCCTGCATGAAGCTCAGCGCGAAGATAAACAGATACGACAAAATTGGGCTGACGAGCATATTAAGCTTGATAAGCGTCGGTCCGAGCTGAGACATCTGGAAGTAAAGCTGGGCAAGGACGAGAAGGGGGTCCAGAGCCTAGATGAATATATGAAAATGTGATACTCTCAAGATAGAGGAAACCGCCGACGGGCGGCTTTTTAATTTAAAACTAGGATTTATCAAATGGCATTCAGAACCTCCGCTAATATCGACAAAAATCACAACAAAGGCTTAATTGCCTCCAATGCGTCCGGTAACGGTGTCTTAGTTCTGACTGGTGCGGCTCTGACTAATTCCCAGCCAATGCATGTGGCGGTGGTTGATAGCACCGGCGCTCATATTACGGCTTTATCAAATGTTCAATACACCGAAGCTGACACCGATACTACTATCACCGGCACAGCTATCATGTGGGAAGATGCGGCTGACACGCTCAGAGCCGTTTCGGCCACTAAACCTCTACCAGTAGATATTGTCGACGCTACTGGCGTAACTATAACTGTTGACTCGGAATTTCCAGCAGCTGCAGCCATCACCGATAACTTTGCCAATCCAACCACTACCAGCATCATGTCGATGGGGATGCTCTACGATGGCTCTACCTGGGATAGGGCTTTGGGCAACTCAACTGATGGGGCCTTGGTCAACCTAGGTACTAACAACGATGTGACTGTTACTTCTGGTGGTATTACCGAAACGAATT
>Ga0209518_1002729_pt1 | contig 15988 bp, 35 predicted proteins | sample RifGroB1_FD_183993 | JGI IMG/M metagenome (GOLD analysis project Ga0209518, IMG submission 183993) | Groundwater microbial communities from Rifle, Colorado, USA - Groundwater B1 (SPAdes) (version 2) | ecosystem: Environmental > Aquatic > Deep subsurface > Groundwater | place: Rifle, Colorado...
TCATCTTGCCAGTCAACACGAATTTCTTGCCATGGATCTTCGAAGCGGGTGGTATCGGTTGCACGATCGGAGCCTGACGCGGCTGCTGCGACTGGGCCAGCGCGCCTGCGAGTCCTCCTCCTGATCGTTGGCCGGCTTTTGGTTCACCTTCAACGCTACCTCCAAAAGACATTTTAGCCATGGTTTGCTCCCTCGGCTTCCTCCACGGATACATGGCCGACAGTTCCTTCCACTACCTCTTCGAACTGCAGGTCGATAGGGAGATGGTCCTCGTCGTCCACTACGGCCTGTGCGGCCTCGTGTGATGGCGCTTCGACCTCGAAAGATTCAATGTAGACGGCCCGCCGCTTCACCAGGTATATCTTATGGCCTGGGGCGATTGGTTTAACCCCGATGAATGCCTCGATGTTAAATGCGTCGATGACATCAACAACAGGGAGCTGCTCAGCGTCTTCAGGGCCAAGGCCATCCGCGGGAGGGAACGTCAGCAGCGTGCCCAGTATCCTGTCCGCGCCAATGTCGTCTTCCGCTTTGAGGAGGTCATTGGCTTTGGATGCCAGGATCAGAGCCTGCTTAAGGATTGGGAGGAAGAGTTCCGGGTCCAACGGAGGGTGTATGTTGCCCTGCGTGTGTATGCGAAGAGCATCGTCCAACGTTACCCTGCCGTACCTGACTTCGATTGCCAGAGCCAGCGCCTGCATGTTTCCCATTATGATCCTCCTGGTCGGGGATGTCGTCGTCAAGGACAATTTCCCCCTGTATGTCATTGGCACGGGTTCGTGCCATGGCCACGCGCTCTTCGTACAGAAGCTCGGCGCTTGTCTTTCCATCCATCATATAGGGACGCCGGCCGTCACATTCCGTGCACACACCGCCTATCATCAGAGCCCCGCAGTAGCATGTGAATTCACTCATCTTCAATACGCTCCCTGTATGCTTCAAGCAACCGGCACGCCTCGTCATAAGCGTCATGTCCGAGCCAGCCCACGCGGACGGGCTCCTCCATGTCTGCGAATATAGTACCATCAGGAGCGATGCGTGGCCAGAGACAGTCTGAATCATTCGAGAAGGTCACGCCCGGGTAGCCAAAGTCAAGACCGTCTTTCTCGATACGTGCACGATACCGGACGGCTCTCCCGCGGAGGTGTATGCGACGCTCCACCACAGTGGTGTCTCCCCACCATCGGTGTTTACTACTGGCCCACGAAGAGACCCAGGGCTGTATCAGTCCTTTGTTATGCCAGGGATCCCATGAAACCCGAAGGTCCACCATGTTTTCCGCGACACGATCAAGCAACTGGAACCATTTGCGTTTTGTACAGGTCCCGTTGGTAACCATGAACATCTGCTGGGGCCAGGCTTCATGAATCGTGTCGATGATGTCAATCAGTCGCGGGTGCATGGTCGGCTCCCCACCACCGATCGTTATATAGTGGTCGTACTGCTGGGCCAATAGTGTCGCGTGATAGACCTGATGGACCGGCAGGTCTTCTCCTTGGCGCTTACAGTCAAACATGCAATGACGGCACGCCATGTTGCATCGGTTGGTAACCTGGAGGTACATTGTTACAGGACCCCTCCGACCACCAGGCCATCCTTCTTGTACCGGAACTCGTCCTTGTCAAACATATCCTTCTCCCAGTTAAACAAGCAGGGGTCTGTCATCTCCATGAAGGGGTTGATCTCAATCAGGTGTGCAGTCAGCCACATCCTTCCGCTTGGCCCCACATCAACCCCGCGTCCGTTTGGCGTGTTTACGATCGAGAACTCTTGCAGGTCGAATTCGCGCTTCACGTACACGTCGAATACCACGGATCCGTCCGCGGCGGACTCGAGTATCTGGTCGCCCACTTCTCGCCACAGGTTTCGGATGGCCTGCATCACGAAGATGGGATTGAGCACTGGGTTCAACTCCGGAGAGTCCTGCTTCCAGTCTTCCCGGTAATGGTACTGGCTGACGCACATAGCCTTTGTCGCCCCGTTGTATATTACGCGGAACTCAGCCTCCTTGTGGATGTCAACCCACTTTCGGAGCGCAATCCATACAGACCGGTTCTGTGCTTTCGCCGCTGACAGGTCCTCATAAACCCGTTCGCTGTCAGTGAGCAGTTGCAGCGCCCGCGCCGCGGTTGTGCATGCAAAGCCTTCCTGGTGGCCTTGCCATGAATCCTTGGGACTTCGGCTGTCCAACCGTACGAAGATTTTGCCGCCGAGATCCTGGATTGCATCAGCCATCCGATTCACCAGACTGTGGACGTGGCCGGCCGTCTCCCCAACAAGACGCTGCATGCGATCCTGGCAGTATTGGGAGAGAGCATCATGTATCTGTTTATCGGAGACTTGCCTTGGGATACTGGCTGTCGCCAACGCCTCGGCCTCATGGGCAAGTTCGTGGTGCTTGCTGTCAATGAGCACCATGTTCAGTTCCAGCAAGTCCCGTGCTTCCCGTTTATCCAGGGCTATCAGGGCCGTGGGGATGTGACCAAGCAAATTACCAGGCCAATGGCCCATATATGTCGGTAAAGCTTGGCGCCAGTAGTCGCTATAAGGAGTCATGTTCATCCAGTTCACCTCGTTTGGGATTTCATGAGATCAATCGTAAAGTCTTGCTGATTCGGCCACGTTGCTCCGCACTTGTCACATTGGATGTGGGAGCACCCGTCTATCCACGTCTCGTTCCCGCATGCAATGTGAGTGCTTGCCATATCATAGCCCGCATACTGCATGTTGCTGACATGCACCGTTCTAATAATAGCCTTATATTGGCGGGTAATGTAATTACGTACCTGGCCACCACAATGAGGACAGGCCGCCGGTATCTGGGCTTCCTTGGGAAGACCCTCGGTGTCCAGCTGTTCCCAGAATAATCGTCCGGGGTTCTTGGGCTTGCTGATTACTTCTCCGTCCATTTGCGCCCCCGCAAAAATAAGTGATTTTGGCCCTTTAAGGCGACTCCCGGCATCCCTTACATCCCTGACATTCCTTGGACAGTTCACCGGGCACCACGGGTGCACGATCGAAGTATGACGCCGGAAGCACCATTTTGCAGGATGGGCATCTGCGCTTAACTTTGGGGTCCGTCATGAATGTGTCGCATTCAACTATCCCCCAAATACGCCCGGAACCCCAGTGCCGGCCGCGGTCACAGTCCGGGCCAGCGGCCGCTTCCGCGGTAAGACCCCGGACGGACGCATTCGGTGTCATTGTCGGGTTCTTTGCTCTTCCGTAATAGACGCATGTTTGGCGGTGCAGACAATGTGCCCTGGAACAGCTTGCGACGACAAGAGATCCGACTCGGCTCCAATTGCAATTACGCCCATTAATGACATAACTCATATTTACCTCTTTGATGAATTATCAGGATTTGCGCTTTTGGCGTTCGGAGCCAACCGCGCGCCGGAAGCCGTTCCAGTCGATTCCGGCCGAATCGGCCAATGCGCGGATTTTGGCGCCGATGTCATCTTTGACTTCCGAGAGACCCAACGCCAAAAACAGTGATTCCCGGGCTTCCTCCGGAATCCGCTTGTACTCGTGTTTGCAGGTTGCAAAAGCAGGACACTGCAGGCAGTTCCCGACGAATCGGAAGGGAAGCCAGCAGTCCGCCATTTGCTTCTTTGTTGCGATACTGTAATTCATGGTCGTATGAGGAAGTGGCCTCCAATGGCCAAAAGTGCCACCAGTAGATAAGTCTCCCAGAACTTTTTGAACATCGCCACCTCGGCCAATTGTGGGTGTTGCCAGTGGTATTTGAAGGTCATTAGAAGAATAGTGAAACTTGCGATGATCAAGACGGTCCCACATGTACTCATAATGTTCTTTAGCTTCATAACAGCCCCTGAGAGAATCGAACTCTCCCGACAAGATTTGGAGTCTCGTCCGCCAGCCTTGGATCATGAGAGGCTGAGAACAAGCGGCGAATGGGTCTCGAACCCACAACCTCCGACTTGGAAGGACGGCGCTCTACCAATTGAGCTATCACCGCATTTGGGAACTGCGTAGATCTGCTTAACCGGGCATGACTCCGGTGTGGGCAAGCACCTGGTGAAACCAGGCTTTTGCAATGGTCTCTTGCAGTTCCCAAAGCCCTCGGAGAGATTTGAACTCCCGACACCAGGTTCCGAAGACCCGTGCTCTGTCCACTGAGCTACGAAGGCAAATGGGGCTTGGGAGATACACGGCCGTGTCTTCCCTGGCGTCCCTCATGGAGGGTGCACTTTCCGCCCCATACCGGTTTCGCTTGTGGCCCGTATGACCTGCGCGCGCTTACACCATCTGGCTACCGGCAAACATCTGGTCTGAGCCGACAGAGGGCATCGAACCCCCGACCTGCGCATTACAAGTGCGCTGCTCTGCCATCTGAGCTACGTCGGCAAACCCGGCTTACACAGCCAGGATCATCGTGTCCCCGCCATTCTCGAACCGGGCGAGGGTCAACCGCTTGACTTTCTGGGGAAGTTCGAGACCCGCCCGCTGTAGGGCCTTCCCGCACTTTATCTGCATGGCTCCCTGTGGCTTTTCGCCCTTCCCTTTTGGAGAAGAGCTTTTGCCTTTCATCCATGGGGTAAGCGGGTACCTCATGTTTCCTGGGTCCGCAAACATCATCAGTTTGATGAGCGGACGGGATCCCCGTTCCCCGTCATCGAAGAAGACGTCGCAGTGTGTGTATACACCGAGCTGGTTCTGTTTGATGAATGCAGGCGAAAGCGTTATGTGGCCCATACGGCTCATCGAGACAGACGCCACACCACACGCCTCTTCAACGAATTCTACCTTTGTGAATGCCATGGTCAAACTCCTGTTATAGTCTTGCCCGCGGAGAGGGTTGAACTCCCGGCATCCTGGGTGTAAACCAGGCGCTCTCCCACTGAGCTACACGGGCATTATGTGAAAAGGACTTGCCTGGCAAGTCTCCACGCGTTCTTGAGTTCTTTTGCGTCCTCAGTCAAGTTCTCGTCGGGTTCGTCGATGTAGCAGTCTCGCTCGACCTCACCGACGTGCCACAAAACCCGGAGCGCTAATTCCAGTTGTTGCTCCCGGGGCGGCCGGTTCTGTAATTGCACCTTCACCAGTTCCGACGCGAACGCATTGTAGTCCCACAATTGGCCTGCGGCCTTCTGCACAAAGTGCATGCAGGCGTTGTGTTTCACGATCATGCGATGGAGCATGTCCGCGGCGCAATTCAGGCAGACCTCCACCTTTTTCGTGTTCGTCGCCTCCCCGGGCTCGAAGACCGCGACGGGGGTATTCGGGGCGATGTCATGCACGGCACCCATGCTGCTCATTCCACACCGTTGCGTTCCCGTGACGTGTAGGTCAATCCTCATGGCGAGCCCGTTTCCATGCCTGGTACTCAGCGCCGCCACCGGGACACATTCCCGGAGGGTGCCCGTCCGGCCGCGGCCCTTTCGGCGGGTATTCCCTGAAATGGACGTTGGACCGGGAAGAGCCGCCACCGCCACTGCACAATATGCAGATGAGGAACAAAAGAAGAATCAGGTCTGCCATTCTTAATCCTCCATCATCGCCCTGATTTTGTCCCACTCAAAGTACTTGTACTCACGGAATGAATCCGGGCGCATAACCATGAAGATGTCATTCGGGTTGTCGCTTACCTCGGCATCCGCCCTTCTCCGTATCAGTTCAAGCATGACCTCTTCCCGGCTTGGGACCAAGCCCTGCGCGTCAACTCTGAGGAAGGAACTGATGGCAAGTTCTCCAGGATAGTTCGACTGGCCAAGGGCCACAACAAGAAACCTGTTCATAGTGTTGTCCTCCATGTCCCGAGCAGGACTCGAACCTGCGACCGTCTGATTAGAAGTCAGATGCTCTGTCCGACTGAGCTATCGAGACAATCTCCGATGCACCGCCCTACGCACGTAGGCGCCGGCCTTGCGGCTGTATTGCCCGTGGTACTCTTGCTCCGGCGGTGACGGCCTCGGCTACCCTTCCACAGAGTTTACGCCCTTCCTCTTTCCAGTTGGTGTCACCCCTGGAAAGCCCCAGGGCGGCGACACATCGGACATTGCCTTGATACAGGGTAGCGGATGGGTTACGATCCCACTGCCTTGTGGGCCACGGCCACGCGCTCTGTCGATTGAGCTACCGCCACCATATTTGATGACACTACATCTCCAGCAAACCGTGGTCAAATTCCCAATGATGGGTGGGGCATAGGGCCAGAAGGTTTGTGGGGTCGTTAATCTTTGACACAAGAGCATCGTCGGGGAATTCTGTGATTCCTTTTCTGTGACACGCTTCTGTGTGTTTTTCGTATCCGCAGCCAGGAGCTTCACATCGGACACGCCCAGTCTCTTTGAGTAAGCGCCTGGCTCTTGCGCGTATCTTATTGTACGCATATACTCGGTGAGAACTATTGAGACAGGCTTCTCCTTTGGTTTTCTTGTCGATATGGGCGACCCCTCTGCATTTCACCTCTTGCAGACAGATCTCGCAGAACTTTCTCTTTGTGAAACCACTGGACCTTTTCTTGTATTGGATCGTATCTCCACACTTTTGGCAGGGACCTGACGGTGCCCCGTGTCTACGTATCCCCTTGTTGTTGAATCTCGCGGCGCAACTCCTATCACAGAACCTTTTGGCTTTGGTATCTGCAGGACGTTCTCCCTCTCGGATATCAATGGTCTTGTTGCAGAACTCGCAGCGATTTGGATTTGCATAGTACCTTCGTCTGGCCGCGGCAGACTGTGTTGCATGTCCTCTTGCTGCCTCTTCCTTTGTGAATTGCCTCATACTTTAAGTATACAGAGTGGATAGTCGGATGTCAAGGCCTTATTGCTGACAAACCTACGTGGTAAAGGGGCAACGGGATTTGAACCCGTGGTCTTCGCCGTGAAAGGGCGATGTGTTGAGCCGGGCTACACTATACCCCCGTGTCGCGTCGCATCAACTGAGGCGGAAGGATTTGAACCTCCGGATGTCGGAGCCAAAGTCCGATGCCTTACCGCTTGGCTACGCCTCAATCATCAACGGTCTGTGCGGGATTCGAACCCGCAATCTTCTGATCGACAATCAGACGTGTTGGACCTGGCTACACCAACAGACCCCGGATGCTCCTGGTAGGATTCGAACCTACGACCAACGGCTTATGGGGCCGCTGCTCTGGACCAACTGAGCTACAAGAGCACGTCAAAAAGGCCTTATGCAGGCCTCTTGTGACGTTGTGACCTGCGTTGGGGATTACACCGGTTCGACGTTGGTTGCCTGCGGTCCTTTGTCGCCCTGGCTCTCCTCGTACTGGACGGCCTGGCCGTCTTTGAGAGTCTTGTGGGAGCCGTTGCCCCCGATCCCTGAGAAGTGCACGAAGAGATCCTTCCCGCCTTCGTCCGGCGTGATGAATCCGTAGCCCTTCTGGTCGTTGAACCACTTCACGATTCCTGTTGCCATTGCTTCCTTACTCCTTCTATCTACAGGCAGTGCCTGTGTGATTGCAGTGTTCATTATAGTATTACGTGCTGTTTGGTGCAAGTACCTCTGCTATTTAATCTTTGTGAGGCGCCGCTTCCAGTAGTCATAGGTCGGCGGAATCCATACAACAAACACGCACCACTCAAAGATGCGCCATGCGGATTCACGAGGCGGGGTCAGCATCCCAATCGTCACAGTGAGAATCCAAAACCAGAAGACGAAGACCACCGTGTCCCAAACCCAACGCCGCCAATTCATTTGTGGCCTCGTCCATACCGTTCCAGCAGGAATTGGGCGACGCTTTCGTAGGTCCCGCCGAATTTCCCGTCGATCATCACGGTGCGTATGTTGCCGGCCTCGGGGTCCTTTCCGAATTCGAACTCGTGGCCATGGTCGATGTCCTTCTCGAAAGCGTCGAGGCACTTCATGATCCGGATGCCATCATCCGCGGATCGAAGCCATTTGAGGAACTCCATTAAGCCCACCCTCTTTTGTCCTTTTTGTCCAGCCGGCGATCTCTCCGAAGATAAAGACATTCCACTTTGATAGTGATCCGTGATAAGTGGCCGTTAGAATCGCGGCTGCCACCCTCCCAGTCAAGGATCCTCCGTTCTACCATTTCTCTGTATAGAAGGCGATAGCCTGCGGGGATGTCATCCTTAAAGGGGAACGTTTGATAGACCGGGCCGCAGAGAGTTTCCTGGGGGTCACTAACCAAAGCAAGTGTCTCTCCCTTTTTCGGGACCATCTCATCACACTGCGTGCACATAATGGGCGTCGTTCCTATGCCTATCCAGCAGGTGCCATAGTCCTCTCCGTGGCCGCAATTAGCACAATTGTCGAAGCTCATAGCAGTCCTTTCAGGAACGCGGGCATATCCACCACGGAGATGCTGATGAATCCCTGTGTGTAGTAAACCAGCGGGGTTAGTGTGCCCGACTTGGCGAATTGCAGCCGGGGTAAAAAGCCCAGCCAGCGTGTTGTTGAGATGATGATATGGATTCTCATACGTACTCCGGGATCCCGCGGATTGCTTCCGCGACCACGATCCGCAGGTCGTATAGGAGCCCTTTGCGCATCTTGGCCAGCCGTTTAACCAGCCATTGCGCATCCGCAATCGTCAGAGTCGCTTTCCTTGTGCCAAAGTAGTGAAGATTATCCAGTATCCTCATGCAACGATCTTCGTCCTTATTGGTGCGGTGAGTCTGGAAGACCTGGTTGTAGAAGGCCTGGAAGGTTTGTTCCATTACAGTGCCTTCCTTATCAAATTGGACGATTACGAATTGCTGCACGTGTGCGGTCAGAGTCATGCTCGTTCTCTCCATATCCCCAGCCCTTCGTATGGCTGCAGGTTCTTTTTATTCTTCAGGTGGTAGTCAATCATGTCCTGGGCAATTGACCGCGAACGGAAGAGCCCATTCACTGTGATTTCGAATCCCGGGCCTCCAGGTATCCTGCACAAGTACCAGGTCTGGGTCGTGACCCTTTTACTGTTCTCCGTACGAAGGCCAACCACGTGGTACCTTTTCACAATCTGGACTTCGCGCACGACGAAGAGGACGCCATGGTCCTCCATTTCCGTGCCATGGCAGGCCGGACATGGATAGTGCTTCCCATCCGCGCCCCGCAGGTATCCCGTTGGTGTTCCATCAAAGCCGGGGCCTTTAAGGGCACAGGCATGGCACTTCCTGTGGTCCGCGATGCCCTGGATAGCAAACACGAAGTCACAAGGCTCAAAGAATTTGCTCATGATCCGATGTCCCTGAAATCTTTGCCCACGGGGAACCGCGGGACGTTGTATTCCGACATGTTCTGGTAACGGACGATCAGCTGCTTGCCCACGTGCTCGTCGCCATGCACAAGCAAACCGTGGCGCCATTCCATTGAGCCGATCGGGCGCACTTCGAATTGATTGCCTTCACGGGTCTTGCACATCCACACCACGGTGGGCAGCTCGATTGGGTTCTTGTCCTTGTCGTAGCCGTGGTCCATCACTTCTTTGTAGCCCACGATTTCGAACTCGGCGTCCAGGAAGTCTTTGTGCTTCTGGATGTCCTTGGCCCGGTAGCCGATCCGGTATTGGGCCAGCAGATTCCTGATGATGACGCCTTCGAAGCCCGCCTGCACGCACTCGTCGTGGAAGGCCATCAATTCCTGCTCCGTGTGCACGATGTTAACCGGCACGGGGACGATGTGCTGGAACGGATAGCTGATGATTGCGGTGTCGATGATCTTGACCCGCTCCTCATTCGTGAGGTGCAAATTGTTGGGGTCGAACACGTCAAAGATGAAGAACTTCACGTACGGGATCAACGGAACATTTTTCTCCTTCAGAGTCGCTCCGCGGATGCAGCTGCTGAGACGGCCAAACGGCATCTCCGTTGAGTAGAGTTCGCCATCGTACCACATACCATCCGGGAGCAGGCCACACAAGACCTCAATCTCCTTTTGGATCAGGGGCATGTGCGGGTAACCCGGGACGGGGTCACCACCCGAGGACAGCATCTTGCCGCCAGTGCCATACGCCCGGTGCCCATCGATCTTGGCTTGCGCGAACGCTGGCCACTTGATGTCGTGTTTGCGCTTACTGAAGGTTTGCGCCTTCATGGGGAGAATCGGCTTGCCCGACACATTGGTGATGGCACCCGGTGGGATGCCGCCTTCCAGGATCGAGTCGAGCGTAGGATCTCCGGTGGCGATCTTTGCCGCGGAGGCACCCTGGTCCAGCATGGTTGTTTGGTCCATCAGGCCTTTCAATTCAGCGACGGAAAGCCGGTAGCCCTTCTTGAGCTTCTTGTCATAGTCGGACTGGGCCTCGTTGCATGCTTGCTGGAAGGGGGTCGTTTCGTTGGCCTTGCCGAGGTTCTTGCCTTCCTTGATAATCTTCGTGGTGTTCTGCATCTTGGCGCCGGTTCCGCCAAACTCTACTTTGATGATCGCTGGCCATGTTTTCTTGAGCTCGTCTCTGTTGAACCCAACCCCACACTTACCACAAATCATCAGATCCTCTTGATCGTCCGCGTAGAGAGCGACCCCGCACCGATCGCACTCTACCCCCGCAGGGACGACACTTATCTCCCACTCCTTCGTGTTGCCTTTGGACGCCTCGCCGTACAGGCGCGGCCATGTTTTTGGTTCAAGCATCGGATTGCTCCTTTAGTTTCTGTTGCTGCTGTTTTTGGACGGAAGAGGCCACCCGGCCAAACAGGTCGCTGATGTCAATCAGCCGCTCTCCATGGGTCCCGTCCGGCCATGTGATCGAGAGGCACAGGTACCGTGACCAGAAACCGATACCTGCGGAGAGATGGTACAGCGTGCCGTCGGCGCCCGTGGCTTCGCCTGCGCACATTCCCAGGAATAGAGGGCGTTCTCCCTTGGCGTTTTCTCCCGGCATTGTGTACAAAGGCAATGATATTTTGCCAGCCTTATGAACCATCTTCGTGTTCCTCCCCATCAACTCCGACGCAACCAGCAAGCGTCTCGATGAATTTATCCTTGATGTCATACAACAATTGCAACCGCGTCTCGTGGACATGACTGGCCGGGAACATAAGCTTCTGGTCCACGTCAGCGCCGAACTCCTTATTGAGCTGCTGATTCAACCACTCGATAAACGCCAGTTGTCCCTGGGCGAGGGCTATTATGGATGAGCATATTCTCATCACATCGACCGATCCCTCGTCGTCCGCCAGCATATTTATGGCCATCAATATCTGGGCGGCTTTCCACCTGTCAGCTCCATCCGTGGCCGCGCACTTGACTACGCAGAGTTCGTCTCCCGTTTCACTGTCGACGATCGTGACGGAATGGCCGTCGAATTCACTGATGCTGTATTTTACCACGCCCATGTTACAAAAGGCTCCCTTGTTTGTATTCCAGGCCGCCAAGAATTGCCGGGCCTGCTTTTGTGATGAGTTCCTGATACTCCGAAAGCTTTGTGTAGTGCGCGGACGATATCCCCGCCGCAACGATCCGGGCGTCCGCCTGGTCACGGAATTCATCGTCGGGCGTGGTTGCGATCAGGAAAGCGTCCTGGGACCCCCAGATAAAACAACTGCGATGCGGGCCGATCCCGCGGTACTCACAACAATCGCGCACGACGTCTTCGGATGTTCGGTGCGTATCAATGCCCAGACTGATTTGCCGCAAGTATTCCAGGGCGGCATAAAACCCGCGGAGGTAACAACCGCGGTACCATCCGCTGCTGTGCAACGTTTTGATTTTGGGAGGAGCCATGCCGCTCATGTTCCCTCCGGCTCCGGGGGCAGTGGGCACCACGCCGGGATTGGTACCAGGGCAAGTTCTTGATCCGTGCCCGATTCGCATATCTTCGATTCCGGGAATTTTGGGACGTCCGGGTGGACGCAAAACCAGCCGTCGTTGGGTCCGTGGCCCCGACAGTTCTTCGTTGCAAGGAATACCACGGGGCATTTCATGCAGCGCTGGACTACGACGCTGTACCGGCGGGCTTGCCCCGGCATGATTTTGAACTCGCAAGTCTTACAGCGTTCTTCGAGATTCTCGTAGCCGAGGGTGCCGTCGACATGATGCGCAAACGTCCAGCAGTAGTTGATGGCTTCACACTCTGGGGTACGTGGGTGGTGGCACGACGGGTCCGGGTTGTCGTATTTGCGGGGAAGCTGGCAACCATATATGCAGCCGGCATTCCAATCCGGGCATTCTATCGGGTTCTTCTTTTGGTCAGCCATAATAACTCCTTGGTCACGCCAATGTGAGCGTTCCGACCACCTGGCCACAGTTTGCGCAGATGATCGTGAGTATGTTGCCCTGTTTTGTTACTTCGTGGATGCCACTGACCTCGTTCTTGGCACGGCAGGCCTTACAGTGGATATAGCCGGGCTGCGTCCCGGCTGCTGCAGCCGCGCAATCAGGACAGTCACAAGAGCGTTCCTTCCAGTGGCCGCAGGTATCATCCACGCTCGTGGACACAAGCAACGGGTCCCTGGCAATCGGGCTGTCCGCTGCGGGGCCATCAGGGTCCCAGCAGTGCCCTCTCTTTTTGTCTCCCGCTTCCTGCCAGTTACCACAGGTGCCGCACTTTTTGTCCATGGTCGTTTCCTTGTTGTTACACAGGGTCATTCTGGATACCGAAAGCGTCCAGAAGCTGTTCAGTCAATGGGTACGGATGGATATCCAGGACTGTGATGGGATAGCCAGGATCGTCAGGATGGTTGTCAGGACCCTCCATCAGGAAGCTAACCTGGTCGTTGTCGATATAAGCGTGGAGCTTGCTCACATCAATCTCGCCAGCATCGATCGCGGTTTTGAGTTCCACGAATGTTTTGTACTTTGGGGTATCCATTGTTCCTCCTAATCAACACAAATGATATCCAGGTTCCGGCCAAGATCGAGGTCCTTGCTGTACTCCCTGGGGTTATTCTTGAACATTGTCAGTTTATGGATGTACCTGCATGCCACCTTTGCATGGGCCTCCGAGTAGAATAGCCGGGCGCGCTTTTGCTCTGCCCTGAAGTAGAAGTAGTCCTTGCCCACTTGCCACTTCCGGCAATAGTATTCACCAGATAGTTTGTTGAGGATTATATATCGTTTGACGGGCGGGCGGGTGAACGTAGCCGGCCCGATCTTCGTCATCTTCTTCCGCGGAGTGAACCCGCCCTTGGGTTTCTTGGAAGGACTCGGATGTGCGTTGGCGTAATCGCCAAGGAATTCCGACTCCGAATACCAATACTTGTCGCATTGTCCGCAGTGGATATGCACAAGGTCGACGTCGTCCGTCTCATCCACGTCGCGGGCAATCACCCTGAGGTCTGGGTCAACTTCCGTGATCGTGCAGTACTCGGAACTCCGCTGCTTGAGTTCCAACGACGGGCTCTGGCAAATTGGACACCGGATCATGATTCACATCCCGGGCAAAAATGTTCCCACTCATCTGGCACCTTCCCTTTGAGTATCCGCCAGCCCAGTTCCTTGATGCGCCGGATGGCGTCCGTGAAACTGTAGCCGTGCAATGTTTCTACTTCGCCACACCCGTTGCATTCGAACGTAGCGGTACTGTCCCGATTATCATAATCCAGGCACATTATGGGAGTACCTCCGTGGCAAGTTCAGGGCGATGGGGCTTCGCGTCCTCGATCGCCTGGCCAATCTCATCCAGGGCGTATACTTTGGGAGGATGCTCACCGTACCTGCTCTTTGTAACAACAAGGAGCGTGGACTCCCCGATTTTCCTGATTTCCATGGCCAGGTCCGCGGTATACATCCAGAACTTGTCAACCAGGGGTCGCTGGGAGAGGACAATCCCCGCGTTGTGCAGGACTGCCGCGCTCTGTATGTCCCGGGCGAAAGCTACCATTTCTTTGCGTGACAAAAGTTCTTGCATCCGGACATAGTTGATGACGACAAGCATTACTTTTGCCTCCGCGGGGACGGTTTCTTGGCCGGGGCGGTGCGCTTGGCTTTGGATGGGATGCCGTTCTCCTTCTCGACGCGCCGGTTCCAATCCGCGGCGTCCTGCACGATGCAGTCCACCAATTCGGTCTTGGCATCATGCACGGCCACGTCGATATTCTGGGGACTCCCGCTGATGTTGTGGACCTGAAATACCGAGCCGGACCCGTGATCACCCAATGGCGACTCCGGGTAGTCCACTCGCAAAATAATGCCTTTGTATGATACGATCCCGGGTGGTGTGGTGAACTTATGGCACCCGCAGAAGGTATATTCGTCATGGTAGTGTTCCTTGACCATTGCAAGCAGGGTGTCCAATGCCTGTGTGACATCCTGGGCCAATTTACCCAGGTCGATCCGCGGATTGTCAAACTTCGCACGGTGGAAATCCACGGCCGGCAATGTCCTGCTCAGCCTGAGTGCGAATTGCCGGTACTTTTCGAGGTCTGATGTCAGGGTCACGTGCAGGCAAATGCCGTGCCTGGCCGAGAACATACCCATTGGGAATCTCTTTGCAGTTGTCATTTTGTGGTGCTCCATTCCTTTATCAGGCAGATCCATATAGAACCCGTCCTTGTTACAGCCGACCACGTATTTCCCGTTCTTCCCGCAGTCCTGCTTCTTGAGGCAACGCCCGTTTCTGTCAGAGGCGCAGGACGAGCAAAGCCAGGTACATAATGATCGCGGGTCGGTCTTCATATTCGTCTCTTCTTCCGCTTCTTGCGGATCTGGTTACCAACAGGGAATCCTCGTGGCCCGTATTTGTCATTATACATTGAGTCCACACATCTCGATGCCCAACGGGCGAAGGTATCGATTTTGACCGTACGATAGAGGGCTTCACGAGGGCGCTCGGGCCAGTTATACGTGATTGTGTCTTCTGTCAGGTTGTAGTCTACAATGTGCCGGCGTCGGCCATCATATCCCTCAAATGTATACTCGGGTTCTTTGGATAAGTCAGGCTGGCACACAAGTTTCAGAAGTCTTTGGGTCTTCATTCCGGGAACACAACCTTGGTGTCAATCGTCTTCCCGCAGGCCGGGCAGTTGAACTTGAAGTCCTTGACCTGGTCGATGAACGTATGGTCCACTGTGAAGTGGTATCCACAGGAGCATTGGCCAAGAAGAAGCTCAATACCGTCTTCTCTGGCCTCACGTACCCCACCAGGGATTGTTTGGGATGAGGTGATTGTGTGATATTCCTGGATATCCCCCAGATACTTTGCGTTGGCTGGTTCCTGATCGGCCCAAACACCTACAATGTCATCGTATGACCACGCCCGCCACGTAATCAGGCGCCCCGTCTTCGCAACGTCCAGCAGGTCCTCGTTTTCAATGCTTCCGTCCAACCGCGTTGCTTCAGTACGCATAATCCGGCGGATTCTGGACTCGACGTCTTCGCCCTCTATGAAAGAGGGACCCACGTTGTAGACGGCACAGAAAGGCTCGCCATCCGAGGAACCCGTGTCAAACATTGCTATGAGGAAGAGGTTGTCTTTCATATCTCTGCTCCCTTATTTGGGTTATCGCCAAGGTCTGTTGTCACAGGATAACTCGCTCATTTTCGTGCCGTCATCGTACTTTACAACGCCGATTTTTGTGCCACATGCCGTGAACTTTCCTTCAACCCTCACGCACTTGCGTGCCGGATCCGGGTCTACCACAGGCTGTTCGGTTGAGCAGTAATAGTCGCAATAACCATTATTGCTACAGACCGATGTAAACCAGAACACCTCGGTTCTTTTATCGGGGGCTTCTTTTCGACACCCACTTATGATCAATATGAACACGATAAGTAAGAAGGACCATCTCATTTTATTGTCTCCTCCTTTTTGGGTTGGTGAGAGGAACATTTACACGGCCAGACGAACCACAAACTTCACATTCAGTCGCTTTATTATTATCATCTGGATATAATCCATTACCTGAACATTTCGGGCATACCTCACCAATCTTGCATAGTAAACACTCCTTTAGTGTCCACGATTCTGCAGGATCAAGCAGGGAGAGGATGGGAATTTTCTTCCATGAATCCGTAAGCAATTTGAACCCCTTATTCCAAACACACCTTACTTCAACAATCTTCCCACCGTTCCATTCTACTTGTTCCATTGTGCTCATTAACTCTTGCCCTG
>Ga0209518_1002730_pt1 | contig 15987 bp, 19 predicted proteins | sample RifGroB1_FD_183993 | JGI IMG/M metagenome (GOLD analysis project Ga0209518, IMG submission 183993) | Groundwater microbial communities from Rifle, Colorado, USA - Groundwater B1 (SPAdes) (version 2) | ecosystem: Environmental > Aquatic > Deep subsurface > Groundwater | place: Rifle, Colorado...
CCTTTTTGTCTTTCAGATGAGCATTCTTTCGGTTGCCCTTTCCTTTGCCATAATAAAACTCTTCAAAGTTACGTGGGTCGATATACACGTAAACGTAGTAGTTGCTTTGCATCACTAAAAAAGGGAAACAATACTAAGATTGTAACCCAAATGTGAGATTTATGTTCTTTCTAAAACATAAAGTATTTACCTCCCTCAAACTAAGCGCTCTTCTGCTGCCTCGCCAGTTTCGAACGCCGCTCTTCCAGCGCGAGTTCCTGCCCTTCGACTTTCAGTTCCTCTTCCACTTCTTTGAGTTCGCGCGAGAGGAAGACGGTCACGACGGTCCGCAGAGCGATGATGGCACCAAGCTTGCCGAGATCGTTCCACGTCGGGTGGACGATGGATTCCACAATATCTTTGCCTACCAGGAATTCCAGTCCCAGTGCCAGGTGCTTGCCCAGTTCTATGCGGATCATCGGGAGGTGCCTGTGTGTTGTGCGTTTTCCGATGCTGAGGGAAAAGTCCCAAACACCTTTGAAACAGCCATAGGTCATCACAATGACACCGATGTATCCGATGACTGCTGCAATGAGAACAGAAAACACATCCAGGCCGATGACGAGGCCTGAGCGCTCCAGTACCTCAACCACTTCCGTGTAGCTGTCTTCATTCTGCATAATAGTTGCAACAATCTGTTGGGCTCCGTTGGCAATGTCTTCTATTTGTGTCATCGAAGCATTATAGCTGAATTCTGTTCTTAATTCAATTTTCCTCAGGAAGAAAGATCCAAGATGCAAAGAACAAGTTGTTCCAAACAAGGTCCAAGGTGCAATTTGTAAGCCGTTCCAAAGAATATGCAATCTCTAAATTTATAAGCGAGGCGAATCTGCGTATTCAGTATAAAAACGGATTTTGCGATACAACGATATTGCGTTTCGGCATAATTTACGGCCCGAGGAAGACCAATTGGTCAGCGGTTGAATCGATAATGAGCCAAGTAAAGAACCAATCAGAAATAACAGTGGGCTCTCTAAAGACCGGTCGCCGCTTTGTGCATGTGACTGATATTGCAGGCGGTATAATAAAAGCTATTGGCTTGAAGGGGTTTGAAATCATTAATTTGAGTGGAGATAGACTTGTAACTCTCGGTGAGATAATAGAAAAGAGTAAGAAGATTTTCGGCAAGGAGGTTAAGATAATTGAAACAAACCCTCAAGTAGTAAGCATAAGAAATCCCTCTAATGAAAAAGCAAGAAAGGTTTTAGGGTGGAAGCCGGAAATTACGTTAGGAGAAGGATTAAAAAGCTTATTACCCTTCATTTAATCTATAATATTTGGCTATGGAAGAATTAGAAAAAGAAGCAGAAGAGATGATGAGAATCCGGTTAAGTCAAATCCTTATTAACGAGGAATATAAAGCCGGCCGGTTCAAGGTTCCTGTTCATTTAGCTCTTGGTCACGAAGCTATTGCCGTTGCGCTTAATTGGGTTTTGGAAGATAACGACCGGCTGATATTGTCGCATCGCAATATGGCTTACAATCTGGCTCGGTTGGGAAAATTACGACCGATTTTAGATGAGTACCTTTTAAAATTGACCGGTCTTAGTGGCGGAAAACTGGGTTCAATGAATTTGATTAATCCCGCGCGCGGGATTATTTACAGTTCAAGCATTCTCGGCAATAACTTTCCAGTAGCGGTCGGCGTCGCGATGGCCGATAAAATTTCGGGAAGGGAGTGTGTTACTTTCGTTTTAGGCGGTGACGGTTCGACAGAAGAAGGGAGTTTTTACGAGAGCTTGGTCATGGCTAAGACACTTGGCGTGAAATTGATTTTTCTTGTGGAAAATAACGAGTGGTCGCTTGGTACCCATATCTTGGAACGACGGTGTCAAATTGATATCCAAAAAATGACTGGTTCAGTTGATATTCCGTATTTTAAAATTAAAGACAATCACGTCCATAAATATTTTGAGATTTTAGCGAACGTAAGGGAAAGTGCGCTGCGAGAAAGCAACCCGATTTGCGTTGAAGTTATGGTAAAAACTTTAGGTGATAGAAAGGCGGATGATGGACATTATATTAATTACCACGCCGGGCCGACGCCTAGCGTTGATGTTACAAAACATTTCCCGGGCGGTATTCTGCGCGAGAACGAAGAAGATCCGATTTTTGTTGTTAGTCGGGAACTTGGAAAAGAAAAGATTTTAGAAATATCACGTAACGTAATGAAAGAGTTAAAAAGAGAACTAACATGAAATATATTGAACATCTCAATAATTTAATAAAGACAGAGGTCGTTAAACCGGAACACGCGGTACTTTTCGGTCAAAATATAAATGCCGGCTCTTGCTTAGGCGGTCTCACAAAAGGAATGGCGGTAAAACCCGGCGGTCGAATCATTAATTCCACTAATAGCGAAAACAGCTTAGTTGGTTTTGGGTTTGGTTTGATGTTAAACGGCGCACAGGGCGTTTTTTTTATGAAGCAAATGGATTTTCTGCTTTTAGGAATTGATCAATTGGTGAATACTTACAATATTATCCGGAGTGCCAAGCACCAGCCTAAAGAAGGTTCTTTTACAGTAGTCGCCACGGTTGTGGACAGCGGTTATGAGGGACCGCAATCGAGCTTGAATAATTTTGCCGATTTTTGTTCCGTTGCTCGAATTCCCGGATTTGCGGTGACCAATAGAGCTGACGCCGATTATATTTTTTCAAAACACCTTTTTCGTTCTGGGTTCAGGGTTATTGGATTAAGCCAGCGTTTGGGGAAAACGGAAATCATTGATCCGGGAGAACCCGTCAAGGTTTTTGGTGACGGGACCATTTTCCAATATTCAAAAGGTGAAGACGCAACCCTTGTATCGTTTAATTTTTCTTTTCCGCAGGCGCAGAGCCTTAATGAGGCTCTGAAAAAAGCGGGAATTAACGCCGACCATTTCAATGTTAATTCCGCCGTCGCCACTGATTGGTTTCCTATTTTAGAAAGAGTATCGCGCACTAAGAAAATCATAGTAGTTGATGACAGTAAAAGTGTTCATATATCCGCCGACTCTTTGTTGGCCGAATTAACCGGGAAACCTATTGAAAAGAAAGTAGTGATTAAACGCAAGATTAATGAAAATTGGCTCTATCCCGTATCCGATGTTTTTGAAATTGACGAGAAAAAAGTAATCGAAGAAATAAAATGAAAAAAGACAACTCAATAGACAAGTTTAAAAAAGAAGTCGATTGGAATATTGAACGGATTGGCAAAAATAAAAAACTTCAGACGCTTGGGAGAAATTTTGCTGTTCAAGCTGCGCTAAATAAATATCTTTATAATTTTACTTGGCTTGGGCGGCCTATTTTGCAGTATCCGCAGGATATGTATGCGATGCAGGAACTAATCTGGAGAATAAAACCTGATTTAGTTATAGAAACCGGTATCGCCCACGGCGGTTCCCTTATTCTCTCCGCTTCCATTCTTGAGCTCATTAACGGAAAAGGAAGGGTACTCGGTATTGATATTAATATTAGAAAACACAATCGAAAGGAAATCGAGAAACACAGAATGTTCAAGCGAATTTCAATGATAGAAGGTTCTTCTACAGATTCTATAGTTCTCGCGAGAGTCAAAAAAACTGCGAAAGGGAAAAAACGCGTGCTTGTATTTTTGGATTCCAATCACACCAAAGACCACGTCTTTCGTGAACTAGAACTTTATTCACCTTTTGTTACGAGAGGAAGTTATATTGTTGTATTTGACGGCCTTGTTGAGTATATGCCTATTGGCTCGAATAAGAGGCCATGGGACAAGGGGAACAATCCTTTAACGGCAGTGAAGACGTTTCTGAAATCTCACAAGGATTTCAAAGTAGACAAAAAGATTGAAAGTAAGCTACTTATTACGGCAGCCACCGGCGGATATCTAAAAAGAATTTATTAGTTTATGGTAAGCTTTAAAAAAATTTTAAAGAAAATTCTCCCAGCTTCAATAGTGGCTTTTGGTTATTATGTGAAGCGTTGCCGAATTGTGATTTTTAGATGGGGAACTCCCAGGTATCACGAGGATGCATTGGTTACGGCGCATTACCCAACTTTTATGGAAGATGATAAATTTATCGCTTGTTATAATTCCGCAGTTAAAGAAACTTCAGACGACCCCGATATCCGCTGGAGGGCCCATGTAATTATTTGGGCTGCCAATAGAGGAAAAAATCTTGAGGGCGATTTTGTTGAGTGCGGTGTTAATAAGGGATTTTTTTCCAAGGTAGCTATGGATTATATTGGTTTTAAAGAGTTACACAAAACCTTCTTTTTATTGGATACTTATGAAGGTTTGATAGAAAAATATTTTACCGAAAACGAGAAAAAAGCTGGTAAGGGGGGGGGTGGATACGAACCTTGTTATGGGAAAGTGCTAAACACATTTAAAAATTATAAAAATGTAAAAATTATAAAAGGTGCCGTTCCGGAAACTTTACCACAAGTTACCTCAAAGAAAATAGCATATTTGTCTATTGATATGAATTGCGTTATTCCTGAAATAGCTTTTGGGATAAATTAGTATCTGGCGCAGTAATAATTTTGGACGATTATGGTCACCCCGGTTTTGAAGAACAAAGATATGCGTTTGATAAGTTCGCAAAAGAAAAAAACATATATATTCTTTGTCTGCCGACGGGTCAAGGCTTAATTTTTAAACCCTAATATGAACCAGCTATTTTTTTCAGTAGTTATTCCCACCAAGAACAGGCCGGAATTACTGCGCGTCGCAATTCAGAGCGTTCTCTTGCAGAATTTTGACGATTACGAACTGGTAATTTCGGATAACTTTAATGACGAAAGAACGGGAAAGGTCATAGACGAATTCAAGCATAACGTCCACGTTAGTTGTTTCCGCACCAAGAGTGAATTGAGCATGCCGGATCATTGGGAATGGGCAACTAAAAAAGCTAGAGGCAAATATGTGCTCGTTTTACCCGACCGTGCTTTTTTAAGACAGGGAGCTCTTAGCGACGTGTATGATTCTATTACTCGATCCCAAGAAGATATCCAAGTTTGTTTCTGGTCGTACAGTTATTTTGATGAAGACCGCGGTATTTTATTGGACGAACCAAAAGAAGAAGGGATTCGCATGCTCAATCCCAGAGAAGTCGCTCAAAACTTTATGCGAACGTTCAATACGAGATATTTACCAAGACCACACGTCGGCTGTTACCGGAATGATTTTGCCAAAATAATAAGAGAAAATCACGGTAGATTGTGCATGAATATTGCCCCAGATAATACCGCCAGTTTTTTCTTCCTCGCTTATTGTGAGCGGATTATGTACATTCCCAAACCACTTTCTATTTTTCAAGGCGCCCAGTACAGTAACGCCGGCCGAGCGACCCAACTTAATGTGGCACCATATCTTGATACGCTCAAAATGAAGGAAGATGAGCTATTTCATTATGTTCCCATTAAAACTCTTTTAATCACAAACTTGAATTTTAATGATTTCTTATTTTGTTATGAACTACCAAGAGCTTATTGATAAGAAGATATTTAACCTGAATAAAAAGGAATGGTCAGTGTTGTGTGCTGGTTGGGAACGAGCACTCAAAGGCTTCGATGCGGGTTTTCAAAAAGTGGTTCATAATCAAATTAAAAGACGCTATTGGAAATTCATACTATCTTACATAAGAGAAACTTTCATTGGCGAGAAACTCGCAAGGATTAAACGTTTCTTTCTTGGTAAACCGACCTTCAAATTTAAAAGCGCTCTTGCCGCCGCCGGTTTTAAATGAGTTTTACTTCCACGATGCAGCCGCGCTTGGCCCATTCGCCTTTCCAAGAATCGTCGGTGAGACGAGTGATTTTTAGATTGGATATTCCCGCTTCTTCAAAAAGCTTTTTCCAGTTGTAGGCCCAGTGGTCAGCCTCGTAGGCGTATGGTTTATCACTCCACCACTCGACGAGAATAATCGCTTTTTTCGCTACCCGAACCATCTCTTTTAATATCGCTTGGATTTTTTCCGGGCCCACGTAAATCATCACGGCGTCGGTGAAAACGACGTCGAAGCTTTTATCCGGGAAGTTTTTTATCGAATCGGCGTTGCCGGCTTTCAGTGAAATGTTGGGGATATTGTGTTCTTTCACGTATTTTTTTCCGACCGAAATCGCGTTTTCACTGATGTCTATCCCCTGAAATTCTGTTTCCGGGAATTTTTGGGAGAGAATTATAAGATTGGGAGCCGAAGCGCACCCTATTTCCAAAACTTTTCCCAGGGGCGCGTGTCGTTCAATGACTTGAAAGAGAAACTTGCGGTGAGAGTGTTCTAAAGCTTCCCGGGAAACGTAGCTTTCGGCCCAAGTCCTGTCATGGATAATGTGACGGAATCGCCAAAAAAATTCGTCGGCCTTGGTGCCGAAAACTTTATCGGCGATTCTTTTAACGCGACGCAATAATTTCTTCATAAATTTTTTCGATTTTTCCCATTTCGACGCGATAATCGTTCTTTTCCTCGATAATCTGCCGATTGCGGACGCCCTGCCTTTTTCTTATTTCTCCGTTTTTTATGAGAGCGACTATCTTTTCGGCGAGCAGCTCGGGAGATTTTACGGGAATCACGAATTCATTATCTACCCAATCTTTATTGTCACCGGTATCGGTTACCACAACCGGGAGTCCCGTTGCCATCGCCTCGGCCGTACTAGCAGCCAGGCCACTGTCCGAAAGGGAAGCGGAAACGTAGATATCGGCCGACTGTAAAAGCGCCGGCAGTTCCTCATTATTCATCCTCCCCACAAATTTTACGAGATCGTATCTCGTAAGATTGAGGTCTTGAGCAAGATTAGCTAAATATTCTTTTTGATTGCCGTCGCCTACGATTACGAATTCAATGTTGGAGGCGGATTTTACGACAATCGCCGCCGTTTTTATTAGTGTTTCAACGTCGTAAATGGAAATCAAACTGCGCAGGGAAATAATTCTCAATTTTTGGGACTTCGCAAGTCCATAAGGACTTGCGAAGTCCTTATATTGAGCCGGACGGAATTTCTTCACATCCGTGCCAAAACGGATAAGATGGATTTTTTCCCGCTCCGCGCCCAAACCAATGAGTTTTTGAAAAGTATTCTCGCCGTCGCAGGTGTAAGCGTCGGCCCGGCCCACGACGAACATCAAAACAAGCTTTCTTAAGAAGCCGCCGAGTAAAATGTCCGAGCCCCAAGGCGTGAGAATCGCAGGTCGGAAATTCACAAGGGCGGCGGCAAGGCCGTAGGTGCCGGCCGAGTGAGTGTGGAGAACGTCCGGTTTCTCGGCTTGAAAAATATTTTTAATTTGCCTTACGGCGTCCGGCAAATGGCGAATGGCGAGCCCTCCGTTTATATCTGCAAGAGGTGACGGTTTTATTTCGTAAAAGCGGGTTTTTTTAACCAATTCTTCGGCTTCAGGCATCGGTGGCGCGAAAGAGAGCCAGACGATTTCATGACCGCGGTCGGTAAAAAATTTTATCCACCTAACGCTGTGGATTACGTTAGCGCCAGCTAAAAAGGCAATCTTCATAAAATTAGTTTGACAAAACCAATCAGCGAACCTATTCCGTAGCCGAAGTGACGAACGGCAAAAGCGGTCACAAGGAAAAGAAGAAGCGAACCATTATTTTCCTCGGTTAGAAGCTTTGCCGAAAAATATAGAGCCGCGCTGAGGTACAAGACGGCAATACCGAGCGTGGCGAAAATAAAAGGATAATACCAAAATGAGAGAACGAACGAGCCGAAAAGGCCTAGGACGAAAAATAATGGGATGAAGTGTCTTAATTTGAGCCGGACGCCGAATTTGAGAGGAACAATCGCCCAAATGCCATCCTTTATATTGTGCCTGAAGAAAGCGCCGAAATCCGATTTCGGGAAATACTGAATCGTTATATCGGGGACGAGAATTATTTTGCCGCCGTTCCGTTTCAGGCGGATATTGAATTCCATATCCTGGCTCCGAACAAGATTTTCGTTATAGAAGCCGATTTTTTTGAAAATTTCCTTGCGGTAGAAACCGCAGAAAACCGTGTCAACTTCGCGGGGTTTTTCCGTGCCGGTTTGGTAACGGGCGTTGCCGACGCCGAAAAACGAGGAAAAGGTAAGAGCAATTGCTTTGGCGGCCATAGTTTTTTTGGCTGGAACTGCCCGTCTTATGCCCCCCACGTTATCGGCTTGAAGTTTTTTGAGATACCCGACACCCTTTTCGATGTAGTCGGACGGGTAAATAGAGTGAGCGTCGAGTCGGACAACGACTTCACCGTGGGCTTCTTTTATACCCATGTTCATCGCCGCGGGTGTGATTTTTTTTGGGTTTTTAATTACCCGGATGAAAGGGTATTTTTCGGAGTAGGAACCGACAATTTCTGCCGTTTTATCCCCGCTTTCGCCGTCAATAACCAAAACCTCCATTTTATTTTTGGGATAAGTCTGGGCAAGAACCGAATCCAGGCATTTCGCGATGAATTTTTCTTCATTCCGGCAGGGAATGATAACGGAAACTATTTTTTCAAAATTAGATGACTGCATTGTGGTATTAATTCGTTTGGTTTGTACCTTTTCTTAAAAACCTCAGCCAGAGGGATATTTTTCATCTTTCCAATATCGTCTTTCACGGGTTCGCCAATACTTTCTTCCGAAATCTCAAAGCCGGCGGATTTAATCAGGTTCAGATAATCCCTATGTCTTAACCGGTTCTGATAATGAAGAGAGGAGTTGAATAATTTCCAGACAAGGGCGGGATAACGGAGAAAGTTGTAAACGGAAATACTTTTGTCAAAATATGAGTAATGATCGCAGTAATCAATGATAAAACTCATGAAGTTGCCGGGTTTTAACAGGCGATAGCATTCTTTTAAGATTGCTTGGATGTCTCTAGACGGGATGTGTTCCAGTGTATTGGTTGAGGTGATGAAATTTACCGAATTCGGTTTGAGGCCGGTGCTCCGGCCGTCGCATGGTGCAAGATATTCTATGCCATAGTATCGTTTTAATTGAGCTAAACACTCCTTTTTTGTTTTTCCGTTCAAATACCGACAGGGTATTCTTTTTATCGCTGGTTCGGGATTTATCTTCTTGAACAGATTTATCGTGTGATTTATTAGTTCAATTCTAACCAAGCTTCTGATATCGGTCAGAATTTGTTTTGGTATGCCGAAAGAATAAAATATCAGCGGAATTATCAAGTCCTGGCCGGCGCCAAATTCATAAAAAACCGCGTTTTCACCGCCTTGATAATTGTATTTATTGAAGACCTCTAGATGTTTTTTAGCCTCGTCTATTTTCTTTGTAAAGTCAGGGAGTTTAGCCGGTAAGCTCTTGGTTAGTTTTTTTTGGCACCAATAGTTGAGGTTTTCGCCGAAAGGTATTAAGGAAAATATTTGTTGCAAAAAAGCTTTATATTTCCAGTTCATAAATGGATCAATTTTTGTTTGAGTACTCCGACTTTTGTTTTGGGGTTCTTTTTAGGCATGGTATGATTGTAGCTAATCCTGTGGCTACGCTCAACTTTTTCAAGGTTTCCAAATTTTTCGTTTACGCGGCGCTTTTCAGCGTCGTTTTCGTGAACACCGAAACGCTTTTCCCCTTTATCGTCACGAAATACGTTTTCTTGCGGGTTTCGGTCGGACTGGCCCTAATCGCTTTTCTGCTCGGTTTACTGTTTCAATCTTCGGGACATCCGACGTCCCAAATGTTGCGTAATGCCAGGACGTCGGATGTCCTAAAATCTCCGTTAGTAATTGCCGTCTCTCTTTTCGTTCTCGTTTTTCTCCTTGCCGGGTTTTTCGGCTTTAACCCCGCTAATTCTTTTTGGTCAAATTTTGAACGGGGCGAAGGGGGTTTCCAGATGCTGACCTTTTTTACTTTCTTTCTGCTTCTTGTTTTTCTCTTCCGGGACAAAAAGGACTGGCTCGGAGTTTTTAAGGCTTCGCTTATCGCTTCCGTGTTTATGATTATCTACGGTTTTTTGGCGGCCTTTGATGTCGGCGGCTTTATCGGCGTTTCGCTCAAAATCGGAGAGCGTTTCCAAGGGTCTTTAGGTAACACCGCTTATGTCGGCACCTATCTTCTCTTCTCCTTGTTTTACTCCTTTTATATGCTCTGCGGCGGCTTCGGCAAAATTAACCGTCGGTTCGGCAAAATAATTTTATGGTCGTTAGTCGTCCTTTTCCTTATTATTATCTGGCTTACCCAGAGCCGCGGACCCTTCTTGGGTTTGGGCGCGGGCATTGTTGCCTTCCTTTTTATCTGGGGCTTGGGCGGTTCCAGGCGGGTGAAGGTAGCGAGCATTTCAATTTTAATCATCGCGACCGTCTTCACTAGCCTACTCTACACCGTTCGTTTCTCGCCCGTTATGCAAGACCTCGGTTTTACCCGTTTTTTCAATATCACTCTCGATAACCTTTCGACCCAGAGCCGGTTTTGGACCTGGGGTGCGGCCTTGGAGGGTTTCAAGGAGAAGCCGATTTTGGGCTGGGGTCCCGAAAATTTCGGCCGGGTTTTTGATGAATATTTTGACACCCGCCATTTTATCCCGAGTGAGGCGTCGGAGACCTGGTACGACCGCGCCCACAACGTGTTTTTCGATTATCTCGTGGAAACCGGGATATTGGGCCTTTTGAGTTACATAGGAATTTTTATTGTCTTCTACTTGCGATTCTTTAAATCAGCATTAATCGGCAAAAATCAGCATCAATCGGTGGTACCAAACGCTTTAATTTTCGCAATGCCGGTTGCTTACCTTGTCCAAGGCGTCGTTATTTTTGATGTTCTGCCGATTTATCTGAATCTTTTCTTGTTTCTGGCTTTTGCAAATTACGGATTTTCCCATGAGCACAGTGATTAAAAAAGTCGCTATAGTCGCGGGTATTGTCGTTGTCGCCGTGGGCCTCTACTGGGGCGCCCTTTTACCGTACAGAAAAGCGAAGGCTTTCATCGGCAGTGTCCGTGCGCTTCAGTCGGTAAAGACCGTTCAAGAAGTAGAAAGTCGTTTTCAGGAAGTACTCGATATTGCTTCTCCCGTGGGCCACGACGAAACAGTCGGTTTCGTCGTTGAACAGCTCACGAATGTGATTCGTAGCCGGCCGCCGGAAGAAGTCGGCCGGTTAATCGTCGATTATGCGGAAGAAGTGTCCCACCCCGTTTTAGCTGATTCCCAAAGCCCGGAGCTCACGAAAATGATTTTGAAAATGGGCATCGTTTATCAAGCAGCCTGGTTATTGTATGCGGACGAAACTTATGCCGGTAAAGCCGAAGAATTATATTTGGAAGGTTTGAAGATAAGCCCCAACCGCCCTCAATTCCTTTACGGTCTATTTGATTTATATGCCTCGGGAGGCAGGAGAGCGGAGGCGATTGAAATCGGAAAGGAAATCGTCCGTTTTTGGCCAAACGATTCACTCTTGGAACAAAAACTCCGGTTATTAGGTTACATTCCGGAATAGACGGAAGGGATTTACGTATTCAAGAAGCGGTTCTTTGAGAATTTTAAGAACCGCGAAATAAATTACGGCGCTGAAAGCGATATTCAGAACGACATTTATCCCTAAGACACGAAAGATAAAGGTGGCCGTCGCCATTACGAAGACAGCAACAAGGGTTTTGGGAAGGTTAATCAGGGTTTTGAAGTTGTTTATTTTTTTCATCATGTTCCAGATAAAGCCGTTTGCTAAAAGCTGCGACCCTATAGTAGCCAGAGCGCTTCCTACAATACCGTAAGAAGGTATAAGGAGAAAGTTAAAAATTACGTTGCTTACCGTTCCCAATCCCACGAAACTGGTAAAGAGTTTTTGGCGATTGTAAGCGAATATTGCGTTGCCTACAAAAACTCCCGGGGATAAGAAAAAAAGAGTAAAGAGAAGAATTACGAAAGCCGTTGAAGATTGTAGGTAAGCCGGGCCGTAAATCAGATTTATGATTTGTGGGGCAAGAATTATACCGCCCACCGCAATCGGAAAAGCCATAAGGAAAGCGGCGGATATTCCTTTCTCAAGAATCAGGCGGAATTTTTCTTTGTCGGTCGAGGCGAGCCGGGAAAACGACGGAAACAAGCTTACGGCGAGAAATCCGGGCAAAAGATATAAAAGAAGGATTATTTTTTGGGCGGCCGAATAAAAACCGACTTCTTCCGCGCCCCGGAACCAGCCAAGCATAATCATGTCGGTTTGGAGCATTATCGTCCCGAGGAGTCCGGCAAGAGCAAAAGGCCAGGCCTGGGTTATTATCGGTTTCACAAGGTCGCTCCTGAACGAGCGCCAAACATTCCGGAGATATTTTTTCAAAATGAGAAGGAGAACTACGAGTCCCACGCCCGAGCCAGCGGTGTAGCCGATCGTGAGCATCTTGCTCGTCGGCGCAAAAAGCAAAGCGGCGCCGCCCAGAATAAGGATGGCGAGGTTGGTGGCGATGTTTGTGCCCGCTTCTAGTTCCATTTTCTCGATGCTCCGGGTGAAGCCGAAGAAAAAATCGCGGAGCGTATCAAAGGCAAAAAGGAAGACAATGATTCCGAAAAGTTCTTGAGCTCCCTCGATTTTGGTGATTAGAGGAGCGGCAAAAAGAATGAGAAGCGTGCTTACCAGCATGAAAAAGAATTTTATGAATAGCCCGGTCGAAAGGTAATGGATTCTCTCTTCGGGATTTCTTGCCGATTCGCGGGTTAAAAGCGGCGTAATGCCGACGTCGGCGAAAATCGAGAAAAATCCGGCGATGGAAAGGGCGTAGGAGAAAACGCCGTAACCCGCGACTCCCAAAACCCGGGCGGCGTAAATTATAAGTACTGCCCGAATGAGCCGGCTTGCCATATTGCCGAAGGTAAGCCAGAAAGTGTTTTTCAGGACCGTCTGCTGTAAAGTTTGGTTTTCGAAAAGCAGTGATTTCAGTCGTTGCATCTTCTTTATCTTATGATATATTAGGATTTATGGAAAAGAAACGCGATTGGCTTTTGCCCGCAAGTATAGTAATTGCCGCTGTCCTCGTCTCAGGCGCGCTTGTCTATAACGCCGGCGTCTCCGACGTATCAAAAACGGAAGAAAACGGCCAGGTTGTTCAAAATCAGGGTCCCGCGGAACTGATACGGCCTGTTTCCAACAATGACCATATAAGGGGCGCGGGTAACCCGGCGGTAATCATAGTTGAATATTCGGATTTGGAATGCCCTTACTGCAAAACTTTCCACGAGACGATGCAGCAAGTTATGAGCGAATACGATAACCAAGTGGCTTGGGTTTATAGACAGTTCCCGCTAACGAGGATTCACCCGAAAGCGGTTCAGGAAGCGGAAGCTTCCGAATGCGCGGCGGCACTCGGGGGGAACGACGCTTTTTGGGCTTACATCGACGGGATTTTTGAAATTACCCCGTCCAACAACGGTTTGGACCTTGGTCTCCTCCCCGATATCGCCGTTGGGATCGGGCTTGACCGGAATGAATTCCAAAGTTGTTTGGACGGCGGGAAAATGGCCGAAAGAATCGATGAAGACATGGAAGATGTCGGCAAGCTTGACGCTTGGAGCAGACAAAACACCGGCAGAGGTATAGGTACTCCTTACTCCGTTGTTATAAACAATAAGACAGGCGAATCGACTGTTATTCCTGGTGCCGTGCCTTTCGCGCAGGTTAAATCGGCGATTGATCAGATACTTAATTCGGATAAATGATGAAGTGGAATCATTGGGTTGTTTTCGGTCTGGGGTGCTGGCTTCTTATCTCGCCCTGGCTTCTCGGATTTTCCGGTTTTAACCTTGTTGTTTGGAACAATTTGCTCATCGGAGCGCTCACGGTGATTTTTATTCTTTGGAATTTTTCCCCGCCGGATTTATAAGACCAATATGACATACGATTTAATAATAATAGGCGGCGGGCCGGCCGGCGTTGCGGCCGGAGTGTACGCCGCCCGGAAAAAAATCAAGGCGCTTCTCGTCGCCAAAGAGTTCGGCGGTCAGTCGCTTGTCTCCGACAACATCGAAAACTGGATTGGTTCCAAATCGATTACCGGCCTTGAGCTTGCCGAAATGCTCGAAGGCCACTTGCGTGCCCAGGAAGGCCTGGAAATTTCCGAAGGCGATGTCGTTTTAAAAATCGAAAGATTGGGCGCGGCCGGCGACGGAACGGGTTTTAAGGTGATAACCAGGGACGGTAAAACTTACGAAACAAAGACCGTTCTTCTTACTGTCGGCAGTCGCCGACGGAAGCTCGGTGTCCCGGGTGAGGACAAGTTCGAAGGTAAAGGCGTGGTTTACTGCTCAACTTGCGACGCGCCGGTTTTTAAAGGGAAAACCGTAGCGGTCGTGGGTGCGGGCAACGCCGCTTTGGAGGCGGTGGTTGATTTATTCCCCTATGCCGATAAGATTTATTTGGTTCATCGGAGCGAGGTTTTAAAAGGCGATCCCGTTACCCAGGAAGAAGTGATGTCGAACCTGAAAGTGCAGCTGGTGTTGAACGCGGAAATCGCGGAGATTATTGGCGAAAACCTGGTGGAGAAGCTAAGATACAAAGACAAAAAGACGGGTGAGGTGAAAGAAATCGGCGTGCAGGGAGTTTTCGTCGAAATCGGTTCCATGCCGAACAGCGAAATGGTGAAGGACTTGGTGGAATTGAACGAGCGCGGCGAGGTGGTGGTGAATCATAAAACCCAAGCCGCATCCGAAAAAGGCATCTGGGCGGCAGGGGACATCGCCGACGTTCTTTACAAACAAAACAACATTTCTGCCGGCGACGCGGTAAAAGCGGTCTTAAACATTTACGATTATTTGAAATCCCTGACCAGAAAATGAAATTACTGCCGGAGTAGCTCAGTGGCAGAGCAGCTGTTTCGTAAACAGCAGGCCGCGAGTTCGAATCTCGCCTCCGGCTCCAGAATAATGAATTACAACTCTAACGTAGCTTTCGTTTCGGTTATGGCCGGTGCCGGCGGTGAAGACGCCAAAGATTGGGCGCAAATGCTCCTTAGAATGTATAACCGCTATGCTGCCCGCCGCGGCTGGAAAACCGTGTCCATCGACGACAACGAGCTTGAGATGAAAGGCGTGGGTGCCTATGAAATTTTGAAAAGCGAAGCGGGTGTTCATCGGCTCGTCCGTATTTCGCCCTTCGACGCCAAAAAACTGCGGCACACTTCCTTTGCTTTGGTGGAAGTCTTGCCGGAACTGCCGGGAATGGACGAAGCGAAAATCCAAATTCCCGAAAAGGATTTGAAAGTGGATTTTTCCCGGGCTGGCGGTCCCGGCGGCCAGAACGTCAACAAAGTGGAAACGGCGGTGCGGGTTGTTCACTTGCCGACCGGTCTTTCCGCCTCCGCCCGGGTTGAGCGGTCGCAGAGCGCCAATCGCAACCGGGCCCTTTCGCTTTTAAAAGCCAAGCTTATTAAGTTAATGGAAGAGAAGCACGAGAAAGAGATTTCTAATTTGAAAACCAGAGTTTCGCCCGAGTGGGGGCACGAAATTCGCTCTTACGTTCTCCATCCCTATAAACAAGTGAAGGACCACCGAACGGGACTGAAAAACTCCCGCGTTGAAGAAGTTTTGGACGGCAATCTTGATTTGTTAATCGAAAAAGTAGTAAAATCATAAAGCGAATGATAGTTTTTCAAAACGTAACCAAAAGTTACAACGGCGTGAGCGCCCTGGAAAAGGTGAGTTTCAAAATTCAGCCGGCCGAATTTGTGGCCATCGTCGGCCGCTCCGGCGCCGGCAAGTCCACCGTCTTGAAACTCCTGATCGGCGAAGACAGGCCGACCAAAGGACAAATCTTTTTTGGTTCGTACGAAGTCAATAAATTGAAATCCAAGCATCTTCCGGAATTTCGCCGTCACATCGGCGTTATTTTTCAGGACTTCCGGCTCCTTACCAGAAAAAACGTCTTTGAGAACGTTGCTTTTGCGCTGGAAGTCTGGGGCCGGCCGCAAAAGGAAATCAACGAACTCGTGCCCCAGGTTTTGGATATGGTGGGGCTTCGGGACAAAATTTTCAATTTTCCGCCCGAACTCTCCGGCGGCGAGAAACAGCGGG
>Ga0209518_1002732_pt1 | contig 15987 bp, 26 predicted proteins | sample RifGroB1_FD_183993 | JGI IMG/M metagenome (GOLD analysis project Ga0209518, IMG submission 183993) | Groundwater microbial communities from Rifle, Colorado, USA - Groundwater B1 (SPAdes) (version 2) | ecosystem: Environmental > Aquatic > Deep subsurface > Groundwater | place: Rifle, Colorado...
CGTGGCATGCCAAAGCCAGTGTAAGCTGTGGTGTCCCCTACACTTACACTTACATGTAAGCGCTGCACGTGGCATGCCAAAGCCAGTGTAAGCTGTGGTGTCCCCTACACTTACACGTAGCCTATAGGGAGCTGTTGTAGTGGCACGTGTCCATATGTAATGCAATGTACGTTTACGGAATATATGTCCCTACAAAAACTTACATGTAGGGGAATGTGGGGCCGTGTCTCTTTGCACGCCATAACAATTTTCCAGATTTAGCACTTTACATCAGCTCGAGCACTTAGCACCAGCAATGTACAACAACTGTTCACTCTTCCCGCGAAGTGTTTTTATGTAAAATACAATACTTCGATACTTTTAATGCTGTTAACAATTTTTCTTCAGCAATGTAAAAAACATTCTCTTTGTTTTTGTTAACGATTTCAACAAAAAATGTTGGATACGCTAGCGGCTCTTGTATTAAACTTTTAATAAATAACAAGTCACCAATTTCAAATGGAGCTTGATTGGTTCCAACAATATGTAGCAAATCGTTAATATACGAAGAACAAACTTCAATCAAATCACCTGGTTTTGGTAGTTCTTCGTTAGTTTTCACTCAAGTCACGACACTTATGCAATTTATGATATTTTCCCATCAATTGTTCAGAATATTTTTTCGAACCAAAATAAACGCGCACAAAAACATTCAAGAAACCTTTATTAATTGCAATTGCATTGATAATTGCACTGTTTTCAACATATTGAACCGCCAACACATACAAAATATCGTTTCTGCCCACGTTATAATTTTCCTCCATAGAACGGAACACTAGCCATGATTTCTTTCCAAGCATTTCAATTACATCTCCAGGGGATGGGAGATGTTCCATACAGCCAGGAATTGTTTCTTCTGAGTTTATATTTTCCATTGTCGACGTCTGGTGCGCCAGGTGCACCAGAATTAATTTACCTTTTATCTTGCTTATGAACAAGCCATCTTTTTTGTTTCAACAAGCTTGCAGTACTGTCTTCTGACAATTGCACTGTTCTGTTGTCTGTACTTTTGTCGATTGGCGTATAATATAAATCAATCATTACAATTGGATTAAAACCTTTTATTGAAAGTTCATTTCTTTTTACGCCCGTGAGATATATCAAATTGCATTCCATTAAAAATGGAGCTTTTGTAACGTCGACAATATCACCTGGTCTAATAGCACTTAGCAAATTGTCGACGTTACAGGCACGTGAGTTAATTCTGTTACCAGTTGTCGGCATTCCATTAATCTTCCGTTACGTCACAATTACGACGTGATAAGTTTTTTAAATCAAGAATTTGCCGTGTTAATTCTTCCAAGTCGTAGTCCGCTTTTGTCATTGGTTCAATTTTGAGACCCTGTTCTCGCAGGGTGTCGTCAATGTGTACTAAGGGAACACGCAATGAAACAGCTTCTTTCTTGGCTACTCGTTTTGTTACCACAATATCGAAACTGCTAGCAGTTTCGTACTTAACGTACTCTACGACAGTTAACGTTGCGAGCGCGCTCTTTGCTTTTTTATCATTCTTGTCTTTGTATAAGACTGTCGTTATCATATTATCCCTCTTTCATTCAATTCGTTTACGTGTTCCTTTAATATAACTTTTCAATTGTTTTTGAAGTTTTTCTTCTCGCTTCCAATCAACTATGGCAGTTGTTCTCTCGTATCGATATGCAACGGCTTGCGAAAATGATTTAAGAACGTCGCTCATGTCTTCTTTGGTCCATCTATATTTTGGACCTTCGAACTCTCGAACAATTGGTTCAATTGCTTCCCAAGCCTTCATTCCGAAAACAATGCCATTGTCAATAAGACTCGAGTCTAGCAAGTCTGATATAAGCAGATTTTCTGCTTTCTTCTCTAGAAGCTTTGTTGTTTGTTTCTTCGTCACCATATAAACACATTAACATTGTCTAAGTTAATTGTCAATGCTGTTGCACAAAAATATCCAAGCAAAGCACACCACAATACTATTAACTTGCTTCGTGAAGAACCCAGGCGCCAGTTTTAATATTTGTTTCGAAATCTTCTTTTGAAATGTCAAATAGATGTTTTTTATCTGGGTAACTAGCCGACAAAACACTGACATCGAAAACCAACCATAAACTACCTTTGTATAATATCTCGTTTGCGCAATATGTGTATAAAACATCGCCTTTGCGGAAAGGACGAGGAAGATAAGAATTTACAGCATTATGCATTGCTTTATCGTCTTCGTCGATAATTTGTAAAAGAGAGCCTTTAAATTTCATCATATCGACATTTGTTTATGCAGCTTCCAATTTCCTAGTTCGAATTGTTGCGCACACTTATAGTGCAATATGTTTATTCCTTGCAACATGAAGTTAGAGTCGTAATATTCTATTCGACAAGTTGGAAAAAAACCAGCGCAAAATGGTATAAAATTCAAAACGTAAAGCAATCGATTTTCCATTGGAAGAGGAAAACACGCGATGTCTATCTTTATAATTTCAATCAAATCACCAGGTTTTATTTCGGAAATCATTTATTAAACTGCTTAATAAAACGTTTGCCAGCTTTTGTTTCTGCAAATTTATGAAATTCATCTTCGACAAATTGTTTTCCTTCTGTAAGAGAAGTAACAATTGAAGACGCATCAGTAACGTTACAAACCGCTATGAGACTCTGGTCTCCATAACTATACTCAGAGAGTTGCTGCACATAGCCGTACCTTCTGTCTTCTTCGTCAAGATACAAATGCCACATACCGTCGACTACCCAATGAAATGAATTTGTAGTTGTATTGTTATTTCCATTATATTTGCTCAAACACTCTATCACTTTTGTTCGAAATTCCAAAGCATCTTTTGTTAAAGACGTTGGATCTGCAAGTACGTACTCTTCTAATACAAAAGAGAGTTGTTCGAGAAATTCTTCCAATACGTCGCCTTCTGCTTCAAATTTATTATCTGTCATAATGATTTTATGCCCGAGAAGGGACTTGAACCCCCATGCCATTGCTAACGATTGGTTTTGAGCCAATTGTGTCTACCATTCCACCACTCGGGCGTTGTTTAACATTTTCGTCGAGTTCATATATGTAGACTACAATGTTTTTAAACAGAATGCAAGAGTTATTATTCATTGCCTTTCCAAAAACTTTCCAAAGCTTCGGCGCGTTCCTGTTTTTCTCGTTCAATCAACTCTGCTGCACACGCACACGGCCACTCGAGACATGTTTCGTCGATTGGAAAAAAATCCCAATCTGGACAATAATGTTTATATTTTCCATTCATCGACATTAGTTGTTTAACCAACTCGTCAGTATAATCTGATTCGTGACTCATTTTTGTTCCGCGTTATCGAAATTGAACACTTCACAAACAGAGTTCATAATTTCGTTATAAACCGATTCCATCACATGGTCAGTATCGGGAGTGTTAGTATGTTTGTGAGCTCTATTCCAACCCATTTGAATACCTTCTTCTACGGCGCGCGCAAGAACTTCATATGACTTAACTCTTGCCGTGGCGGCAATCACATTATTTTCTTTAGTTAAGTTATTTTTTTGTTTTTTCATATTTCACCTGTCACAGTCGATTCACTTTCCTCTAATTCTCTTTCAATTAAATTGAATAATTTTTTCCAACTCGCGCAATCACATTCATGACCCAATATTGTTGGAACCATTTCTGACATCAAAAGCTTTTCTTTGATTTCGTTAGCAATTTGCTTTTTACATCCTACACTTAATTTACGTCCATAGTTTAGATATAAATCAATACAATACTCAGGCATGTATGTCGTACGACCCATCGAGTATCTTATTGTCGATAAGAGCAATGTCCATAAATCTTGGTATTCTACTTGAATTGTTTGTAGTTTCTTTTTCATAGCAACTCCTCTGAATATTTACGACTAGTGATTAACACTTTGACACCGTTAATATTTATATTATTATTTTTCATTTACGTCTTGTGCTTTTCTTTTCCAAAAATCCTTTTCCTCACGCAACTTGCAAAGATTACATTCGTTGAGAATGTTACATTCGTAAGTTGTTTCACCGTAATGTGAAGCTTCACAACCTTCAAATTCTATTTGATAACGTAATGCTTTTAGTTTGTTTTCAGCATAATTTGCACGGTCTCGCTGTTTTCTTATTTCTTCATCATTGTAAGATAAATCTTTTGCTAATGCATCGGCATCTTCTACGTGAAACTTATAAGCTTCTATAAGTGATTCGATGCGCTCGAATAATGTGAAACATTTGCCAGGTTCTTCTAATTTTATAGAAGAATTACGTGGACAAGCAATTGCCACTGTGTCCAACAGTTTATGGATTGCTTCGATTTCTTCTTTGGATAACATAATTTTTTCTTAAATCAATTATCAAATCGATTAGTGGTCTTTTTTGTCTCAAACGGATCAATTTTTTGTTCCATATTGCCAGAAGTGCAATTTTCTTTCTCTTCGCACGTTGCGCAATGATTACAAACTTGCCTTCCAAATTCTTCTTCAATGGTTTGAATAATTGTATAAGTTTTCATCGGCCAAGTTTCAATTTCATCTGTATCCCATTCCATATCGTCCAGTGCTTCTGTGGCTTCCATACGTATATAAAATTCCATTTCAGCAAGATACACAGATGAATTATGAAGTTCTCTTTCTAGAGAACAAGCTTTACACGAACGTGGATGACGTCCCTCCTCTTTGCATGTGCATTGAAATCTTCCAGATGTAATCATTTCAATGTCCGTTGTAACATTGATAGAATGAGACATAAAAGATTCTTGATGATCATATCCGATATGTTGATTGACGGTTGTTGTTAGCATGTTAGTGTTTCTTTCTCACATCAAAAGATGTGTGTTTGTTTAATATATTAACAACTTATAATGTGTTTAAAAATTTGTCAAGAGTATTTTATTCTTTTATTTCTATTTTTTCTACCCATGAACAGATTTCATTTTTTAAATTCCTACACATATGTTCATAGGCGGATTTTTCGGATGGACACTCCACTCTCTCTCTTGTTCCATTTTTTGTTATACTAACAACTGTATACACTATTGGTTGCACCATACATTCCACATTCCACCAGCTTGCATCGCGATAAACTTTGTTGTTTTTCATTTGCAAATACTATCAAATTATGTAATGATATGCAAACAAAATGTCTATAACTTTTAAAAATTATAATTTTCACGATATCAAACCTGGTGATTTGATTTTAAGAAAGTGGAATAAAGGAAAAGATAAAGAAGTTCGATATATTACAAATATCAGAATATTTTCGGAAAGTTTAATAATGCAATATTTGTATATAAACGGAGCGCAAGAATATTTCGAATGTGGTGAAGAAATAAGTTTAACGGTGGTGAATATTATGTTAGAAAGTGGCACGTGGAAACTTGTCAAACAATAAAAACGAAGTTATCATAAATTTATGAACGTTAAAAAACCAATTAAGCTTCTCAATGGGAAGAAAACATTTACAAAACCAAAGAAAAAAATTATGGATTATCTTAGTTCGATTGAAAACGAAGAAGAAAATTACATTTTTTATTCAAATGATGAATTTTTCGATTGGCTTACAAAGTGCGATACAAAGAATAAAGGAAAAACAGACGCACAAGTCGAAAAAGAAATTAAAAAAGCAAAAAAATGCCCAAAATTCAATTACGTACATTTAGAAACTTGGTCAGGAACTGCCAAATTAGGTAATGACGGCGGTTTTAATCTTAAGTGGTCCGAGCCAACTATTGGCGTTGGAAACATAACATTTGTTATTAACAATAACAAAATAACTTGTGATAACGAAAACATGAGCAAAGAATTTGTTAAAAAAGTTTTTGATTATTTTTTAAATTCCGTTGTATTGACAAGCGAAAACAAGAAATAAATCAAGCTGGTAATTGGACTTATCGTTTAATAACATAATTATATATGAGGAACAATTTTTAATGGCATATACACAGTCGGCTGGCGTTTCTGGATTAAATGAGTTGATGGACATAATCAAAACAAGTGTAACATCAAAAGGATGGACACACTTTGCTATGAACACATCTTCGCTAGCTCCTAATATGGACCGTATTGCCAGGCAAGATGTTTATAGAATAAACGGCACATCGATAGACCCAACAAAAAGTTACGTAACTCTTTGGAGATTCGTGCAAGAAAACGCGTTTCATGCTAGTCTCGGTATGACTTGTTTTTCGGGATGTAAGGGGTTCGATACGCCAATTACAATTTCGTCAATTAGTAGAAGTGTTAGTTTCGGCACCACAGTAGCGGTAACATGTTCTATACCACATGGACTTTCTACAAAGGACCACGTAATGATAAACGGTACGCCATTGTCTGGCGCCTTTCACGAAGGATGGGCTGGTACTGGTGACTTACCTACTGGTGGTGGATTTAATATCATAGTTTCGAGTACCTCCAGTTTTCATTATGCATCAATCGATACAAATTCAGATAATTTTGGAGGACCAGTATCTGGCGGTTATACTTTGGCCGTTTATAATCCAACTGGACCTTATTCTACAAACATAAGCACTCCTCATACGATACAGACGTCAAATCCCGAAGGTCCATTTTCTGTAGCGATGTATTACGATGAATATAGAGTTGCTGGTGTTTTGATGCAAGGTGGAAATTTTAAACCATTTTACTTTGGTGAAACCGCGAGAAACCACATTCCTAGTGATTTCTCTTCTAGGGCATTTTTAAATGCAGTTGCCACAACTGGAATAACAACGGCAAGTTTAGATAGAAACGTAAACAATATTCATGTTGGACAAAAAATATGGTTCATTAATCCATCTGGATCGGCTGGGACAGGGTCGTTCGAACGAGTTACTGTTACATCTAGACCAACGAGTTCGTCATTTGGATGTGTTTTGTCAGGAACATATCCGTCAGGAACATTGGTCGGAGAAGATCCAATGCCGTTGTTAGTTTGTGGAAAACAAGTTAATAATAATACTACATATAATTTATCTGCCGCCGACACCATATGGACATTTCACGTCGACGCCACAAGAAACACGTTTGGCTATGTTGGTAATGTACAGAATGCGACTCCAAGTGTTGATACGGGTATAAATTACACATCGATTAATCCAGATAGTGTAAATTATTATCAAGGAAGAGATATCTATTTAGAACGCTCCACTACGCCAACTGGAATAAGAGGAAGAATGGTGGGGTTCTTGGCGTTTCCATTAGGATATCAAAACGATCAGGATTTAATGCGAGTTGGAAGCGACCCAGTTGAAGACGATTACAAAGTGTTTACTTCTACTTTAGCAGAGGCCAATTTTGCACTTGGAATTGGCCCTGGAGCTTCATAAATGGCAGTTTTTACTGGGTCGCTGCCAAACCCTAGTTTTTTTCCAGCAACATTAATTGCAAATTCATCTCCTATATTTTTTATTTCAACTGGTGCATCTGTAACTGGTTTGAACTCAAGCTATCCAGCAATTCATGTTTCACGAATGTCTTCGGGCTCTGTCTGTTCGAATCCTCTTTCGATAACAATTCAAGTAACAAGTGAAAACAATGTTAGAGTTACATTTTCACAAGCCGTAATGAACAATTTTGCACTAATAAATCCATTAAATTATATATTTACACCATATTTATCTGTTTGCTCTTGTACTCCGAACGATCCTTCATTCCCAACGTATGTCGACTTAGAAGTACATGGAATGACTACGCAATCCTATTCATTAAATATTTTGACAATTGAAGCCGTATAAAAGTATTTGACATTTACAATAGCTTCTGTTAGGCTAAACTAGTTGTTATTATATGTCTATAAAGAATGCAAAATCATTTCTGAAAGACATTAAAAAAGTTGTCAATTGGATAAAAACAAAAGGATATGACGTAGAGTTTTCTTTTGCCAATCGTGACGAAATTGATATTTTCGAAAAAGAAATAAGAATAAGTTCTCGTTCTTCAATTGAAAATCAATTATATGGTCTTTTGCATGAATGTGGTCACTTGTTAATTAATAACAACGAAAAAAGATATAAAAAAACATATCTAATGACAAACGTAATAGAAAGCAGAAAAACTCTTCATCGTGGCTTGTTTAAAAGTAAACAATGTCAAATAGACATAATTGCTGAGGAAATTGATGCATGGAGACATGGAAAAAATCTTGCGAAAAGATTAAAAATAAACATAAACAATAAATCTTATAATAAAGAAATGGCGAAACATGTGTTTTCGTACGTGAGGCTGGCTTATAAAAAAATTCAGGGAAAGAAGCTTTAGTCCAAATGTTTTTGGATATAGAGATTTAAATAAATTCGAATTAGGTGACCTAGTTTCTTATACTTCTTTAAAGAAGGAAGAAATTTATGGTATAATAACAGACCTTTTTACGCAAGAAATAAGAGGTTCCGAGAAAAGACTTTTTGTTTATGCAGAAATCTTTACATTTCAAGGAACTTACATTGAAGTTCTTTTGCCATCACTAATATTAAGAGCAAAAGTTGAATACTAAAAGATAGATAGTATTTAATACTATGAAGCTTTTGCAAAAACTTATTTTATTTTTCAAATATAATTTAAAATGGAAATTAATGTTGTTATCAACTCTGTTGATGAATACGTTTGATGCTATTTTAACAATAAAATTAATAGGTAACGCGCGAGAATCTCTTGAAGTAAATCCTATAATGTCTTATATTTTAGGAATTTCACTGCCTTTGTTCGTTTTGATAAAAGGCATTGTAGTTCCATATTTTATAACAATAATTTACAACAATTTAGAAACAAAACTTTCGAAAATGGCTTCTTTGATTCTTTTTTCTTCTTATATTTTTGTAATATATTCTTGGATTTGCATATTGATTTGATTCAAGTATTTCAAACTATTTAACAATTATAGAAATGGAACAAACAATAGCTAAAATATCTCCTGCTAGTGCGGAGTTGTTTAAAAAAATGTATTCTTTTATGAAAAAAAAATTAAATTTTAAAGAAGACGTAAAATGTACATTTTTGGAAGACGAAGGTAATGCAGCTAATTTACTAGGGAAAACTGCCTATTATGTTCCCGCTACAAAAGAGATTTATGTATTTGTAACAAAAAGACATCCAAAAGATTTTTTGCGTTCGGTTGCTCATGAGCTCGTACATCATGAGCAAAACTTGAGAGGTTCTATAAATAATAAAGAATCATCAAATACTGGCTATGCACAAGAGGATACTCATTTGCGAGAAATGGAGAGAGAAGCATATGAGCGAGGAAATATGCTTTTTAGAGATTTTGAAGACGGGATAAAAAAGGAGAACGAACATATGGATAGGGAAAAAATGATGTCCGCAATTCATGAAGCAATTGCTGGAGTATTACAAAAATATAAACCGAGTGCAGCAACTTCAAAAAAAATAGTTGCACCAACGAGTAATGTATCTTCGTTGGAAGAAGGAGATTCTGATTTGATGGAAGGCGACATAGAAAAAGTCGAAGAAAAAAAAGAAACATTTATGCCAATAGAAAAAGAACACCTAGCGGAAAACAAACTAAAGCTAAATGAAAAATTGTTAAAAACATGGTGCAAATAATCGATAGAGAGGTGAATAGAAATGAATCCAAGACGAAGACGACAAATTAAACTAAAAATACAAAATAAAGTGCGGAGTGCCAATGCGGTAAATGAAAACATTGTAATTGTACAACAGCCTACCCACGTGGTTGTAGAGAGCACACCAGCTACGCGTATAGAAGAAGTCGTAAGTGAAGACGCAGAGGTTGCTGACGACGAAGCTGAACACGAAGAAGACGTGGAAGAAGAGGACTAGTCCTAAATGAAAAATAATAATCTTCTTTATGAAATTAGAAAAAGATTTCTTTTGGAAGAAGGTGTAATTACGCCAAGTGTAGGTGGCTATATCCAGTCATTGGTAGATGTTTTAAATATGTTTTCGCCTCGCTCAATGATGGACACCAGAAGACTTGAAGTCGCAAAAGAAAATCTTATTGCTCTTAAAAGACATATAAAAAAACTAGAAGAGAAAGTTTCAATTTTAGAAGAAGAAAATAACTTGCTAAAAGAAAAAAATAATGATAAGATGTTGTAATTATGAGTGGATTATCGGGTCATCTAAAACATCTGTATGAGGATTTAGATCTTACTTTTGGCGATATTAAAGAAATATTTAATTTACTTTCTAATGGTAAACTAGAATGTACTGAAAAAGTAGACGGCATAAATCTATACTTATCTTTTTCTAATGAAGCAAACGAAGCAAGAGCAGCAAGAAATAAAACACACTTACATGACGGTGGTTTAAATATTTTTGATTTGCAAAATCATTTTGCAAATAGAACTCATTTAATAGAACCGATAAAAGAAGCGCTTCAATCTTGGGAAGAATCGTGCAAAACTATTCGTCCTATTATTAGACAACAGATTTTTGGAAAAACAGCGTGCAATTTTTATAATGTTGAAGTTGTAAGTTCCCGCGCAGCAAATTTGATTAAATATGACAACGAAAGTATAGTAATTCACGAAATAGGACACGTATCAAGCAAAAACGAAAACATTGATTTCGCTTCGAATTTAAATACTTTGAGAAATTCCTTAAAAGAATTTTCTAACATTAACAAATTTCAGGTTGTCGTTGAAAGTAAACGACAATTAAATCCAATTCATAAGTTAAATGAACTATCAAATTTATCGATTGGGTTTGATAAATTCCTAAAACAAAATAATTTAAAAGACAAAAACACTATTAAAGATTATCTCTCCGAAAGACTGACGTCAATCGTTAACAACAATGTTCCAAACATTACCGCATCCTCTGTTAAAAATATTGTTGAAAAGATTTTAGGAGTTTCCGAGCTAAGAATTGATAAATTATTAAAAAACATTCCAGAACAACATAAAGAAAAAGTGAAAACTTTGAACAACAATTCTTCTGCTGTGATGAAAATGGCTTCAGTTCAACTAGAAAAAATAATTTATAATTATTCTTTAGCAATTTTGGAAGGTCAGGAAAGCGGCTTTAACAAAAACGACATTAATGAAATAAAAAACTTTAAAGAAACGTTTAAAAACTCTATCGATACCATCAACCAATCAGGGATTCCCGAATGTATTGAATTTATGAACCAACATTTATCAAAAATGAATGGTGTCGATGATATAAATTCCACAATAGAGGGAATTGTATTTGAATACAAAGGAAAACCTTATAAATTAACTGGTGGATTCGCGCCCGTTAATCAGGTTATGGGTTTATTTAAGTATGGAAGAGGTAAAATCCCTCCTCTTAATGCTTTGCAAAAAGAAAGTGCTAAAAATAAGGTTATTGCGGTCTTCCCAGGAAGTTTTAAACCACCCCATATTGGACACTACTTGGGCGTAAAAGAACTTTTGAATATACCTAATATTGACGAAGTAAGAATAATTGTATCGGCAAAAGAAAGAAAGAACGAAGCGCAAACAAACATAGTGACAGCCGAACAAGCATTAAAAATTTGGAATATTTTCTTAAAAAACGAAGCAAAAGCAAAAGTTTTTGTTTCCAAAACAGACTCGCCCGTAAAAGATGCTTACGAAGAAATGAAAACATTGAATCGCGGAGATACTATTCTTTTTGCAATAGGTCAAAAAGATGCAAAGGACGACAGGTATAGCGAAACACAAAAATGGGCTGATAAAAACAATTTACACATTTCTATAAAAACTATGCCAATAAGCAGCAAAGAGTGGAACGAAGTAAGCTCGAGTAGATTGCGAAATGTTTTAAATTCGCAAACAAAAGAAAGTATTTTTGCGTATTTACCACGACATCTATCGTTAAACGAAAAAGAAGAAATTTTGCAAATAATTAACAATAAGACTACAGAAGAGCATATTGTAAATGAAATTTCTGCTGCGGGAGCAGGTTCTATTGAAGGATTTTCAGTAAAAGGAAATAAAAAAATGAAAAATAAAAACACAAATATTGATGATAATCTAACGATAGATAGAAAAAAAATGGTATCTGAAATAATGCTTAGGGACTATGTAAAACATTTGATAAGCAATGTTAGTAACTCGATTGACGAAAGTAAAAAAAAATCTGAATTCTTGTTGCGCAATCAAATTAGAAAATTAATCAAAGAAGCGGCTGAAGGTTCCGTTGAAACTTACGATTCGACTGGTATAAATGTTTTAAAAACCACTTTGGAAAAAGTTATACCAACAGTAGAAGAGAGCTATAAGTCGCTGACAACAAACAAAGATCAAAGAGGTTCTTTCAGAAATCATATTATTAATGCAATTGGTGTAACATTGTCTTCTGTTGATACAACTTCATCAGAAACTTCAGATTGGCTAGCAAAAGTTGGAGAAGACGCTCAACAAGAGGAAGACATTTCTGTTAAAGTTGATGGAAAAAAATCACCGTCATTATCAGTTGACGACGAAAATAAATTTATTGACGTTCAAAGAAAATCTAAGAAAATGCAAAAACTTGATAAAAAAGTTGAACCGTTCGTTATTCCAGGTGAAGATATAACAGGAAAAAACATGGCAATGTTGACGTATGATCAAATAGAAAAATATATAATCGATTCATACAGCCTTTTGGACGACGCAGAAGATAAAAAGCTTTTTTATAGTTATTTGCTAGCAAATTTAAAATTGTATTTTAACCGTTTCGAAGAAGAAATGACGTCTTCGGTTGTAGAACCCAAAGAACAGGTTTAAACTTTCGAAAAATTTGTAATATCGTATAATTTTGTTATAGTATATTCCGAAAGGGAAAGACGTGCTTAAAAAGAAAAACTCTTTACACAAAGACTTAAAACGTAGTTTAGAAGAAGTAAAAGATTATTATGACATTAATAAACAAGCTGTAAAACACGATATCGATAAACCAAGAATGTCGTTGATTCCTACATTGGCATTAATAGAAATAGCCAAAGTAATGACATATGGTGCAAAAAAATACGACTCATACAACTGGGCTAAGGGCTTTGATTGGACGCGTCTCATTGACGCCTCAATGAGACATCTAATGGCCTTTAACAAAGGAGAAGATAACGATCAAGAGACTGGCTATTCGCATCTAGCGCATGCCGCATGTTGTATAATGATGCTATACGACACAGTCCAACTATATCCTGAAAAAGACAATAGGTTTAAATATGATGGAACAATACCAAAAGAAGCACAAAAAAATATTTCAATTAGCAAGAACGAAAGAAAGACTAAAAAAAAGAAAGCTATCGAAAGTCAAATCTCTCAATCCTTTACTAAAAAGACTAAAAGAAGAAGGAAAAATAAGCGAAGAACTTGAAATTCTCATTAATAATATTACAATAGAAGAATTAATACAGTTGAAATTGGAAATTTCAACAAAACATGTATTATTTCATAAACTATATGGTTTTCCGTTGCTTGGAATGATAAAAGAAATTGCAAAAGATGCAATTAAAAATTTTGCACGTGATAATATTGCTTCTAAACGCGAAGCGAACGAAATTTTAGGTCGTTTTTAGTAAAGAGCTAAGATTAATTCTACAGTTAAATTGTCATAAAAAACAATGTTAGAGTTATACTCTTCATCAACCGATAATTTTAACGAAAGAACTTGATTTATTGTTGCTCCGATTGATAAATTGTCAAATGTAGTTATATATGCGTGTATTATACTGACAACTTGTCCGTCTGAGTTAATAATTGGTCCACCTGAAACGCCTGGTGTTGATGGAAATGTAAAAAATGATGCTTTTTCTCCTTTTAAGTTTTCTAAATCACCAGCATAATAGCCAAAAAAGGTCGGAACAAAGCCTTTTCCCCAAATACCTCTTGGAAAACCCATCATAAACACTTTTTGATTCGGTTCTAAACCTTTTGCTGATAGTAACAACGGATTTAGATATATTTTTGACGACAACAAAGCACAAACATCGTAATCATCCATGATAACCATTTCCACGGCAGCATATTGGTCACCATTTATATCGGTTAAAATAAACTGACTTTTTATATCAATTGTATGTATTTTTTCGTCATAAAAAGGAAAAAGTATTTTAACTAATTCACTTTTTTTCGAAGAACAAACGTGTCCTGCGGTATATACGACGGTACCAGTTGGTAATTGTTCAATTATAAAACCACTTCCAGTTTTTATATATTTTTCTTTACCAATTTCGTTTGACGTCACTTTATCTTTGATTGTTATTTCCGAGGCGGTAATTACTTTTATAATAGATGAACGCACCTCTCTTAACATTTTGTCTTCTTTGTTTATTGGTTGGATTGCGTCAGAGGTTTGCAGCGGTATATTGCAACAATTCACAATTGATACGAGGCAAAATGTTAAAAAAATAAAATAGAATAATGATTTTTTATTGTTACACATAAGAATAACTATTATTAATCTAATAAAGAAAGAAAAAAGTTTAAAAATGAAAAAAACCTATGTTTTAGATACCAGCGTATTACTAACAGACCACAAATCGATTTCTTCGTTTGGTTCAAACGACATTATCATACCATTGATAGTTCTAGAAGAACTAGACAGGCACAAAAAAAGAACTGATGGGGTGGGAACTAATGCGCGGGGTGTAATAAGAGCTTTAGACGAACTAAGAGAAAAAGGTTCACTTCATAATGGAATAAAGATAAAGAAAAATAGTGGTACATTATATGTAAAAACAGCAATTCCTGAACAATTGCCCGTAGGTCTTGATTTATCAATATCCGACAATCAAATAATCGGAACGGCTCTAACAGAACAACAATTAAATACAAATAAAAAAGTAACAGTTGTCTCGTGTGATATTAATATGAGAATCAAATGTGACGCAATTGGACTTTTAACCGAAGGTTATACATCGGATCAAGTTGTAAAAGATTATTCTGAAATATATACAGGGTTTGTATCACTAGTGGTCGACGAGCAAGTCATAAATAGTTTTTACAATAACGAGGATGTTTTTATTACACAAAAAGATGCAAATAAACAGAATATAATTCTTTATTGCAACCAATTTGTAATGCTCATTTCTAATTCGAATTCCAAAAAAACAGCTCTTACGAGGTGGAAAGGAAATTTAGAGCCAATTAAAAAAATCAAAGAACATGAAGATTTGTGGGGAGTTGTTGCAAAAAACAAAGAGCAAAGTTTTGCATTGGATTTATTAATGGATTCTTCTGTTGAGCTCGTAACGTTAAGTGGAGCTGCTGGTAGTGGCAAAAGTCTTTTAACAATCGCTGCTGGATTACAACAAGTAATGGCGCCAGCTACTAAAAACAACAATGGAGACAGAACACGTAAATATAGTAGATTGATTATATCAAGACCTATAATGCCAATGGGAAAAGATATAGGTTTTTTGCCTGGAACTGTATTAGAAAAACTAGAACCATGGCTGGCGCCAATAGAAGATAATTTGCGTTATCTTTTCGCAAATGATCACTTGATGCTTTCTCAATACATAGAAAAAGGCATAATAGAAGTTAGCGCACTTACGTATATACGTGGCAGATCAATACAAAATGCCTTTATTATTATCGACGAAGCACAGTCGCTTACTAAGCATGAAGTTAAAACAATTTTAACCAGAGCTGGAAATGATAGTAAAATTGTCTTAAACGGAGATACGGCCCAGATAGACGGCCCTCATGTTGACGAGACGTCAAATGGACTAACAGTCGCGATAGAAAAATTTAAAGAATATGATTTCACTGGCCATATTACTCTAACAAAAGGAGAACGCTCGCACCTGGCTACTGTTGCGTCACAAATTTTATAATTCTTAATATCCAACTGAATGGTCGTTCATTTTCGGAACCTTAACAACACTAATATTTCTGGGGAATTAATATCTCTTAAGTAATTGAATTTGTTGTTCAATTTATTGACAGCAAAAAAATCGACATACTAGTGAAAATAGTACTTGAAAAATGTCTGAAAATATGATATAATATTGCTATTGCATTTGTTATAGCGGTTTTATAAAACATCTTGTTTTAAAGC
>Ga0209518_1002733_pt1 | contig 15983 bp, 31 predicted proteins | sample RifGroB1_FD_183993 | JGI IMG/M metagenome (GOLD analysis project Ga0209518, IMG submission 183993) | Groundwater microbial communities from Rifle, Colorado, USA - Groundwater B1 (SPAdes) (version 2) | ecosystem: Environmental > Aquatic > Deep subsurface > Groundwater | place: Rifle, Colorado...
CCCCCCTGCCACTACTGCCATAAACCCGCCGTCGAGATTGATAAAGACGGGAACCTGGCCTGTGAGGAGGAACCATGAAAACCGGAATACTGCCGGCGAGCCCGCCGGGCCATTCGAATGACCGATACGAGGAATTCCTGGACGCGCTCCGCCAGACGTACGCAACCGCCATGAACGAGCCGCTCTTCATGACAGACGCAGAGGGGCTCTTCGAAGCCTTTCTCGATGGCTTCGGATCGCCCGAGCTGCGCCAGCACTACGTCTGCCATGCCTGCCGGGACTTCTTCGAGCGCTTCGGTGGACTCGTCACCATCAGGGCAGAGGACGGGGTCACGGAGCCGCTCTTCTGGGAGTCCACCGCAGTCCCGGAGCTCTACCGTAAAGGAGTCGAAGCGGTCGCGAGACTCGTCCGGAGGGCGAGGGTAACGGGCGTATTTCTCGGCCCAAAGGCTCCGTGGGGCAAGCCGGAGACGGGGCCGTGGCACCATGCCTCGCTCGTTGATGTGTCGCTTGGGCATGTCTACCGCCTGACGCTCCTCAAGAACGCCGAGCAGGCCATGGCCGAGAAAAAGGAAGAGTACGGGATGCTCCAGCGTGAGCTTGCGGAATTCTCCCGTGAGACCGTCGCCAAGGTGCTGCCGCTCCTCGAGAGCGAGAGCCTCTATCGCTCGGAGAAGTGTCTCGGGGTCGCCAAGTGGCTCCTGGCGCTGCATGACGCACGCAATACCGTGGCCGGCAGGGTTCGCCGCGAGAATCTCACGTGGCGCGCCGTGGCGACCGCTCCCCCCGGCTGGGCGCACGTGGGGAGGTCCGATGGCTTGACTCGGTGGCTACTGTTGACGAAGCGCCCTTCGAGGACGAGGTGAGCAAGTGAGTACGCCGCTCGTGGACCGGCTGGCGGGGGCGCTGGAGGAGATCGTTGATCGCGATCTTCGACCCGTGCTGCTCGCCGGACTACTGACCGTCGTCGTCCGCTGGGAGCGCGCGATGGCGGAGACGGAAACAGAGGAGGAACTACAGTGAAAATCCTAGCGACAATCAACGGTGGGAGCTACGTCGTCGAGGCGGACGCCGACGAACTGGCGAGAGTGATGGGCTACGATCGGGCATACATCGTTCCGAGCCATCAGAACAAGGGCTCGTTCCACGTCAACGAGACGGTGCCCGTGACAGAAGCATTTCGCCGGTTGGGAGAACTGACCAGCATCCGCAAGGATCTCCGCGAGACCGCCGCGAAGCTGGCGGCCGTGTCCAAGCGACTCGATACGATCCTGGCTGCGGACCCATTGAAGCCGATCGCGGCTCCGGATCCGGAGCCCTGAGAGGTGGTGATGCCCAATGACGTGGAACTGACCCCAGCCCCCGCGAGTGCTGCGGGAGACGACCGTTTCGCTCCCGGCGAGCTTCCGCCGGGTCTTGCTGACCGCTACCAGACGCGCCGTGTCAACGGTGTCTGGCGCGCCGAGGAGATCGAAACCGGGCGCGTGATCTGGACGGGCGACGAAGAAATCACCCGGAAGATCACGCGAGAGCTGAACAGGATTCGGAGGAGAGTGTGACAAACGATCCGGCTGTGCTAATCGTGAAAAAGGGCGACATCGCGCCGGCCACTCGTGATGCGCTCCGTCGCATCGGCATCTACGTAGTCGAGTCTGTTGATCCTGTGAGCGTCCGGTTTCTGAAGGCGAACGCCGCGCTCGACGTAGTGGCGCTGAAGGCATTGCACGCCTCGTATGTGCCCGATAGCGCGAAGGCGCTATTCACGGCCGAGGTGTGGCGAATGGTACGAGAGCGTTACCAGCGCGAGAACCCGCTCGCCCCCGCGAAAGGAGAGTGGGTGATGAACGATATTCTGAACCGCGCGACGTTCGTCGAGGCGATCGCCGGCATAGAGGACGGGCGCGTGAGCGTGGGTCCGGTCCTCGACCACGACGCCGCCCTGCGCGAGAGGGTGACGAAGCTGGATGCGGCGTTGCGCGAAATCCGGTCGTGCGCGTTCTCGCATGCCACGCGCGTCTACTACGAGGTGCAGATTGACCGGATGCTCTGGGACGTGACGCTCCCGGCCCTCCTCGCGCCCGAGGCCGAGGGGAAGGAGGGGGAGTGAAAACACGAGAGCTTGCTACCTGCTACCACTGCGGCGAACGGCCGACACCGTGCGATGACGCCGACATCTACTTCATCGAATGTGAGCACTGCGGCGTCCGCGGGCCGCGCGTTGAGTACGAGATCGACGCCTTCATCGAATGGAACGAGGTCTGCGGGGCCGTGGCCGCGAGCGTCGTGGCGAAGCGGGTTTTTCTCTGCGTCGGCTGCAAGGACGACATGAGCGGGCCGCATCGGCACGAGGCCCCGCCCCCGGCGCGGGAAGAGGAGCGGGAGACGAAGCGCGACGAAATCCACCATGCCCCCATCGCACCGAGGGGACGCTCCATGAGCCCAACGTGCGGCGACTATCAGGAAAACCCCGACATGTGCGTCTGCGGATCCGGGGACGACGTGTGCAAACGGTGCGACGAGGAGCGCCGCTGGCATCCCCCCCCCCGCCGCCGCGGGGAGGCGTGCAAGCACGCGTATCACCCGTGCCGGGCGTGCCCTGACGGCGCCCCCCGCTCCGCGCACGCGGCACGCGAGGAGAAACCGTGAGCGAGCGAATCCGCCGCGCCTTCGCTATGCCCAACGCGGACACGTTCGGTATCCCCCCTATCGGCGTGCTCGTCCGCCACTGGACGCGGGGCGCCGCTGTTGTGGTGGACCCCTTTGCGCGTAACAGCAAGATCGGGACGCACCGTAACGACCTCAATCCAAACACCACGGCGCAAAGCCACGAGGACGCGCGAGTGTGGCTCCAGCGGCTATTGGCCGATGGGGTTCGGGCTGATGTGGTGCTAATGGACCCCCCATACTCGCCGCGTCAAATCTCCGAGTGCTACGCGGGCGTCGGACGCGCCTGCTCAACACAGGACACGCAGAATGCGCGCCTGTATAAAGAGTGCGTCATCCTTCTCGGCGCGCTACTGGTCGATGGTGGTGTCGCCATTCGCTGCGGGTGGAACGCACTCGGCTTCGGTGCCGGATTCAAGCGTATCGAAACGATCATCGTAGACCACGGCGGGGCGCACAACGCAACGATTGTCACCGTCGATCGTAAGCAGCCATCACGTACGCGCCCGCGCCAAATCCGTACAGCGCCGAGTTCGAAACCATTGAGCTATGGACGGGCGGCGACGACGAATGCGAGCCGACCGTGACAACGGTCGCGATCCAGGAATGGGTGGACGGCGAATGGGTAACGGCCCTGACGATTACGAACCCGTGCGCCACCGAGACGAAGCCGTTGAGGTATGCCGGAGTCATCACCCGCGCCACTAAACTCCGGGTGAAGATGACGGCCCACGCGAGCGGTCGCGTGACGGTGTCACTTCGGAAACCGACACGAGCACAGCTATTCGTCGTCCCGATCGGCGACGAGATGAAGGAGGTACGCTGATTTATGAGTCTCGATGTGTATCTGACCGACGTCCCCTGCGCACCCGGCGGTTCCGGCATTTTCATCCGCGAGCGCGGCTCTACCCGGGAGATCACGCGCGAGGAGTGGGACACGCGATTCCCCGGCTATGAGCCGGTTGCGTGTCACACCGACGCGCCACGCGACCGTTACTCGCGCAACATCACGCACAACCTGAACTCGATGGCGCTAGCGGCGGGAATCTACAAGGAGCTATGGCACCCGGATGAGATCGGTATCGTGCGTGCAGCACAGCTCGTCGAGCCGCTGACCGCCGGACTCGCGCTGCTCGAAAGCGACCCCGCACGATTCGAGGCGTTCAATCCGGAGAACGGAGGGGGCGATTACGAAGGACTCGTCGAGTTCGTTCGCGACTACCTGCGAGCGTGCGAGACGAATCCCGACGCGCGAGTGTCGGTGTCGCGATGACCGACGAGCTAACGAGAGAAGAGATCACCTCGCGCTTTGACAAGGTCGCGAGACAAGCGGACGAGTGGAGCGTGCATACGGTAAGAACGATGGAGTTCGAGATCCTCGCTCACGACGCCGCCCAGCGGGCGCGGATCGCGGGGCTGGAGCAGGTCCTCGGCGAGATCCTAGCCCTCGTGTCGCCCTTCCCGCGCGGCACGCTACAGAGAATGGCCGACCAGGAGCATCGCCTCGAGTGGTACGCAGCGCTTCGCCCGCTGGTCGTTCGCGCCGGGACCCTATTGCTCGACAAGGAGTCGACATGAACCTGCCGATCGACTCCGCTCTCGTCGCCCAAATCGAGGCCGAGAAAAACGACGCCCTCCGTCGCTATTGGGCTGCGGCGATCTACGACTTCGAACGCTGCCCGTCGTGGCGTGTCTTTCGGCTTTTGCGGCTCGCCCGACTCGTGCGCTCGCTGTCCCGCGAATCCACCGCCGCGACCAAGGTGGCCAATGGCTAGCGAATACGTGATCGCCAACGAGGAGGACGCCGCCGCTCTGGCCGAACTCGTGAACCGCCTTCTTGCCGCAGGCTGGAGTCTCCACGGAGGCGTCTCCGTGACGGCGTGGCACGCACGGACGAACCCTCGCAAAGGATACGAGGAGCACGAGACATTCTTCCTCTACGCCCAGGCGCTCGTGCGGAATAACTGATGCCCCACTCTCCCCTCCGTGATTACCAAGTCGCCGCTGTCGATGACGCTCGCCTGGCCATCGCGGAGGGCTGTCGATCGCTGATCCTTGAGTCGCCGACTGGCAGCGGGAAGAGCCTCATGATCCGGGACATGGCGGAACGGGCCGCCAGGAAGGGCTTCTCGTCCTACGTGGTCGCTCCGAGGCGCGAGATCATCAGCCAAATGTCACGGCACTACGACGAGGTTGGCTTGGACCACGGAATTCTCCAGGCTGACCATCCACGGAGGCGGCCGGGCTATCCTATCCAGATCGCAACCACGGCGACCCTCCTGCGTCGTGATGTGCCCGAGCCGAGCATCATTTTCCGCGACGAAGCACATCTTGGCCTCCAGGCTACGCTGACCCTTCGCGAGCGCTTCCCGAACGCTATTTTCATCGGGACCACAGCGACGCCGTGCCGTCTTGACGGACGTCCACTCGGATCGGCTTTCCAGCGAATCATTCGGGTCGCCACGGTCGCGGACCTTATTCAGCGCGGTTATTTGTGTCCCTACGTTGCATTCCAGCCACCGTGGGACATCGACCTGAGCAGTATTCCGACCATGGGCGGCGACTACCATCGACATAAGCTCGCGGCCCGCGTCGCACGGCCGAGTCTCACGGGTGACGCGGTCGCGACGTGGCTGGAGAAGGCCGAGGGCCGCTCCACGATCGTCTTCTGCGTCGATGTGGCCCACATGACGATGGCGCGCGATCAGTACCGGGCCAAGGGTGTCGATGCTCGGATGGTCCACGCCAAGACTCCGGACGCCGAGAGAGATAAGCTAATAGCTGAATTCTCGGCTGGGGTATTCCCGATTTTGTGCAACGTGGAGATAGCGACCTATGGCCTAGACGTGCCGAGGACGGCATGCATTCAGATCCTACGGCCGACGCAATCGGTGGCTATTTGGATGCAGATGCAGGGCCGCGGGTTGCGTATCTTCCCTGGCAAAAGGGACCTATTGCTGCTTGACCACGCGGGCATGAGTCTCATTCCCGAATTCGGCCTCCCCGACGATCCGCACGAGTGGACGCTGGAGGGCGGCCACGTCAAGCGCAAGACCACCGAGGCCACCATCTCCATTCGTCGCTGCGGGAAGTGCTTCCGGCTGGCCCGGGCCGGGACGGCGATCTGCCCGCACTGCGGCACGCCATTCCCCATCTACCACCGGCCGATCATCCAGCGCGCCGGGGAGCTCCAGCAGGCTACACGGGCGCGTCCGGCCCTGTGTCCTGAGGCTCCCGACGAGCAGCGAGTGCGTACTGCCGCCCGGTGGTTCCGGGAGGCCGCCAAGCGGCAGTACAAAAATCAGGATGGATGGGTCAAGGCTCGCTACATGGCGGTTTTTGGCCGCTGGATGGATCCGGAGACGGAGCGGAAGGCGCGAGTCGGTAGTGGGTCAGTTTGAAATAGTCGGGGATTGACTCTGCGGGGCCAAGTTCGCACCATTAGACATGCCTAAGCGCTCAAGTAAGAAGCCGGCCGAGCCCGACATCAACCAGCTTGCCGTCCGAATCGTCTCGGAGGCCACGAGCGACGCCGAGAAGCCGGCGCAGAAGCCCGAGGAGCCACCGGCCATCGATCCGGCCGTCAGCGCGGCGGCGGCAGCCTTGGGGCGCCGTGGCGGCCTGAAGGGCGGCCCGGCGCGGGCTGCGGCGCTCTCCCCCACCAAGAGGCGCGCTATCGCTCGGAAGGCGGCGGCGGCAAGGTGGGAGAAAAAGCCCTAGCGGCTAGTCCGTCGGCTTTCTTCCTTCCGCTGGGGGTTCAATTCCCCCCGCCTCCATTCGTAATCCTACCCCCTCGTTGCCACTCCGGCAACGCGCCCAGGGCGACACAGAGGACATCAGTCGGAGAGAAGGAGATCTCGGCACCTCACCTCGGCGGCTCGGTGATAACATGCAACATCCCGCACCCTAGGATGGGCGGCGAATACAAGATCTACCGGGAATGGTGACAGGTTGACGCCACCTCCAGTAGGCACCACATTCGCAGGGACGGAGAAGAAGGAGGGCGACCATGGACGGAGTTAAGACAGGCTGACCCGCTTGACGTTTCGCTCTTACTTAAGCCGCCATTGGGCGGCTTTTTTCGTTACTGCCCTGCCCCGTGCTTGACCGCTAATGCAAGCTGCATACCATTTCGGCTCAATGGGTTAGTCAAACTGACCCACTACCCGCGAGTCGGCGCATGGTTACCGATACGAGAGCCCGCCGAGCACGATTGAGCGATTTGCGGTCATGACAGCGTCCTGGAGCTGTCGCATCGCTGCTGTCCGATCGGGGCTACCGGGGCATGCGCTGTGGATGGCGTACGCCAAGGACTTGGCTGCGTCGCGCACGGTCTTCGGCCGAGCGACCTGATCGTCGCTCGGAGCGTGGTAGATAAAAAGCGCCTCGATCGTGGCATCGGACGGGTCGGCGGTTGCGTTGGGGCTCATTACCTGGGTCCTCCTTCTATCCTTCTGAGATGGTGGGTCAGGTAGAAAATAGCCTTCTTGATATCCCTAACCTCCTGCCCTTTGAACTTGGCCCGGAGAAGGTATTTGAGTGCGTTCCCGTCGGCGAATCCAAGCCCGAAGGCATCGATCACGTCAAGGGCCTCAACCCCGTTGCGACAATAGTGGTTCGGATGGTCGACTTCTGGGTCGCCGAGAGCAGGTTTCGGCTTCATCTATTCCCCTGCGACCAACTCTTCGCCGTCCGGCTCCTCGACCGCTTTCGTCACGACCTTGGTCCTCGGCTTCCACGTCATACGCTCGACCTTCCCTTCGTGGATCAGGATCACGGTGCGCGCGAACGAGCCGGACCACTCCATATAGGACTCGCTCCACTCGTCCGCGCCCTGGCTTCTGAATCCAACAGAGCGCTTCCCGCGGTCCGCGCGCTCGGCTTCCATGGCGTCGGCGCGTGACGCATGGAGGGTCACGGTCGGCGTCGCGCTGACATGCGGCGACCGACCAAGCTCGCCCATGTGCGACGTGATGCTAGAGATGATAACTACGCGAATCCAGTCCATCTATTTACTCCTTACTGCATTTCGTGGGCCACCAAATGACAACGACCGACGCAGAGAATCCGCTAGCCCGATAGGGACCGCCTGTTAGGAATCGGACTCGGCCCCTGATAAAGCGCACTTCCGCGTGTCCGATGACATCGTCATGCCACCACCGAAGATCCGTCGATGCCGGAAGAAGACCGACCACTAGCGCGCCGGCCGCGGCAGACTCACGCGCCTTTTTTGTCCATGCATATATCTCGCGGCCATACGGCGGATTCATAAAAACCGATTCGCGTCCCCATGTTTGCGTCAACCCATTGTCGGCCTCGGTATAGAACTTGCGACACTTGGCGTTGCTGGGCGTACTGCACGGGTCCAAGGTGAAGTCGAACTCGGCGTGGAGCGGGTCGAAAATCTCCGGAGAAGTGGCCCACTCGCGCCCGTTGCCATTGTACCGGCCGTTGTTCCTGGTGGTCATTCCAGCAACGACAGCGGGATTATCGGAAGCAGCGATCGTTCGTCTTGACACGCCCGCCTACTCCTTACTGCTGAAATGGACGCCATTGCAAACCGGGCAGCGATATGTCCGCAAGACCGCCCCGTGGTCGTTCTTGAGCCAACGGGCCGCTCGTTTGGCCTCCTTGTGGTCGTGATATCGGCGCTTGGATCGGCACATCCGATAGAGCGCCTCGGGGCGGCTGAGCCTGTAAACACGCCCCGGGAGCGCCTCTACCTCAGCGACGACCCTCGTTTTCTCCAATAGCGCAAGGCTCACTAGCGTCGTCGCTAGCTCCATCAATTCCGAGTCCATCATCCTCCTCCTCAGCGAGTGCAAGCCGGAGCGACTTCGCGCTGGGCCTGTACGTCAGTATTCTTTCTCCGTCTCGACCGCGGCCCTCGGTTCGCGCCCACCCCATCCTAGTTAGGGCTCTGGTCACGCGGAATTGGTCGGTGCGGGTGCGGCGGGCGATCTCGATCCCGAGTGCGCCCATGATGTCGGAGAGCGTGACCCCGACCAGCCGAGCGTCCTTCCTGGAGGCCACAAAGCTCCGGATGGTCTCTTCCCACGCATCGACTTCCATTCGCCGCTCGGTCTCTTCTTCTGCGAGGGCCGACTCTCGATCCCCCAGCCACCAGACCTCTCCTTGGGTGTAGCGGACGAGTGCTTCGGCCCACAGTTGGTCTCGCTGCGACTCGAGGAGTTCCAGGTCGACCTTGCCGCACTTGACGGGCCAGAAACGTCGATTCCCCGTGTCGTCACGGAGGTACTCGCTCTGGTTGACGGTGCCGGCGAAGACGTTCTGACGTGGGACCTTCCGCACCTGCACCCCATAGGCGGGCCGGAAGCGATCGAACGTCTTCGAGAGGAACGCCTTGGTCCTGGAGACCTCGGCGCGGCCGATCGCGTCCAGCTCGGCCAGCTCGACGACCCACACGCCGTGGAGCTGCTGGGCCGCGTCCTTCGAGCCGAGGTCCCCGAGCTCATCGGTGAACCACGGATGCGCCAGCGTCGCTAGAGCGCTCGATTTTCCAATGCGCTGCGCCCCTTCCAAGATGAGAGTGTGGTCCGCCTTGCAGCCGGGGCTCATCACGCGCGCGACGGCGCTTATGAGCCAACGCGGGCCGACGATGGATGCCCAATGCGACTCCCTCACGCCGCAGAATTCGTGCAGCCAGTTGTCCGTGCGGACCTCTCCGTCCCATTCGAGCGACAGGAGGTATTCCCTCACAGGATGCCTCATGTCCTTGCTCCCGACGACTTCGACGGCGTGCCTCGTGGGCTCTATTCCGACGTTCAGCTTATGCCTGGCCTGGAGCCACGCATTCGCCGAGGCATAGTCAACATCTTTCCATGGGCGGGACCCCCCGCCTCCCCACGGCGGCTCCACGTCGATCATGATGCGCGAGGCGAATTCGTCCAGGTAGACGCAACCCCTCAGCTCCGGAGACAGCCCAAGAATGACGGCCGCGTTGTGGATGCCGGGGATCAGCGTCTTCAGGAACCCCTTACTGTCCTTGATCCAGAGAAGGTGCTGCTGCCAGTCCCCGAGGTCGTCTACGGAGGCCGACGTCGGCTGGGTGGCCCACGGATCTCTCGCTGGGCGTCTGTATGCCTGGGACAGGGACTTCCCGGCCTCCTTCGCCGAATACGGGTGGTCCCCGTCGCCCGTCACGGCCGCCACGTAGGCGGCCATGATGTCCGTGGCGGCCTCCGGGGCGATCCTGTTGTCTCGGCACTGGCAGGCCAGCGCGAAGCCCGTCTCGTTGCGCCCGTGGCCGTCCTGGACCCGCTTCACTGCCCATGCCACTAGGCGCTCGGCCGGAGTCGTGGCGTCCCCGGCAGGCACGGAGGCGGGCGTCGGCGGCTCTACGGCGGGGTCCAGGAGAGCCATGAGCCACTCGGACGCGGCTTCCGGCGTCCCGTCACCCTCCCACCGATAGAACTCGCCGCTCAAGTGCCTCGATGGCGGCGCCACGACGAGGCCACCGTCGCCGCGGGTATCGATGCCGGGGAAGACCCCGACCGTGGTGCGGACGCCGCGGTCGGCGGGCCACGCAAAGTAGATGTGCCAGCCGCCTCCGCCCGTTCGGCACGCGATCACGCGGGAGAGTGGTCCGTGCTGCTTCTCGAGTGCCGCAAGGGTAAGGACGCCGTCTTTCTTCTGGTCGACATCAAGAACCCAGACGCCGGATCCCGCGCCCGTGGCGATACCCACGTTTGCGTCAGGCCACTTACGCCACCAGTCGCGGACGAGGTCTTTGTCGAGCGTCGCATCCTTGAGGCCGTGGACCGTGCGCGGGTGCTTTCCGGCCGAGCGGCAGTTGATGCCTTCCATGCACGAGCATCCCTCGCCACGGACAATCGAGTGCAGCGGCATCACCTTCCAGCCGCGATCGACGTATCCGAGCGCTGCGGCGAGGAGCGGGTTCTCCGGGGTCGGCTGATCGAGGTGCTTCGTGTGGACGCGGACGGCCGCGATCGTGAGATCCCAATCGTCGGCCACGGCATCCGGCATCGCGCCCATGCGGATAGCCTCGTCGATGTCGGAGAGCTGCGGGTGGGAGCAGACGAGGCAGGGGGCGGTCATGCTGGTAGCTCCGCAACGGGCAAGGCCGACCGTTCCGGCTTGGGAAACGGGAGGACGGGCAGCAACAGGCGCTTCCTGGCTCTAGGGTCGAGAAATTTAATGTAACGATATTGCGTGAACGTATGCGGCGTCGCCCGAGAGAAGCCCTCTCGTAGTCTCGCAGCCTTTGGGCCACTCCACCATCCGCGGCTATCAAATTCGGCTCGACCTACTAATGACTTGTGGAACCATTCTCCGTCGAGTAAGAAGAAGGTCGAGTCATGCGAGCCGCAGAATAAGAAAGACGCGGCCTGATATACGGCCCCCATCTTCCCGCATCGCGAGTCGGCGAACGACTGAACCCACCTTACGGCCGGACGGGCCTGATGGACGAGGCGTAGGGAAAACGCAATGGCCCGAGAGGCGCAATTCGGCGGTTTTTCGTCGGCAAGCCACGTGCGATTCAACTCAAGCCATCCGTTACGTTCCGTTCCGGAGACGATCCTCGCGCCGCTCGCCGGATTCATCCCGGGACCGAACTGAAGTGCCCCGATCGGCTTCCCAGCGGCTCCGGTCCAGAATACGCCAAAGTGCAGAGAGGAAGACCAAACGACCGACCTAGAGTAGTGCCCATTTCGAACAATATTGTCGGCCACCCTTTTCGGGATTGGCTTAACGAGAAGCTCTCCGTCGGCGACCCACGGCTCCGGCCTCATCCCGGGACCCCAGCCGAGTATCATCGCACCACCGCCAGCCCATGTACCGCTAGGTGCTCGATGATCGGCCGCGTCGCGTCGTCCGCGGAACGGGCAAGGATACACAAACCCTTCCCCTGCGTCCGGTAGAGGTAGTCGTCTCGGAAACTAATCTGCTCTTTCCTGAGCTGGCCGTCCGCAGCTTTCGTCTCGATCGTAAAGCCGCAACAGCATGATAATTGCCCGACAGCGTCCGGAAGACCCTTGAAGCCCAAATAGACGACCCCGTCATCGTAGAGGTGGCGGTATTTGCCTACCTGCGTCCGTAGGATCCACGCGAGGGCCGGGCGACCGTCGGCGAGGTTCAGGCCGTCGACACCGAGCAATACCTCGGCCAGGACGTTGTGCTCGGAAGCCATCGTCGCCCTACCGACGTTGGGCTTCTTCGAAGATGCGGTCGAGCGTCTCTACTTGTTTCTCCGAGAGGGAGTGGCGACACTCGATCCGCTCGGAAATGCTCTCCAGGAAGTCCAACTCCCACGGGGACAGTTTTTCGTAGAGCTGGGTATCCAGGAGAGCATCAACCGTGTCTTTCGCGTCGTCACTCATCTCGCCGCCAGCCCACGCCGCATCTCCGCGCGGAAGATCAGGCGTCCGAGATCCTTCGGCGCGATTCCGGTGCCCTTGAGCACGGCCTCTTTGATGTTGGCCGAGCACTTGAAGAGCCGCAGGAAGCGCCGGGGGCGGATGGAGCGGTTCGCGATATAGCGCTTCGCCCGCGCGATGCGACGACGTGTCTTGCGTGTCATAACAAACTCCAGAGGCCGAAGACGGCCCCGATAGTACGTCCGACTAAAGCGATGAGAAGAAGGAGCACGGCGGCGCAGAGGGCCACCGTGAGCTGCTCGAGGACGCGCTTCATCGCATCATGTCCCAGAACCACTCGGCCTCGACCTTGTCCAGGGAGACCTCCTCGCGACCGTGGAGACGGATGAAGCGCCGCACATCGTCCTCCTCGAACTGGTATGGGTTGGTCCGGCACGGTACCTCCAGCCGGCGCCCGCGCGCAACAAGTTTTTTCTCCCGAAGCCAGCGATAGATAGTGTGCTCGCTGACGCCAAAGCACTGTACGAGTTCGGACATCGTGTAGCCGTCGCGGACCCTTGCGCTGAAGCCGAGTCTATTGATCTTCCGCCAGACCGAGGCCACCGATCTGTCGAGCTTTCTGGACAGGGTCCTGACTTCGACTGTCCCGGCCAGCCTTTCGAGTTCCGCGAGGTCTTCGGGCGACCATTCCCTCCTGTCGATCGAGCGTGAGAGCCCGAGGGAGGCTGCGTGCCTGGCCACGGTCGATTGCGGCCAGCCCCAGCGCCGGGCAATCCTCGTTGAGCCGACGCGTCTGTACGTGCGGACCAATTCGTCTCTCTGCTCGGCCGTCAATACCCATTTGCGGTTAGGCATCGAACGGGAGCTCCGACTGCTTGAGTTTTTTTGCGGCGATACCGACGACTCTGTTCCTTCGGGCGGCCTCTGCGTCGGCGTAGTCTTCTCTCGCGAATCTGTCGCCGATCTCGTGTCTCGCGGGGTCATAGACGGCGATCCATTTAGCTCGCCGGCCTTCGCACTGCACAACGACGAAATCATTCCTATCCCTTCCTGACGATTTCACTGTGTACCTCGTAATCGAAACGATGCGCCCACTCGGTGTCCGGCTCCTCCGGTAAAACCGACGCCGGTACCGAGGACTCGACCAAGGTCGCCAGCTTCTCGATCAGCTTGGCCACGTCCACGTACTTTTTTTGCCCCAGCTTGATGTTTATCAGCAGGTGGGCCTCTGGCCGCGGGAGCGTGAGTTCTCCGGTCGTCAGGAGTTCGTGCGTCTGGAACGCCACCCGCACGGCGTGAGAGAGCGCTTTCCAGTCGATCCCAGATTCCTTCTCTGCGGCGAGCGCTCGCTGGCCGTAGGTGTCGACTATCTTCTGCATGCTGTCGGCCACGTAGTCGCACCGGAGGGACATCATGAATTTGCGGTCACAAACTTCCAGATACTCCGCCTTCGGCCCATCCCTATAAGCCTCGACCTCGATCAGCTTTATGTGCTCGCTGGACGCGGACGCGACGAGCAGGAGCGGGCGCATAGCCGTCATCTGCTGCGTTCCGGGGGCCTGCGAGAGGATATCAACAACCTCGCGGGCTGCGGCCACTCTCGAGCCCTTGATGCCGTACTTCGCGGCCTGGCGTCGCACGTAGCCGAGGAAGGCTTTTGTGTTCCGCGAGATGAGCCGACCGCGGTTCTCGACCAAGGTTTTCCACGCTGGCTTCGGGGCGGAAATGTACGCCGAGGCCGGCGCGAATAGCATCTCCACGGCGACCGTCTGCCCAGAGAGCACCATCCCGAGAAACTTCCGGAGAGAGTAGAGTTCTCGGTCCACGTCGTCTGGAGAATTCTTGGCGGCCTGATCGGACTTGGTCCCCGCGTGGATCGTGCGGTCGGCCCGACCGAAAACGATCTCCTCTGCGGTCGGAAGGAAGACGCCCTTGATATCGGTATCCGATTCGGGCGTGGCCGTGCCGTAGAGACGAGAGCCGAAGACCATCTCGACGGCGGGAATCACTTCAGGATCTCCTGGCACCGCTCCAGCTTCTTCGCGAGTTCCTCCAGCTCCGTCTTGGTATCAGCCAGCGCCCGTCGGTCGTCCTTGGCCTCGTCGAACATGCCCGCCAGGCGGGCGGTCAGCGCGTCCAGGTCGGCGACTCCTCGCGGATCAAGCGTGTGAGTGCGCCCCGTGGTCGTGACGGCGCCCCGGATGTCGGATAGGTCGTCGAGCACGCACATGGTGCAAATGCCGCGGTGGCCGCAGAAGCAGTCGGTCATTATCTTTTAACCTCATTCGTCAGGTACACGAGTTCCTTGGCCGCGCGGGTTTGCGCAGTATATCTCCAGCGTGGCATCGACCACTTTGGGCAGAACTCTTCAACGACGAGAACCCTGTCCCATTGTGAGCCCTGGCTTTTATGCACGGTAATCGCATATCCGTAGTCCGCCAGGCCAACCCCAGGGAACGGGTCGACGAGCTGGTTATTGCCGAGCTGCCGCAGGTCGAGCTTGACCTCCTCGAGCAGGCGGTCGTCGTCGTCGCGGAGGTCGACGGTCGCCTCCTTGCCGGATAGCTCGTGGATCTTCTCGACGACGACGATCATTCCATTGAAGATCCTCCGGCGTCGGTTATTGCGGCGGATGATAAGCTTGTCGCCCACCTCGACCTTGGCCTTGAAGCCCAAGTGCTCGCGGATCCGGTTGTTGAGAGACGTGCGGGTACGGTTGAACGCGACGAGGATCTGTCCGAAGCTCAGGAGTCGCTCGGTGTCGTACAGGTAGTCGCTGATCCGATCGACCTTGAGCCCCGGAACGTCAATACGATCACGCGGCGGGATGCCCTGCCGGCACTCGTGTGCGAACGCGAGGATGGGCGACTCCTTGGCCTGCCGAAGGATCTCCTCGAGCCGGATCTCTGGATCCTTCATAAGCCCGGCGTCCTCTCCGACCGGCTCTAGCTGCCCGTGGTCTCCAATCCAGAGGATCCGCAGACCGGTAGCGAGAAGGTCTTGGTAAACCGGCATGGGGACCATCGACGACTCATCGGCAACGAGGAGATCCGGCTCCTCGGTCTCCTTGGTATCGAAGATCGGCTGGCCATTCGCGTCCTTGCCCACGAACCGATAGACGAAGGAGTGGATCGTCTCCGCGTCGTGGATCCCCTTGGAACGAAGGACGCGGACGGCCTTCCCGGTCGGGGCGACGGTGTGGACATAGCCAAAGTCATCGCCGGACGCGATAACGCTAGCTGTCACCGTTTTGCCCGTACCAGCATACCCCCCGAACGTTAGTTCCTGCCGCTTCGATCCACGGAACCACTCCTTGACGGCATCGTAGACTCCTTGCTGATGCTCTGTGAGTTCCAAGGGTCCTCCATGCAGCGGCGAACGTAGGCGAGGAAGAAGTGGCTGGCGAGTAGGATCGCCAGCCACGCTATTGCTCCAGCTACCTCAGAATGGGCGAGACGCGGCAGACGCGGCGCGGAGAAGACCTCCGCACGGGCAGTGCGGGATCTTGCATTTGCCAGTCCCATCGTGGACCTTCGCGTAGTGCTCGCATTCCGGGCGCAGGCAACAGGGCTCCTCCACCTCGTTCGAAGTCGGGACGACGACAGGGGCGGCCGGGATCGGGGGCGGCGCAGCCGGGGCCGCGACCACGGACGCCGGCACGACGAGGACGGGCTCTCCCTGCGACCTCGGCTTGCGTCCCCTTTTCTTCGGGGCCTCCTGCTGGCTGCCGGAGGGCGGAGCCGACGTCGCGGTCAGCGTCTCCGCCGCGTGGTTGAGCCTGGCGTAGCCCTCCAGCACCATGTCGAGAGCGTCCTCCCCTCCGTTGAGGAGGGCCTCCTTGAGCTTCTTCTCCTCCTCGTAGAGGGGCGAGACGGCGGCCTTGAGCGTTTTCCAGTTCATCGTGTGCTCCTTCAGAACGGCGGCTTATTGGCGGGGTTGATGGGCGGCGGGGTAGTCCTC
>Ga0209518_1002740_pt1 | contig 15953 bp, 14 predicted proteins | sample RifGroB1_FD_183993 | JGI IMG/M metagenome (GOLD analysis project Ga0209518, IMG submission 183993) | Groundwater microbial communities from Rifle, Colorado, USA - Groundwater B1 (SPAdes) (version 2) | ecosystem: Environmental > Aquatic > Deep subsurface > Groundwater | place: Rifle, Colorado...
GATTTTTTTATAAAACAAAAGTTAACAGGGCCTATTTTTAACAATTTTGACATCGGAAGCTATTTGATTTACAGGCTGTATCCAAAAGAAAAAGTTTTTGTTGACGGAAGACCCGAGGCTTATCCTAAATCTTTTTTTCAAGAAACATATATCCCGATGCAACTAGATAAGAGAAAGTTTGAACTTGCTGACAAACAATACAGCTTTCAAACAATCTTTTTCTCTCATACAGACCAGACCCCCTGGGCAGAAGCTTTCCTAAAGCAAATTAGTCAGAACAATAAATGGCGTATGATTTATCTGGATGATTTTACTGTTATCTATACCCGCGATAAAAATACTCGCCTCGCGGCGAAACGGGTCAAACCAACCATTAGAACTGATTATCCCAATTTAAAAAGCTTAATTCAACTCGCACATTTTTTCCAAAACAAAAATTTTGATGATCAGGAAATAGCTGTTTATCAAAAAATTCTCGACATCAATCCCATTTATTGCCCTGCTCTTTATAACCTGGCTTTAAAACTGCAAGCAAAAAATAATCCTGCTTTCTCGATCTTTGCAGATAAATTCCAAAAAAATTGTCAATAAGCTTCCCGCGGCCTTACGGTCGGGAATCTAACCATGGAATTGTTAGAATTAAATGAAAATAGCGAATGTCAACGACTATCGCTATTTTCATCTATAATTTCTCCTTCTACAATTTTTTCTTTGTCAAGATCAGGCAGATGCGATTTTCTCTTGGGCTTTTGGGGATTAATTATCTTTTTTAAAAAATAAAAAAACACTAGCGGCACAATGGATAAAAATATTTTCCTGATTATGACAAATGGGATCATTGATCTTTCTTTAGTATGCCATGAACAAAGACGGCAAGAAGCTAAGAAGTACAAGCACTACAATTATAATGATAAGCCATTTCTTAATATTCATTGCTGTAGCTTACTCAAGACTTCTCCCAACTTCTTTATTTCCTCCCCATATCTCCCCCAGTCTCCATCCCTTTGCGCATTGATTGCAGATTGATACGCTGCTGTTGCTTGTTGAAGGAGACTTTCTTTACTACTGTCAACAGATGCTTCCCGGGTAGGTGTTTCTTCTGATGATTTAACTTGACTTTCGGCAGTACCGAATATCTTAGCGAGACCAGCCTCCAACGTTTCTTCCATGGCAATTTTGTTTTCGTATGCAACGATGACCCGTTTGAGTTCCGGAATTTTTCCCGACGCTGCCTTAAGATAAAGCGGCCGGACGTAAACTAAAGACTCCTCAATTGGAATAACCAGAAGTGAGCCTTGAATTACCTGAGAACCGCCTTGATCCCAAAGAGAGATTTGCCTGCTGACCTCAGCGTCCTGATTTATTCTACCGATAATCTGCTTGGGGCCAAATATCAATTTGTCTTTGGGGAAACGGTAAACAACGAGCTTGCCGTATTTCTGTCCATCGTTTCTAGCAACCATCCATGCGGAAAGGTTATCTTTTGCTCTAGGCGTGAATGGCAACATCAAGATAAACTCTTCTGCCTTTTCACCCGGAAGCTTCATAATCATGTGCCGTGGATTCATGATTGGAGCATCATTTTCTGTTTGCGCTGTGCCCCCTTGCACAATAGCAGGGATTTCCCATTGATCCTCTTTGTTGTAGAAAATTTGCGGGTCATCCATATGGTACGTGGTGTAGATTGCGGTTTGCAGCGTAAAGATATCCTCCGGATAGCGAAGGTGAGAAATTAAATTCTTGGGCATTTCCTCAAGTTTTTGAAAAGTTTTGGGGAATATCTTAGTGTAGGTTTTGATAATTGGATCATCCAAATCGGCTTGATAAAATTTGATTGACCCATCATAAGCATCTACCACTACCTTGACTGAATTTCTAATATAGTTAACATTACCCCCATTTAATGGTAATGGTTGGGAATACGGATACCGATCGGTTGATGTATAAGCATCAAGTACCCAATACATTTTGCCTCTATCGATCACTAGGTACGGATCGCGGTCGTAGGTAAGAAAGGAAGCAATTTTACTAACTCTTTCTTTTATATTGCGGTAATAAAGGATACGGCTTTCCTTTGTAATATCACTGGATAAAAATAGTTTCAAGGAACCAAAACGTATTGCATACAGCAGTCGCCGCACGAGAGAATTGATTTCAACGCCGCCTTTTCCTGCATAGCTGCTATAGACATTTTCTTCTCCTTTAGGATAATCGAATTCTCTGGATTTCGTTTTGACTACGACATACTCATTAGGGATTTCCCCGTAATAAACTTCCGGCCTTGTGACCTCAAGCTCTTTGACTTCGGATTTTGGAGGCAAATCTTTGACAAAGAGCACGGGCAACCCTTCCGGAGTAACCTGATTGACAGGTCCCGCAGTAATACCATACCCGTGAGTAAATGTAAGCCGCTCGTTAATCCAGTTTTTATTAGGCAGACTGTCGGAAGCCAGTTCTCTGGGAGAAAGCATAACTTGACGAAGTTCATTGTTAATTGTGTAGCGATCATTGTCAACAGAAGAAAACTCGTAGTAAGTTCTGATTTCCTGAATTTGGGAAAAAGTGGAGAGCAGCGGCTCTCTATCCCAGAGCCTCACATTTTTAATTGTGAGGTTATTGGCAGCAATGTCCGCGGCTGTAATTGGTTTACTCGCTGCTATTTCCCTCTCTTCCACCTTATCCAAACCATAAGCCTTACGGCTGGCCGCGATATTGTATTTAATAAACGGCGTTTCTTTAGTAAGTTCATTGGGCGCAACGATCAGTTTTTGAAAGACCGAGGGGATAATCCAAGACGCAAGCCCGACTATTACAGTCAAAGAAATTGTTCCGAAAAGAGGCGCAATTTTTCCGCTCACACCATAAAATAAAGCCAGGATGGCAGCTAGGCCGTAAACAAAAACAGATACGCGAAGAAGCGGTATCATAACATTGGCATCAGTGAAGGCAGCACCAAATACCGGACCACTTTGAGCGGTGAGCAGACTATAGAGGGAAAGATGGGTACCGATGGCAATAGTAATCAAAAAGAGAGATAAGAGGATGCCAATATGCAGTCTGGCCTTCGGATCAGAAATTGGATTTTTTGCCGATTTCGGAATCAGACTTTTAGATTTTCCGGTTAATTTGGAGAGATTAAGCTTAGGGAAAAAGCTAGACAAATTAAGGCTGCCTCGCAGAATATAGATGATTCCGCAACCGATAAGCGATATTAAAATAACGGTTTTTATAAGACCAAGCCCCAAGGAGTAAACAGGCAGGGAAAACACATAAAAAGACACATCCTGGCCAAATAACGGGTCTTTTTGACCAAACGGCGAGCTTGATAAGAACTTTAAGATATCGTGCCAGCTGCTCGCGGCGATAAGAGCAATAAAGGCAGAAATAATACAACTAATAATAATACCGAGTTTTCCGAGTAAACGGCTATTCAGATTTAGGGGTTGACTGGTGCCAATTAGGGCTTCCGGGATAGCAACCAACCATGGAATTTTGGAACGCAGGGCAAGAGATAAGTTCGTAAGAAGAAAGATTGCGGCAATAATTCCCGCTGTAAAGCCCACAATGATTTTAGTGCTGAGGGATTTTACAAAAACTTCGGTAAATCCTACTTCCTGATACCACCACCAATCGGTAATCAAGGAAACAATGCTTGAGAAGAAGATGAAAACAACAAATGCTAGGCCTAAGAATGTCAAAGAAAAAAATTTGGTAAATTTCATAAAAACCGACCAATCTAGTCTTGGCCGGTTATAATTGATGATGTTTCTCGGCTTTAAAACGCATGTTTTTGACCATTCGTCTTATTGCTCCACATCACCCAAGGCGATGTTAGACTAACTTGCAGTATAGCACAAACCCTCATCTTCTGCAGAACCATTGAGTGTTAAGTAGAAATTTTCTATGCTAGAATAAAATAATGGAGAAAGGACTGACTTCCTTAGAGGTACAAGAAAAACAGAGGATTTTTGGTAAAAATGAGATCACAGCACAAGAGAGAATATCTGCTTTTTCTCTCTTTATCTCCCAATTTCCAACCTTTATCAACGGCATTTTGGTTATAGCTTCTATTCTCTCTTTTGTAATTGGAAATACACTTGATGGAACACTCATTCTAATTATTTTGTTTCTTAATGCACTGTTTGGCTTTGCGCAAGAGTACAGGGCAGAGAAATCTTTGGACAAACTAAAAGCTTTTGTAAAATCTGAGGTTCGTGTAATTAGGGATGGAAAAGTACTTCAGCTTGACGCGGGAGATTTGGTTCCCGGTGATATTGTACGCATTTCCGAAGGAGATAAAATACCCGCAGATGGAAAAATAATTTCAGATAAATTTCTGGAGGTCGATGAGTCAATCTTGACCGGAGAATCATTATCCGTTATCAAAAACCATAATGACTCCGTCTTTTCAGGAACTCTTGTAACGAGGGGTAATTCGCGCATACTGATTACGACAATCGGTAATCAAACTCGTTTTGGACAAATTGCCCAAACACTAGGCTCTGTTGCTCCGGACAAAACACCTTTGCAAAAACGCCTGGATGGACTGGCAAAAATTTTATCAGCCATTATTCTCATAATTGCAGCAATTATTGTTCCTGTTGGAATTTTTCAAGGCAAAGAATTTATACCTCTCTTGCTGATTGCAGTAAGCATTAGTATTGCCGCTATTCCCGAAGGACTTCCTGCCGTAGTTACAATTGCCCTGGCAATAGGAACATCAAAAATGGCAAAAAGGAAAGCAATTGTCAGACGCATGCAATCCGTTGAAACTTTGGGAGCAGTTCAGATAATCATAACCGATAAAACCGGCACTTTGACCCAAAATATAATGCGGGTTAAAAAATTCTGGACACCAAAGAAAGAATATGAGACTTCTCTAATCAGGGCTTGCGTACTTGGGAATACGGCGTCTCTTATTGAAAAAAAAGAAAAAAATTCCTTTGATGTAATTGGCGACAAAACAGATGGAGCTCTCCTTCTCTGGGCCAAAGAGCAAGCAGGAAATTTGGAGAAAATAAAAGCAGAAGGAAAAATTCTTGAAGAATATTCTTTTGATCCGCAAACCTCAACTATTACAACTATCTGGCAAAATAAAGTTAAGCATATTTTTGTCAGAGGCGCTCCGGAAGTGGTTCTATCCAAAAGTAAGCTTTCCGAAAAAGAAAGAGAGGGAATTAATAAAATTTATGAAGAATACGCCAGGGAAGGATATCGGGTGATTGGATTCGGAACAAGAATTTCTAACCATAAAGGCGATATTGAGAGAAAGGATGCGGAAAAAGACCTTATTTTTCTGGGAATTGTCGGAATATACGATCCGCCCCGCCCAGAAGCAAAAACTGCGGTTGAAAATGCCAGAAAAGCCGGAATTCAGACGATTATGGTAACCGGGGACAATGTTTTGACCGCAAGTGCTTTAGCCAGAGAGATTGGGCTTCTTGAAAAAGGAGATGATATCGCAACAGGAGAAGAAATAGATAAATTATCAGATGAGCAGTTGGAGAAAATAATCTTAAAGACCCGTATTTTTGCCCGCACAAAACCCGAAGATAAATTAAGATTAGTGACAGTGCTAAAAAAAATGGGTTATGTGGTAGGCGTAACCGGAGACGGAGTGAACGACGCTTTAGCGTTAAAACGCGCTGATGTAGGACTGGCAATGGGAGAATGCGGAACTGACGTGGCTAAAGAAGCCAGCGATATCATTTTGACGGATGATAATTTCGCCACTGTTGTCTCAGCTGTTGAAGAAGGAAGAACAATTTATAACAATATTATAAAAGCCATTACTTATCTCCTGGCTACCAATTTTTCCGATCTGGCTTTTGTTTTTTTTGCAAATTTATTCGGACTGCCGAATCCATTTTTTCCAACCCAAATCCTCTGGATTAATCTGGTAACAGACGGTCTGCCTGCTTTGGCCTTAGCATCTGACAATAAAGATCATACCGTATTAAATAATAAGCCCAGAGATCCTCATGCGCCAATTTTAAACCGCGCCCGTCTTACTCTAATTATTACGATTGGGCTTTCACTTTCTCTTGGCTACCTTTTGATATTCAGTACCTTGCTTGAGAATGGATCTTCGGAAACTTTTGCCAGAACTATAGTGCTTAATACGCTGGTTGTGTCCCATATGGCTTTGGCTTTTGTTATGCGGGGAAAAACGCTATTTAAATTTAATAAATTTCTTATTCTGGGAGTGTTATTTACGCTAACTCTTCAGGCAATTATAACCTTCAATCCTTTTTTCCAAAAAATCTTCAGACTCGGATTTTAGCTTGACATTGCAATCTCAATGTTATATATTTCATTCTTATGAGAGAAATATGTCCTTTCGTTAATGATGGAAAGTGTCCTGTACGAGAAGTTCTTAACGTTAAATCTTATTTGGGGAAAGACGCCGAAGGACTCTCCGTTGGTGTCATCAGAGCACTAGTGTGTATGGCTGAGCTCGAACAAGAAACCAGAAAAAAAGAGTGCGGACGCTACACCACGCTTTCTATCAAACAAACTGCACGAAGGTCTTCGGGAAAATAAAATTATAAAACATTTAAACATCAGCCCCACTTCGTTCTAAGCTCGCTTGATTATCTCTATAATATAATGTTATATTGCGTATCTATGATTGAACAATTGACTAATGGATGTGAATTCATAATCTGCGCTAAATTCCGAACTTTCAGATGCGATCAAAAGGAAGGACTCAAACGTCTTGTGTCCAGATTCGGCCAAGTTTTTGGCAAAGCATACCTACAAAATCTTCACTGTGACAATCCAAAGAGTGCGGAGAGAAAAAAACATTGTCAAGCTCTGAGAAGCCTTAAAAAAGATGGAGACAAATCTATTTTCGCGAAAAAACCCGATACTGTTCCTTTCTAAAGCCTTGGATAGGTCTATATCAATTTTTGCTGTTTTCTGTCTCTCTCTTTTAATTTTTTACCTAAATGTTCGAAGGCGGATTTGGTTGCTACCCGGCCGGATTTGGTTCTTTTTAAAAATCCTAATTGTAATAAATAAGGCTCAACAACTTCTTCAACTGTACCAACATCCTCAGAAATTGATGCTGCAATTGTTTCTACTCCAACCGGTCCTCCATCATGCTTCTCGATAATATTTTTTAGATATCTTCTATCGAGTACATCCAACCCAAAAGGATCAACACCCAACAGGTCTAATGCTTGAACAATATTTATTTTATCTATATCTCCTCTTGCCTTAACTTGCGCATAATCTCTGGCTCTTTTTAATAATTTAAGCGCAATTCTCGGCGTTCCTCTGGCTCTTTTGGCAATTTCCTTGATACTTTCCTTGTCCACTTTTACTTTCAATTTTTTGGCAGCATTTGCAATAATTATTTCCAATTCGTTTGGCGCATAAAAATTTAATCTGTGCACTAATCCAAAACGGTCACGGAGAGGAGCTGACATAAGCCCAATTCTGGTGGTTGCGCCAATGATGGTAAATTGGGGAAGATCCAGTCTTAAACTTTTGGCAGACGGCCCTTTCCCCAAAATAATATCCAGGGCATAATCTTCCATTGCCGGATATAAAGTTTCTTCAACTACCTTGTTTAATCTGTGAATTTCATCAATAAAAAGAATATCTCCTTTTTCTAAATTAGTGAGGATGGATGCCAAATCCCCGGCGCGTTCAATCGCAGGACCGGAAGTTACCCGGATATTGGCCTTCATTTCTTTGGCAATTAAATGAGCCAGAGTTGTCTTGCCTAGCCCCGGAGGCCCATACAAAAGCACATGCTCAATTGCCTCTTTTCTTTTTTTGGATGCGGTAATTGTTATTTTTAAAGATTCCTTGATCGGAGTCTGTCCATGAAACTCATTCCATTCCTTAACCCTAAGGGATGTAAATAACGCCTCTTCTTCAGGGCTTACCTGCTCGACAGGGCTGTTTTTTTGCTTTGTTTTGTTGTTTATCATATCTTAAATCCGAATACCTAAATCCGAAATCCGAAACAAATTCTAATTTTCGAAATGCAAATTTTCAAAACCCTTTATATTTTGAGTTTTTGTCATTTGATATTGTTTCGAATTTCGATATTCGTGCTTCGAATTTTTATCTACCTAGGTATTTTAGCGCTAATTTAATGGTTTCTGTAATTTTTTGTTCTTCTTTTTTAACAGCTCTTATCGCATCGTAAATTTCTTTACTCGTAAATCCAAAACCTTTCAATGCAGCTATTGCCTCTTCGCTTCCGGACATGTCTTCACCACTTAAATCAAGCTCAGCAATTCCTCCAAATTTATTCTTTAGCTCAATGATTATTTTTTGGGCATTTTTCTGACCCAAGCGTGGAACTGATTTGAAAAATGATGTGTCAGCAGCGGCTATTGCAGAAATAATCTGATTTCTATTACCTATCGAAAAAATATTCATTGCAGTTTTGGGACCAATACCTGAAACTCCAATTAGATTTTCAAAAAGCTTCAGATCCAAAGCTTCCAAAAATCCAAAAAAAGAAATATTATCCTCCCTGACATGAGTATAAATAAAAAGCTCTAACGGAGACCCTTTGTGAGCCTTTGCTAAAACATCACTAGCTGCTAATACCTTGTATCCGACCCCCTGAATATCAAGAATAATTGAATTTAATTCCTTAAAAATTACCCCACCTCTTAAATGACCAATCATATTTTACCCTGAGCCCGCCGAAGGGCGTCTTGATTATAGCACAAGGAATGTCTAGAATAGACTAATGAGTTTAGATGTAAAAAAATTGGACAAATCTAATTTCAGACAGTTTATCTTGGATTCCCCATCGCAGTTTGAAATAGGAATGTCCTTGGCACAAAACATAAAAATCCCAGGAGATTTTAGAAATATCGTTGTTTCCGGAATGGGCGGATCGGCACTTCCTGCCAATCTTTTAAAAATCTATTGCAATGACCTTGTAAAGAAAAATTCCGAATATAAGCCTTTTGAAATTTACATTAACAGATATTATTCCCTTCCTCAACAAAGCCACTATCCAAATACCTTAAATATTATTTCCTCATATTCGGGCAATACCGAAGAAACTATTAGCTCACTTGAAGAAGCTGACAAGGCTAGCCTTCCTTTCGTAGGAATGTCCAGTGGCGGAAAAGTAGAAGGGTTATGTAAAAGATATGGAGTGCCACATATGAAATTACCCATTCCTTATCCTAATTTCCAGCCGAGAATGGGCACGGGTTATTTTTTCGGAGCGATAGTGCAATTATTTATTAATCAAGGTCTAATACCCAATACTTCAACTGAAATTTTTTCTTCAGCCAAAGAGCTTAGTGTCCAAATGGAAAACCTTGAACAAAAAGGGATTAAATTGGCAACAAAATTAAAAGGCAAAACTTTGCTAATCTATGCTTCTCCAACCTACAAATCTGTTGCAATGGTATGGAAAATAAAAATGAACGAAAATGCAAAAATTCCGGCATTTTGGAATTTTTTTCCGGAGGCAAACCATAACGAAATGGTTGGATTTACCAATCCCCAAGCCAAATTTCTTATCATAATGTTAAAAGATCCGCAAGATCACGAAAGAAATCTAAAAAGATATGAGGCGACAAGGCAACTTCTTAAAGAAAAGGGTGTTGAGTCGGAAGTTATTGCAATGGAAGGCGATAATGTCTTCAGTAAAATTTTTACAAGCATTATTCTTGCAGATTGGACATCTTATTATTTGGCTCTTGAATACGGACAGGATCCGACTCCGGTTGATATGGTAGAAAACCTTAAAAAAATCCTCGCCTCTTGACCCTTCGGCAAGCTCAGGGTCAACCCTGAATAAAATTGAGGGCTTGACAAAGACATACAAGATACATACAATGTTTGTATGAGGAGTATGAACACTCAGACACTAAACATTGCCCTTCCCAGAGAATTAGCTAAAAAAGTGGACGCACTGGCTAAAAAGGAATATAGAAGTAGAAGCGGGTTAATCCGCGAAGCTTTGAGAGCATATTTAAGAAAAGCAGACGAATGGAATCAAATGCATGCTTCGTTTAGAAAAACAACTAAAAAAACAGATCAACGGAAAAAAGAATGCGGAGAAATCTAAAGACCAATATCTTTCCTATAATGCATGCCTCTGAAATATATACCGTTTTTTCCAATATATGGATATAATTTTTTTCTAGCATCTCCCCTGTTTTTTCCATATGCGGTTACGTCAACTATTCTTCCCCCATTAGTTATCACTTTTCCATTTTCCAATACAGTTCCTGCATGAAATAATTGAATGTTTGGATCAGTAATACTTTCTAGCCCATGAATTTCATCTCCGGTTATGGGTTTTTCAGGATATCCTTCTGCTGCCAAAACAACGCAAACCGCTGCTCCCCTGCGAAATCCAATATCGCTTTTTTTCAGCCTACCTCCTGAAGTATTTTTTAATGCTTTCAATAAATCTGAACTTAAAAGCATCATCAATGGCTGCGTTTCCGGGTCTCCAAATCTTACGTTATATTCCAGAACTTTTGGCCCGTCATTTGTCATCATTAATCCCGCATATAATACTCCCTTAAATAGATTGCCTTCCATTCCCATCCCCTCTACGGTTGGCTTTAAAATTCGGTCGTAAACCTGCTTCACTAACTCCTTATCCATGGAAGCCGCGGGGGCAAACGCTCCCATACCGCCAGTATTATGACCCTTGTCGTTATCATTTACTCTCTTATGATCTTGAGCGGGAAGAAGAGGAACAATTATTTTGCCATCCGTGAACGCAAGAAACGAAATCTCTTTACCTCGCAGTCTTTCTTGAATAACAATTCTGGAACCATTATCAAACTCCCGGTCAATCATGATTCTTTTTATAGCATTCGTGGCTTCTTCTTTTGAATCAGGAAGAAATACTCCCTTACCAGAGGCGAGCCCATCTGCCTTTATCACAAAATCTTTCCAGACTGGTTCATCAAAAAAATGCATCGCAACACGAAGATCTGTAAAGACTACTGATTTTGGTTGCGGAATATTGTGGCGTTTCATAAAATCTATTGCCCAAGATTTACTTGTTTCCAATCGTGCCGCTTCTTGAGTCGGACCAAATATTGGCAACCTATCTTCGTTAAAAACATTTACTATCCCTTCTCCCAAGGGGCTCTCTGGACCAACAACAGTCAGTCCAACTTTATTGTCCGAAGAAAATCTTGCCAGATTATTAACTTCCGTTGCTTCAATATCTAAATTCGTTCCAATTTGCTGTGTCCCCCCATTTCCAGGAGCAAAATATAAATCGGGGCTATTTGCTGATTGTTTTATTTTCCATCCCAAAGCATGTTCCCTACCGCCACTGCCGACAATTAAAACTCTTTCAGTCATCTCAATTTTTTATTTGTAAATGCGTGGGTTAAGGCAACGGCGATTGCGTCAACAGTGTCATCTAATTTGGGCAGTTCTTTTAATTTAAGTATTGCTTTGATCATTCTGCCAACCTGAGATTTGTCTGCGTGTCCATATCCTGTAACCGCAATTTTTATTTGCAAAGGGGTATAAGAAAAAACCGGAATTTTTTGCATTGCGCCTGCTAAAGTGATTACACCCCTGGCTTCTCCAACTTTAAAGGCAGTTTTGGCATTGGTTGTAAAAAATAATTCCTCAATTGCTAATTCATTAGGCTTGTATTTTTTAATTAATGCGTAAATTTGTTTGTAAACATCAACTAAACGATCTTGGGAATTAGTATTCTTAGAAGTTTCAATACATCCGCAACTTTGCACTTTGCACTTTGCACTTTGCACTTCCAATACCGCCCATCCCACCCTGGCATATCCCGGATCAATTCCCAAAATTACCATATCTGATTAGGATTATACCACTACTAAAATTGATTTTTAGATTATGGAGGTGGCCACACTTGAGGATTCCTCTAATTGCTTTTTCAGCTTCTCAAGCGCTTCAGCATGAAGCTCCACGTCTTTTTTTGTGGGAGACTCCTCGCTTAAACCTTCTATAGGAAAACCTTCAGTGCGATCTCTGTACGCCCATTTAGCACGTCCATCTTTTGACAGATTAAGCCTGACCCTCTCATTACCTCTTGTTCTCATCCCGATATCTATAGTCACTTCTTCTACCGGTTCTTTTCCTTTTTTATCTCTAAACTGCTGAAATGCAAAAAGAGAGATGCTTCCCTCGCCAACTTTGACATCCTTTTGAAAAGATAATATCTTAACTCCGCGATAGATCTCGCTCTCACCATGCTCATTTAGCAGCTTCATGTAATTATCGTGAAGAGTTACAACTTCTTCTATGCTTGGGTTAACTTCAACAATTTTTTTAAGCGAGTCTGTTTTGCCTGGATGATCGGCTTCAAGCTGTATCATATCAAGAATATACACCCAACATAGACTCTATGTCAATATAAATAACTATATGTAAAAAATAAATAGGCATTGTAATAAATAGCTCTTTCTTGTATAATTGCTTTTTATGAAGAGATTCAAACTGGCAGTTGAGAAGAGAAAAATTCTGGGAAAAAAAGTTTCCAAACTCCGAAAAGAAGGCTTGTTTCCCGCAAATATTTATGGAAAAGGCGTAAAATCTCTTTCCGTACAAGTCCCTTACAAAGACTTTGAGAAAGTTTATAAAGAAGCTGGCCTTACAGGCATTGTCGATGTAGAAGTTGCAGGAGAAATTAGACCATCTCTAATTCACAATGTTCAGCAAGATTATTATAAACATACCCTTCTCCATGCGGATTTTTTCCAAGTTAATCTGAAAGAAAAAGTTAAAACAATGGTCAAAATCGTTACTCTTGGCGAGCCGAAAGCAGTTTCGGAAAAACTGGGACTTCTTATTCAACCCCTTAACGAAGTCGAAATTGAAGCTCTTCCTACAGATTTACCGGATAAAATAGAGGTAAATGTTGAACCTCTGGCAGTATTGGATGCGCAAATAACTGTTGGTGAGATAAAAGCGCCCGCAGGAGTCACTATTTTGACCGACGCTTCTCAAGTTGTTGCAAAAATTGGCGCATTAATCAGCAAGGAAGCAGCAGAGCAAGCAGCAGCAGAAGCCGCAGCAGCCGAAGCGGCCAAAGCAGCCGCCGCACCAACCACGGAAACAGGAGAAGGAGCAGAAAGAGCTGTTCCAACAGAAGGAGCGACGCCACAAACTGCTGCAGAGGCGGGAAAACCAGCAGCCGGAGCTCCAGCGGTACCAGCAGCGGCCAAACCGGAGGCTCATTCGGCAAATTCAGGACAAGCAAAACCTCAGAAATAGAGCTTATTCCTAAGGAACTCTTTTATTTTTCTCCCATTTTCAGAATTTGGATCCAAAGATAAGCCTTTCTCAAGATACATTTTTGCCTTAGAACTATCCCTTAACTTATATTCGAGGACTGCTGCTTGAAAATACGCGTCCGGATAATTTTGGTGTTTTGCTAAAAAACTTATCCAAAAATTTAAATCCTTACTTAAGCTTTCTCTTTGTTGGTCAATGTTTTGCTTTGTTTGTAAATTTTTTTGCAAATCATACCCCACAACAACAACAGCTACTGCGAAAATGAGGACGACAAAAAGTCTTAAGGCTCCCCCGTATATTTTGAATAATGTTGCGTGATTAATTTTTGGGAAAGAAGATTTAAAGTTCTCGGTAATACTTCGGGAATTACTCGGGAATTTTGTATTATTTCCGCCAGCTGGCGGACTTTTCTTTTTTATATTCTTAAACTTCATAAAGAGGGTTTACCCTCCGAAGCCTTGGCGAAGGAGGGCCACCTATCAATCATTATGGATTTGCCGAATTTAAATCTTTGATAAATTTCCTCAGTTACAAAAGGCATAAAAGGATGGAGAAGCTTCAAAAGAATTAAGAATGAAGAATTAAGAATTAAGAATGAGTTCTCGTTAATGCGATTTTTTACATCTTCTATATATTTATCTGCGAATTCATGCCAGGCAGACTCATACAAAGCCTCCGCCGCATAGTTAAAATTATATTTCTCCAAATCTTCTGTTACTTTTTCAGTTAATTCCCCTATTTTCTTAACCATCTCTTTATCTTTTTCGTGTTTAGCGATATTTTCTAGTTGCTCCATTGTTAAATTGTTTTCCAATTTTTGATTTTTGATTTTTGATTTTTGCATTTCAATAAAGCGTGCCATATTCCATAGCTTATTCGTAAATTTGCGCGCTGCTTCCAGCTTGGGATAAGATAGGGACTGGTCGTTGCCGGTAGCATTTCCGTAAATTAGGGCAAAGCGCACTGCGTCTGCCCCATACTGATTAACGATTTCCAGAGGGTTAACAACATTTCCTTTTGACTTGCTCATCTTTTTTCCCAACGGATCATTTACTAGACCATGCAAGAGAATGTTTTTAAACGGAATTTTCCCTGTTCTGTAAATCCCCACCATTGCCATTCTTGCTACCCACCAAGGTAAAATATCGTAGCCTGTTTCCATTACGGAGGTTGGGTAAAATTTATCAAAAAAACCACCTGACCCTTTACAATCGCAGTTCGTCATTAGGGTGGAAAATGGCCATTGGGCTGAAGAAAACCAAGTGTCAAAAGTGTCTTTATCCTGAATCCAGCCTTCACCGATAGGCTTTTTCTCTCCAACATAAATTTCATGAACTTGACCTTCCCTAAGAAAACCAAAAGAATAAGCGTAAATCCACGCCTTTGTCTTTTCGGTTACGCCTAATTCAGGCTTGTGAAATTTAAATGCTTCAATTAATTCCTTTCTTTCTTTATATGTTGCACCATGGGCTCTATCATCTAAAGGAATTTTGCCAACTACTGTTCTCTCTATGTCAATAATTGTTCCGTACCCAAAAATCTTTTTCGTCTGACTATTCTCGAATGCAAATTTATCTCCAACTTTAAAGTCATGGTCACGCAATCTGTATGTTTTTGTTTTTCCAGACAGCACTTGAGGCTCTGTTCTTTGATGAAAGCCCATAATGACAATGTCTTTTGTTGGTTTCCACTCCCTAAACCAAGCAGGGATGGAAATTCCCCAAACGATTTGCCTAGAGATGTTCCAATCTCTAATATTTTCTAAAAACTGAAAGTATCTTTTTTCAAAACCCTTGGGATAAATTTTAATTTTTTTAGACTTAACAGCTTCTATTGCAGGTTTTGCCAAAGGTTCCATTCTTACAAACCACTGCTCCAAAGGCAAGGGCTCCAAAATATTTCTACACTTATAACAAAGCCCGACTCTATTTTGATAATTTTCATCAATTTTCTCAATTAAGCCTTTTGCCTGCATTTCTTCAACAATAGCTTTTCTCGCTTGCTTAACATATAGTCCTGCAAATTTACCCGCATAATGATTCATTTTGCCGTCAAATCCGATAACCTGTTTAAGGGGAAGTTTATGGCGCTTTCCCGTTTCAAAATCGTTAAAATCATGTGCCGGCGTAATCTTTACGACTCCTGTTCCGAATTCCGGATCAACTGATTCATCGGCAATCACTTTAATTTTTGTCTTGCCCAAAACAGTTTCAATTTCCAATTCTTGACCAACATATTTTTTATACCTTTTATCATTGGGGTGTACCGCTACCGCAGTGTCTCCAAATTTTGTTTCCGGACGGGTCGTTGCCAAAACTAAAGGCCCATATTTAATGTAATAGAGAAGGCTTTTGCGCTCCTCATGAACCACTTCTAAATCAGAGAATGAAGTACCATCAAAAGTGCAATAATTAACCAATCTTTTTGCTCTGTAAGCTAAGCCATCAGCAAAAAGTTTTTTAAAAGTATCGTAAACTATTTCAATAACATTATTATCCAAAGTATATTTTTCCCTGCTCCAATCCAAAGAAAAACCCAATCTTCGAAGCTGCTTTTCTATTCCTCCCCTATTCTCATTAACATAGTTTTTAATCATTTCATAAAGCTCTTCTCTTTTGAAATCTAATCTGGATTTACCTTGCTCACGAAGTTTTTTCTCAAATACAAATTGCGTTTCTATTCCGGCATGATCGGTTCCCGGAAGCCAAAGC
>Ga0209518_1002742_pt1 | contig 15949 bp, 13 predicted proteins | sample RifGroB1_FD_183993 | JGI IMG/M metagenome (GOLD analysis project Ga0209518, IMG submission 183993) | Groundwater microbial communities from Rifle, Colorado, USA - Groundwater B1 (SPAdes) (version 2) | ecosystem: Environmental > Aquatic > Deep subsurface > Groundwater | place: Rifle, Colorado...
TCTTATGCAATCTTTCATAGCTTTTTTTGGTTATTAATCAGAGCAGTACGGTCACTGAGCGGAGCCGAAGTGACACCTCGACTCCGCTCGGTGTCCGAGTTAATTTAAACAATAATCGACAGCCTGAATATAAAATGCAAACCTGTCATTCTGGTTTTTGCTTGCAAAAGACCGGAATCTTTAACTTAATAAACTTATTTTCAATAGATTCCCGCCTTCGCGGGAATGACAGAAAGGGGTTGTTTTTTTTGCAATTTAAATTCATTTCAGTATATTTTCCGCATTATTTTATTTGCAAGTTTTTTTCTTGTCAAAGTAAGAACAAAGTTATAAATTTAATCCCTAAGAATTTTCAAACAACTATTTAAGAAGAGCCTATGAATCAAGAAATTGCACGAAGAAGAACCCTGGCCATTATTTCTCACCCCGATGCGGGGAAAACCACGCTGACTGAAAAACTTCTCCTCTATGGAGGCGCTTTAGACCTTGCAGGCTCAGTAACTGCCAAAAAAAAACAAAGAGACACCGCTTCCGACTGGATGGAGCTTGAAAAGAAAAGAGGAATTTCTATTTCTTCCACCCTTCTCCAGTTTGAATATAAAAACCATAAATTCAATCTTCTGGATACACCCGGACACAAAGATTTTTCAGAAGATACTTACCGTGTACTCACTGCCGTGGACAGCGTCATCATGGTCATTGATGCTGCGAAAGGAATTGAAAGTCAGACCGTAAAACTTTTTGAAATTTGCCGTAAGCAGCAAATCCCTATTTTCACTTTTATCAATAAACTGGACCGTCCCGCAAAATCTCCCATCGAACTTCTCGATCAGATTGAAGATGTTTTAGGACTTCATACTTTTCCGGTTAATTGGCCGATTGAGTCTGGAGAGTTTTTTAAAGGTGTTTATGACCGTTTGAATAAGGAAGTTCATCTTTTTGAACGCTCTGTGGGAGGTATTTACAAAGCAGGTGTTTCGATCCACAGCCTTTCCGACCCTTTTTTTAAAAATCTCCTCCTTGAAAATATTTACAAGGAATTTGTCGAAGAAATTGAGCTTTTAGATTATGCTCACGCATCTTTTGACCGTGAAAAAATCCATTCGGGCGATCTGTCTCCGGTTTATTTCGGGAGTGCTTCCAATAATTTCGGAATTGAGCTTTTATTAAACGGATTTCTTGATTATTCCGCCCCACCCAAACCCAGACAGGTTCTTTCAGGTGAGACTCTTTCTCTGACCGATCCTTCGTTTGCAGCTTTTGTCTTTAAAATGCAGACCAATATGAATCCCATGCACCGGGATAGAATGGTTTTTGCAAGAGTCTGCGCAGGAAAATTTCAAAGAGATTTAAAAGTCTTTCATACCCGGACCGGTAAAGAAATCAGGCTCTCCAGCGCTCACAGTGTATTTGGGAATGAGAGAGAAACCATCCATGAATCCTATCCGGGCGATATCATTGGATTTATCACCAATGCCGAGTTTAAAATTGGAGATACGATCAGCTCAAACCCTAAAATTGTTTTTAAAAAAATACCCCGTTTTGCGCCCGAAATCTTTGCTTATATCCATAATATCAATACTTCTCAATATAAATCATTCCGCAAGGGACTGGATCATCTTTTAGCCGAAGATATTGTTCAAACCTTTCAAATTGATAATCAAACTCAAAACATCCCTCTTTTGGGAGCTTTAGGGGATTTACAGTTTGAAGTCCTTCAATACCGTTTAAAAGATGAATACGGGGTCGAGACCCGCTTGGAAGTTATGCCTTGGAAAGTCTTGCGCTGGCTGGAAGTCCCTGTTGATAAAAATTTCTTAAAAAACAAACTTTCCTACCGTGAAGCATCTGGTATCGATGACCATGGAAAACAGGTTGTTTTTTTCAATGATCCTTGGGATTTTAATTATTTTTCCAATAAAAATACTGAAATAAAACTTTTGGATTTTCTCACTGATTATTGATTTTTGAGTAAAGAAAAAAAAAGAATTTAAATTAAAAACATTATCTCTTGTTTCTGGAACATTGTTTCACCTGTTTTAATTTAAATACGACCCTGATTTAAACAACCCTGCACGAGGCTCTTTTTCCCTGTCCGGCTTAATTTCAGGGTTGAATAATGGAGGATTCTCTCTTGTCTTAGCTGGTTGTTTTTATAAATAAATATCTTTTCTAAGTCCAATTCTTAACACAACAATTTTATTATCATCTATATCAAAAATAATTCTATAATCCCCAATTCTAAACCGATAAGAACCTAATTTTGAATTGATCAAAGCTTTAGCATAATATTGCGGGTCAACAGCATATTGTTGAAGTTTTTTACCTATACGCTTTTTCAAAGAATTATCAAAATTTTGAATATCTTTAAAAGCCCTTTCAGTAAAAATGATTTCATACATCAAAAACTTCTGAAAATGATTTCACTTTACCTTTTTTATAATCATTGCGAGCTTCTGTAATAGATTTGATATAAGGGTCACTGCTTAAAGCAACAAGGTCTTCTAAATTTTCCTGAAATGAATCCTGAACAACATCAGAAATCAAATGCTTAAATTCATCAATACTTAAATCTTTAATTTTTGTTTTCATTTTACAACCCAATCATTTTTATTATGAAAAGATAACATGAAAAATCTAAAAAAGAAAATAAAGCGAAAAATTCAATTAAAAAAGCTCAAATATTTTTTAAATTACCTGAGGGTAAAAATAAAATCAGCTCATCACAGAATTATATCCCCTGATTTTTCTTTTCATCTCCTGAATCCATTCCGGTTCAAAAAAAGGGTATTTATACATAAAAACACTGTCATTATGGAAAAGCGGCTCATTTTTAATCTCAGGATAAATTTTTTCCAGTTTCTGAAAATCGGGTGTCCCCGGAATAGGTGAGAAAAGATTAAAATGAATATTGACCCTCTGAGACTTTAAAAATTCAACTGTTTCTTCAATTTTTTCTTTTTGCACAAAGGGAGAAATGAGAAGATAAAACCCAATTTCCATTTTTTGAAAACCAGCTTCTTTAAGAGCATTGATCCCTTCTACGATTTTTTCCTGAGTAGCTTTATAGAATGAATTGGTTTGAATTGTTTGATCAAAAGCTTCCAGCCCGAAACGAAGCGTTTTGAATCGATTATTTTTTAAAAACAAGGCTTTTTCTTCATCAATCATTCCAATATGAAGACCATTGGGCGTATGATAATTAAAAAAAAGCCCTTTAGCATTTAATTTTTCAACCTGTTCTTTCAAATTATCAAAACAATAAAGAAGCGCATCGTCAAAAAACGCAATATTTCTGATGCCTTTTTGATAAGCTTCATGAAAATCGGCGATCGGCGGAAAGTGGAGAAGTTTAAATTCTGGCTGAAGAATTTTTGATGCACAGTAAGAACACGAGTAAGGACATCCAAGGCAAAGTGTTAAAGACAAAAAAGGTTTATCCATAACAGATTGAATATCGATATACTGATCATATTCTTCCCATTTTTTGAAAATAGGTGTGTTTAAAACTTTCCCTATTTTTTTCAAACTTTCATCATTAAAATTTCCTGATATCACCTCATCGGCTCCCGATTTCAAAGCATGTTCCCGGCAGAGAGTCGCATAACTTCCTCCCAAAAAAACAGGTTTATCCGGATGAAGAGATTTTAAAATCCTGATCATTTCAAAACTTCCCTGATACCAGTAAGTCAGAAATGAACCTACTAAAACAAGGTCATAATCCAGTTTTTTGATATCTTCAATCATTTCTTTTTCAGAAATACCAAACCGGTAGTATTTTTTATTCATGATGCTCAGGTCTTGAGGAATATCATATTCTTCTCTTTTGAAAAAACCTCTCCCATAAGTTCTTTTTGAATCTCTTGAATAAAGATAATCTTTGAAAATAACTTCAAATCCGGCTTGTTTTAAAATAGAAGAAAGAAAAAGAAGCCCCAGAGGATTCATCCACTCGTCATAAAGCTTGAAATCATAAACAGGAGGATTGATTAAGAGTATTTTTTTCATCAATGTTTATTTTGTAAGCAGCGGATAAAAATCCGCTGCTCTTTAATAGATAAGATTATTGATCAATCTTGAATAGTTTCTAAAGGAAGTTCTTCTTGTCTTTGCTTTTGCTCTTCTTTAGCATCATTTTCAATGCTTCTTGCCAAAAAGCCTGTTCCAGCCGGTACAATATGTCCGATAATAACATTTTCCTTGAGACCTACCAGTTCATCCTCGGCGCCTTTAATCGCTGCACGAGTCAAGATTCTCGTAGTTTCCTGGAAGGATGCGGCCGCAATAAAACTTTCTGTATTCAAGGCAGTTTTTGTAATACCCATCAAAACAGGTCTGAATGTCGCCGGAGCCCCTCCCTGCGCGATAACCTTCTCGTTGATTTTTTTCACTTTAATCCGGTCTGCTTTCTGGCTGATGATAAAATCGGTATCTCCCGGTTCCTTGATCTCTACTTTTGAAAGCATTTGTCTGATAATGACAGCAATATGCTTGTCATTAATCATAACGCCCTGCTCCCGATAGACTTCCTGAACCCTGTTGAGAAGATAGCTTGAAACTTCATCTACGCCCAGAATCCTTAAGATATCATGTGGGTTTTGCTCTCCGCTGCAAAGAAGCTGACCTTTTTTCACTTCTTCCCCGTCTCTGACATAAATATGCCGGTCGGTAGGAATGCTGTATTTGATTTTTTTCACATTGTTTTCTTCATCCACACATTCAAGAGCCAGAATAAATTTATTTCTGACTTTTCCCTTAAACCGGATCACTCCGTCTTCTTTTACCATGTATGAGTAATTTTTAGGTACTCTGGATTCAAAAAGCTCAGTAACCTTTGGAAGACCTCCGGTAATATCCTTGACTTTAATTTCACTGGATGAAATACGGGCAATCACATCCCCTGCTCTTACTTTCTGATTTTCTTCAACCATAATCATGGTTCCGGCAGGAAGAGGATATTGAGTCGGCTTGCCGTTTTTACTTTCAATCGTGATTTGAGGAATCAGGTGTTCTTCTTTTGTTTCTTTGATATATTTCTGTACTTTTTTTCCGGCTTCTTTTTCAAGTCTTAAAGTTGTACCCGGAATAATATCCACATATTTTACTTCTCCGTTCGTTTCAGCAATAATGTAGTCTGTATTCGGTTCTGTTTTTCCGATTTCTTTTTCTCTTTCCACCAGTTCGCCTTCAGAAACAAAAAGTTCGGTTCCAGCTTTTACATTAATGCTGGTTTCTTCTCCGGTAATATAGATTTCATCGCCCTGAATAATAACAAATCCTGTACAGTCCGCATGGATTTCTTTCTTCGTTTTTTTGTCAATTCCGATCACATCTTCAGGAAAGACCTTGATATTATTTTCTATTTTAATATCAAGATTTTCTTTTAAAAACTCTCTGATAATATTTTTAATCACCAACTGATCATTTCGGGTAACAATTTTCTCTTCACCCCTGATCGCCAAATTGTTTGGAAGTTTCACAATAAAAGCGGGATATTTTAAAGTAATGCTGCTTTCTCCGCCTCCCATCGATGCAACCCCTCCGATGTGGAAGGTTCTCATTGTCAGCTGGGTACCAGGCTGTCCGATAGACTGTGCAGCAATAATTCCAATCGCTTCACCGACTTCAACTGTTTTTCCGGTTGCAAGGTTTCGACCATAACATTTAATACAGATTCCGACTTCAGATTCGCAGCTTAATGCGCTTCTAACCTTGACCTTATCCAGACCGATTTTTTCAATGTATTCCGCCAGTTCTTCATCGACTTCCATATTTCTTTTCGCAATAATTTCACCTGTTCTCGGGTGAAAAATATCTTCTGCCAAAAATCGTCCAAGAATTCTTTCAGAAATAGGCTCAATCACTTTTTCCTCAATCGGGCTTTTGATCGGAGTCATCTCAATTCCTTTGAGAGTTCCGCAGTCTTCCTGAGAAATAACAATATTTTGAGCCACATCAATCAGTTTTCTGGTCAAATAACCCGCATCCGCAGTTTTCAAGGCGGTATCCGCCAATCCTTTCCGCGCACCGTGAGTTGAGGTAAAGTATTCTAAAACCGTCAGACCTTCCTTAAAGTTGGATTTGATCGGCACATCGATGATTTCACCGTTTGGTTTCGCCATCAATCCCCGCATCCCGGCAAGCTGTCTGATCTGCTCTTTACTTCCTCTCGCTCCTGAGTCTGCCATCATGAAAACAGGATTAAATCCGTCTCTGTCTTTCGAGAGTTTTTCAAACATGATATTTTTAATTTTATTGTTAATATCGTTCCATTTTTCTTTGACCCGCTGAGATCTTTCCTGTTTTGATAAAAATCCTTCTTTAAAGCTTTTTTCAATTTTTTCAATCTCTTTATCTGTCTTTTCCACCAGCTCATATTTTTCTTCAGGAATAATAATATCATCAATTCCGATAGAAACTCCATAGAGTGTGGAATATTTATATCCCAGTTCCTTGATTTGGTCAAGGCATTTAACCGCAACAGCAGGACCGTATTTATAAATAATATCCCCGATCAGAGATTTTACTTTTTTATCTCCCACAGTTTCATTGACAAAAGGATAACTCTGCGGAAGCTGCTCATTGAAAATAATTCTTCCTAAAGTCGTTTCTTTCCATTTATTGCGATGCCAGATTTTTATCTTTGCATTTAAGGTTAAATACTTTGCATCATAAGCTTTTAAAGCTTCTTCATAGCTTGAAAAAACCTTATTTTCCCCTTTTTCACCCGGTTTTTTCTTGGTCAGAATATAAAGACCCAAAAGAATATCCTGAGTAGGAGTAATAATCGGTTTGCCATTCGCAGGGTCCAAAAGGTTTTTACTTGCCAGCATCAGCATCCATGTTTCAACCTGTGCCTCAACAGAAAGAGGGAGGTGAATCGCCATCTGGTCGCCGTCAAAGTCCGCATTGTAACCTTTACAGACAAGAGGGTGAAGCTGAATCGCTTTTCCTTCTACCAAAACAGGTTCAAACGCCTGAATCCCCAATCTGTGGAGGGTAGGAGCACGGTTTAAGAGCACAGGCCGCTGACGAATCACTTCTTCCAGTACATCCCAGACTCTTCTGTCCTGTCTTTCGATCAGTTTTTTCGCTTCTTTAATATGAGAGGCAATCCCTCTGTTTTTTAATTCACGGATTAAGAAAGGCTTGAAAAGTTCAAGACCGATTTCTTTAGGAATACCGCACTGGTGAAGTTTTAATTTCGGACCGATAACGATAACGGATCTTCCTGAATAGTCCACCCGTTTTCCAAGAAGGTTTTGTCTAAATCGACCTTGTTTTCCTTTAAATAAATCCGATAAAGATTTTAAAGGTCTATTATTGTTTACTTTTAAGGTTTTTTTACTTCGGCTGTTGTCTAAAAGAGCATCGACCGCTTCCTGAAGCATTCTTTTTTCATTTCTTAAAATAATTTCAGGTGCGTTTCTTTGTTTGAGTTTTTTCAGCCGGTTATTTCGGTTGATGACTCTTCGGTAAAGGTCATTTAAGTCGCTGGTTGCGAATCTTCCGCCGTCTAACTGAACCATAGGTCGGAGTTCAGGAGGAATGACAGGAAGAACTTTTAAAACCATCCACTCTGGTTTATTTCCTGAATTATAAAAATCAGATAAAAGCTCTAACCGTTTCAAGTCTTTGACCACAGGGTCTTTCCCTTTTCGTCTTCTTTCCTCAATTTTATCTTTGACCTGATTGATTTCATACTCTAAATCCATTTTTTCAAGGATTTCCCGAATCGCTTCAGCCCCGGTTCCAATTTTATAATTGTACTCGGCGTATTTATCCAAAACTTTGCTGTATTGATCTTCGTTTAAGATTTCTCGGGATTTTAAATCCGTATCGCCATTGTCAATCACAATGTATTTTTCATAATAGAGAATACTTCTCAGTTCTGTGGAAGTAAATCCAAGAATGAGCGCCAGACGGCAGGGGTTGACTCTGTAAAACCAGATATGCGCCACAGGTACAGCCAGTTCCACATGTCCCATTCTCTCTCTTCTGACTCTGGAATGCGTTACTTCCACACCGCAGCGGTCACAGATAACGCCTTCAAAGGTTCGAGATTTGTATTTAGAACAGCTGCATTCCCAGTCTTTGGAAGGACCAAAAATTTTCTCACAAAACAAACCTTCTTTTTCAGGTTTGAAGGTCCGGTAATTGACTGTTTCAGCTTTTTCTACTTTTCCATAAGACCAATCTTCAACAATTCTCTCAGGAGAAGCCAGAGAGACCTTTATTTTCGTAATGGAGTTAATATCAAGCATTTTAAACCCCTTATTCCTTTTAATTTATGTTTTTTTCCGTTTCTTAAACGGTTTATATCAATACATTTTTATTGGCTTGTTTCTCTTTAAAGTTGATTTTCGCCGTATCAGAGTGAATCTGAAGGTCAATCGCAAGACCTCTCAATTCCTGAACAATCACATTAAAGGATTCGGAAATATCCGGCTGTAAAGAACAATGCCCCTCAATAATACTTTCATATATCTTGGATCTTCCGTCGATGTCATCTGATTTCACAGACAGCATTTCCTGAAGAGTATAAGCCGCTCCGTAAGCTTCAAATGCCCAGACTTCCATTTCTCCCACTCTCTGTCCGCCAAACTGAGATTTTCCTCCCAGAGGCTGCTGAGTAATCAGCGAGTAAGGACCTGTACTTCTTGCGTGAATTTTATCGTCAATCATGTGGTTGAGTTTCAGGATATACATGTATCCCACAGTAACATCATCTGTAAAAGCTTCCCCGGTTCTGCCATCCAGAAGTTTTACCTTTCCGCCCCGTGGTATTCCTGATTTCTCAAGCATATTCTGGACATCTTCAACCGTTGCGCCTTCAAATACCGGTGTCGCCACCTTGATTCCCTGTTTTGCCCCTGCCCATCCGAGAAGGAGTTCCAGAATCTGACCGACATTCATCCGTGATGGAACCCCAAGCGGATTCAACACAATGTCAATCGGTGTTCCGTCTTCTAAAAACGGCATATTTTCTTCGGGAAGAACAACTGAGACAACCCCTTTGTTTCCGTGGCGCCCTGCCAGTTTATCCCCGATTTTAATCTTTCTTTTCTGAGCGACAAATACTTTCACCACTTTCTCCACTCCCGGAGCCAGTTCCTGATAGTCTTTTCTTTCAAAAACTTTTGTCTTGATGACCACACCTTCAAATCCATAAGGAACTCTTAAAGAAGTATCTTTTACATCCCTTGCTTTTTCACCAAAAATCGAATAAAGCAGTTTGTACTCAGGGGTAATTTCTTTCTGGTTCTTAGGGGTAATACGCCCGACCAGAATATCTCCCGGCTTGACCCATTTTCCGGTCATAATAATTCCTTCATCATCCAGATACTTGGTTGCATCTTCGCTTAAATGAGGAATATCTCTTGTAATAACTTCCGCGCCCTGTTTTGTATCCCTTGCTTCGATTTCGAATTCTTTAATCGTGATACTGGTTAAAACATCTTCTTTGACCAGTCTTTCAGAAAGAACAATCGCATCTTCAAAATTATACCCTTCCCAAGGCATGAACGCTAATAAAAGATTTTTTCCGAGTGCCAGTTCGCCGTTATCCACAGCAGGTCCATCCGAAAGAAGGTCGCCTTTTTTAACTTCTACGCCTTCAGCAATCACCGGTCTTTGATTAAAACAAGTATTCTGGTTGGTCTTTCTATATTTTGAAAACTGATAGGTTCTTTCAAATCCGTTTTCATCTACTGTAATACTCTGGTTATCTACTTTTTTGATAATTCCTTCCTGTACCGCAGAAACACAGACACGGGAATTTTTTGCTACCGCTTCTTCCATTCCGGTTCCAACTAAAGGAGCCTCAGCGATCAAAAGAGGGACTGCCTGCCGCTGCATGTTTGATCCCATCAATGCCCGGTTGGCATCATCATGTTCCAGAAACGGAATCAAGGCTGTCGAGACGCTGAAAATCTGTTTGGGCGAGACATCCATATAATTGACTTTTTCTGGATCGGTCATCACGATATCGCCTATATTTCTACAAACAACCAGAGGATCAAGGATTTTTCCCTTCGCGTCGATTTTTGTGTCAACCTGGGCAATGAAATATTTATCTTCTTCAATCGCTGTAATATGTTCAATTTTATCGGTCACTACCCCGTTTACCACTTTTCTGAAAGGAGTTACTAAAAATCCCCTGTCATTGACACGGGTATAAACTCCCAGAGAAAGAATCAATCCAATATTCGCTCCTTCAGGAGTTTCAATCGGGCAAAGCCTTCCATAGTGGGTATAGTGCACATCCCGCACTTCAAATCCGGCTCGTTCTCTGGACAAACCGCCTTTTCCAAGCGCACTGATTCTTCTTTTATGCGTCAGTTCTGATAAAGGATTGATCTGCTCCATAAACTGTGAAAGCGGATTGGTTCCAAAAAATTCTTTAATTGCGCCTGTAATGTATTTAATGCTGATCAGACGGTTTGGATTCAGTCCGTCGTCTTCGGCTGTATTCATTCTTTCCTTTACCGTTCTTTCCATTCTTGCAAAACCCAGCTTGATCTGATTTGCAAGAAGTTCTCCCACGCTTCGGACTCTTCTGTTTCCAAGGTGATCCGGGTCATCCACAGGTTTTTCCCGTCTGAAAACCGCTAAAAGATATTTGACTGTCTCAAGAATATCTTCTGTCGTCAGGTAGTGATAACTGTTTGTATCTTCTCCGAAAAGCTTCAGATTGATTTTATACCGCCCGACATCTCCCAGATCGTATTTTTTCGGATCATAAAAAATGCTTTTAATTTCATTAATCGCAAATTTTGCAGAAGGCATAGGATTTCCAGGCCGAATCACGGAGAAGACCCGTTCTGCCGCTTCATCGGAATTGACCGTATCGTCTTTTTCAATTGTATTTAAAATAACCCGGTTTTTATTCAGATTTTCAGGATCAATAATCATGATTTCTGAAAGCCCGTAAGACTGGATCTTTTCAATATCAACCAAACTCAAGACATATCCGGCTTCAAAAACATTGTCTTCGTTATCACCGGAAATATTTTCACCCAATACGATTTCAACTTCATCGTTATTGAAAAGACTGTTGATATTTTCATCTTTCAGATTTAATTTTTTAGTCTTATAAAAAAGCTGAAGAATTTTTTCATCGGAATCAAATCCAATTGCTTTTAAAAAAGTGGAAAGAAGGATTCTCTTTTTCCGGTCAATCCGGACATAAATCACTTCTTTTTTCTCATCTATTTCAAACTCGATCCATGACCCTTTAGTCGGGATGATTTTAGAATTATAAATATTTAAAAGCTCATTATAACCAAAAACGACACCCGGGGTCCGGTAGATCTGATTGATAATCACCCGCTCAATTCCGTTAAAAATAAAAGTTCCTCTTTGGGTCATAGCAGGAATTTTACACATAAACATTGTTTTTTCGCGGATTTCTTTGGTCTCGGCCAGCGTAACCCTGAATTTTGATTTGATGGTGTATTCATAGGTCATCCCTTTTTCCACACACTCATCTTCTGAAGCAGCAGGTTCTTCTATTTCATAGGAAAGGTAATCCAGCTCGATTTTATCATTCTGGCTTTTGATCGGAAAACTGCTTCTTAAAACAGATTCAAGACCTTTTTCAATATCCCTTTCTTCAGGAGCCGATTCTTTTTGAAAAAAATCTTCATAGGATTTCAACTGAATTTCAAGTAAATCAGGAATATCTATATAGGCCGGCTTCTCTCTATTAAATATTTTTTCTCTTTCTTTTGTCTTCAAGGTCAGCACTTTAGAACCCCTCTCAATTTATTTTAATATTATTAATAAGTAAGGACAGAATCCTTAACATCAATTATTACTCATTTTTTCAACAAACTATCTTAAACAGATTTAAACTGCTTTTAAACAAAACACTATTGTCAGAATGATATGTCATTAATCTCTTGAACGATTTCTGGAAAGATAAAAAAATAGTAGAAAGAAATACACTCTGTATTTTTATTACATTAACCCTTTTTCAAAGTTGTCAACAAGCTTTCACCAGGGAAACAAAAATAGTCAAAAAATAACACACTATCCTGTCTTATTTTTTGATTATTTTTAAATAGAAAAAGCCTACCCTTGAAAGGATAGGCTTTTTAAAAACAATTTTTAAAAAATTATTTAATTTCTGCTTTTGCGCCTGCAGCTTCAAGTTGTTTTTTAACAGCTTCAGCTTTATCTTTCGCTACGCCTTCAACAATATTTCCGCCTTTTTCAGTCAGGTCTTTTGCTTCTTTTAAGCCAAGTCCGGTAATGGTTCTGACTTCTTTGATGACAGCAATTTTACTCGCTCCTGCTTCCAATAAAACAACATCAAATTCAGTTTTTTCTTCAACAGGTGCGGCTCCTCCGCCTGCAACTCCGCCTGCAACAAAAGTAGGCATCGCTGCGCTGACGCCGAATTCTTCTTCTAAAGCTTTGACAAGTTCATTGACTTCGATCATTGTCATATTTTTTATTGCTGCAATCATCTCTTCTTTTGTGATTTTAGTAGCAGTTGACATTTTAAGCCTCCTAGGGTTTAATTATTATTGTTCTTCTTTATCGGCAATAGCCTTTAAGGCAACAGCAAGCTTTTGTACAGGATTATTAAGCACTCTGAGCAATCTTGACAGTAATTCTTCTTTTGAAGGAAGATCACCTAATTGATTGATATAAGCAGAATCAACTATTTTCCCTTCTGAAACACCTGCTTTAATTTTCAGTTTATCAGTATTGGCTTTCTCTTTTAAAAATTCTTTTAAAACTTTCGCAGCAGAAATCGGGTCAGCAGCAAATAAAACCGCATTAGGTCCGACTAAAACTGAATCCAGTTCAGCGATACTTTTATTATTTAAAGCAATTTTAAGAATATTATTCTTAACAATCTGATAAACGCATCCTGTTTCTCTTAACTTTGTTCTTAAGCCCGTAATATCAGCAACAGTCAAACCTCTAAATTCGGTTATAAAAAAATCCGGATACTGATTTAAAACTTTGTCCAGCTGCACTAAGGCTTCTTTATTCTTCTTACTCGGCATGGTTTACTCCTTTAGATTGTCTTAGAATCTATTTTTATTCCGGGCCCCATGGTCGAAGATACATAAACAGATTTTACATAATCGCCCTTGATATCATTCGGCTTCTTTCTCATGAGCTCTTGATAGATTACTTTTCCATTTTCAATAATCTGCTCAGCAGTCATCGAAGCTTTCCCAATCTTAAAGTGAATAATACCGGTTTTATCAGCCTTATACTCTCTTTTTCCCTTTTTAAACTCATTAACCGCTGTCTTTACATCCAGAGTTACGGTTCCTACTTTTGGGTTCGGCATAAGCCCTCTTTTTCCCAGAATCGGTCCTAATTTACCAACTTCCTTCATCATATCCGGAGTCGCGATCGCTACATCAAAATCCAGCCATCCGCCCCTAATCTTTTGGATCAGGTCATCACTGCCCACATACACTGCACCAGCTTCCTTCGCTTCTTCCGCCTTTGGACCTTCCGCAAATACTACTATTTTCTTGTCGCTTGTATCGACAGAGTGAGGGAGACTCAAACTTCCTCTAATAGAGTGCTTCTGCTGAATGTTCAGACGAACAGCCAAATCAACGCTTTCATTGAATTTGGTCGAAGAAACCTGTTTAATAAGCTCTACTGCCTCTTGATAGGCATAAACCTTATTAGAAACGACTTTTTTAGCCGCTTCCAGATACCTTTTGCTTTTTTTCATCCCTACTCCTTTTTCCAGCTTCCGTAAGTAAGAAGTTTACTATAATTCGACTTCTACACCCATACTTCTTGCTGTCCCTCCGATGATCCGCATTGCGGCATTGAGGTCATAAGCATTCAAGTCTTCTTGCTTGGTTTTTGCTATATCTTCAAGCTGTTTTTGAGTCAGCTTTCCAATCTTTACTTTATGCGACTCTTTTGATCCCTTGTCAAGACCCAGAGCCTTTTTAATCAATACTGACGCAGGAGGAGTTTTTGTCACAAGAGAAAAACTTCTGTCTTCATAAACAGTGACAACAACCGGAATAATCATCCCTGGTTCTGAGGCTGTTTTCGCGTTATACTGTTTACAGAACTCCATCAAGTTAATACCATGCTGTCCGAGAGCAGGTCCGACTGGAGGTGCGGGTGTCGCTTTTCCAGCAGGCAACTGAAGCTTAACTTGAGCTTTTACTTTCTTTGCCATCTTGCTTTATCCTTATTTTTGTTGTTTTTTAGTATCTTCAAACTTTTTCAATTTGAACCATATCTAAATCGACCGGGGTAGGCATACCAAAAATCTCAATCTTGACCTTTACCTTGCCTTTTTCAAAGTCAATTGTTTCAATTTTCCCAGACAAGTCCTTAAACGGACCCTCTACTACTCTTACCTTATTTCCGATTTCAAAATCAACTGCAATCGTCGGTTTATGGACAGACTTTTTAATCTCTCCCATCCGCACAAGTATCTCTTCCACTTCTTTATCCGGTATCGGCTGCGGCAATCCGTCATTTCTGGCTCCGATAAAAGTTCCGACACCATTCAAAAGAACGATTTCACTGTATATTTTTTTTGCATCAATCAAAGCCTGAGGAAATCCGATTTCCATAAAAACATAACCGGGAAACATTTTTCTTTTTACTTTCCGCTTCTTCCCATTTTTAATTTCTTGCGTTTCTTCAACAGGGACCCTGATATTGCCGATAATTCCTCTTTTCTCTTCATCCTTCTCGAAACCTTCTTTCAATACCTCAAGAGACCTTGCTACCTTATCTTCTCCACCGACAACAACCTGTAGAACATACCATTTTTTTCCCATTTCTTATTCCCGAACTTTTCTATTCATATTCTATTACTATTCGCCTTTAATCAATCTAAAAACAGTCTCTACGATTTTCATAATTCCCAAGTCCGAAGCAAAAAGAAAAAAGCTCATAATAAATACAAAAACCAAAACCACGCCCGTAGAAGCAACAACCTGCTCTTTATTCGGCCAGTTTACATTTTTATATTCCTGCTTTACTTCTTTCAAGAAACTTTTTCTATTATCTTTCATAATTATACCTCAACATATAATGGCAATACGGGCCAAGAGGGATTCGAACCCACAACCCTCGGTTTTGGAGACCGGCGCTCTACCGTTGGAGCTACTGACCCAGTTTTTACTATTTTTTAATTTCCTTGTGCATCAAAGACTTTCTACAAAACGGGCAATATTTTTTCAATTCAAGCCGCTGAGTGGTTGTATTCTTATTTTTATTTGAAGAATAATTTCTTCTTTTACATCCAGAACATTCTAATTCAAAAGTAATTCTCATAGGATTCCCCCACTATATTTTAAACTGCTGTTTCACTTTCAAAAAAGCCCATGATCGGAATTGAACCGATGACCACTTCCTTACCATGGAAGTGCTCTACCGACTGAGCTACATGGGCGCTTACAAATGCCGAAGGTCGGACTTGAACCGACACAAGGTTGCCCTCGTGAGATTTTGAGTCTCATGCGTCTACCAATTCCACCACTCCGGCGCAAACAAGAGTTTATTAAATTTAATAAAATAAATTTTAAAACCAAAAAAATTAATCAATATCAATAAAAACTTTTTGAAAAAAAGGCTGGCTGGCATAAAAAAACACCGTTTTTACAAGATTAGACGATATTTTTTCCCCAATAAAAATATTTTCCTGCTTTTTAAATTTAAAAAATTATACAGATAAATCAAATATTTTATTTTTTTTATTATTTTTTACCACTGAACGGAATCGAAGCAACACCTCGACTCCGCTCGGTGTCCGAGTTAAATTTCAATAATAATCAAGAGCCTGATTAATAAAGATTTTCGTTATTTTCAGAAACTCAATATAATCAGTTTACTCTATTCAGGCTGTCGATTATTGAAAACTATACCTTGTTATCATTGATATTTGTAAGTTTATTAGAAAAGGTAGTTGTCTTTTCTTATGCAATCTTTCATA